>Ga0209289_100690_pt1 | contig 15947 bp, 8 predicted proteins | sample GXS110809BmetaG_FD_184121 | JGI IMG/M metagenome (GOLD analysis project Ga0209289, IMG submission 184121) | Hot spring microbial communities from Gongxiaoshe hot spring, China to study Microbial Dark Matter (Phase II) - GXS 110809B (SPAdes)... ...
CCGAAACAAGATGTGAGAAGATATTTTGGTGAAAAGATATACCCACGTAAGTACCACTAGATTCACATGACGCTAAACTTGCAGAATCGCTACTCCCTGCATGTGGAAGATGAGGAAACTGGGTTGGAAAAGCTGCAGGAGTAAAAGCTGGGTGAGTTGGTGCACCCAAATAACCACAACTTGGAAGAATATGATTGAAGTCATCAGCAAACCCTTGTCTGAAAAGGTCGGTATCTATCATACCATGCGCTATAAGATAAAGTTCATTCCTGTTTGTCGCTAGACCAACACCTGTATTAGCAAAACACGACTTTGACCTGAGAACATTCGTTCCCAAGACAGGTTCTCCACCCATTGATATATCAAGCTTCAAAGTATCAGCTGTCACAGGTCTTGACCATGTTGGTGCTATAAAATCTATCTTTTGCTGCACAAGGTCTGTTATATCAAAAACAACTGGACCAAAATATTGCTGTAAAGAAGAAGGGATCCAGTCATACCTGAAAAGTCCCCTTAAGACAAGATCTACAAACTCAACCAGCTTTGCAGCTTTTATAGTTATATCTCTTCTACGGCAAGTTGTAGATGGTGCATTGCAACCAGATTCTGTCCATCTCCAATCAAGCTGCAAAGATATCCAAGGTGGAGCGGAAAAATCAATTGAACGGACTGCGATACCTATATCTTGCATATGTGGCCAATTATCAGTTCTATGCTCAAGGTACAAAGTTGCCCCAAGTGCTAACTTCAATGCTCCGGATGCCTGTAAGTAAGCCCTTACATAGCAGTCCCCCTGATACCACGGGGTATTTGGATCACAATCACCTTTCCCCGGCGCAACATTTGTGGCGCGATTTGGAGCAATTTGGAAATTTCCAAAATCCTTTCTATTCCCAGGGGAAGGCGTTGCAGCATCTATGTCTATTCTCAAAGGATTACCTGCTGCACCAAGCTGAAGATCAATGGTTAAAAAGCCCTCATTACCAGTGAAAACTTTTCCGTTGTAGTTGTAATTCGCAGGTCCCATACCACAACTTATCCCAGAAGATTCTCCAACTGTGAAATTCACCACGACACCATTTGCAACATCATAAGACAAAATAAACCTATCCCTACTGGCACTCTGATAAAGATTATCATCACAGATATTTGCATCAAGGTTTCCAGTATAAGGAGGATATGCACAATACCCCGGATGTGTGGTACCATTATACCCTGAGACAGGACCACAACTCGCCCCATTGCAAACATCATCTAAAGATATATTCAAACACATAGTCCCCATAAGCGGGACAGGAAGGCATTGGTCTAAAAGACCTTTCCAATAAACCGTCACATTACCCGGCATAGAAGTAATGCCAGTTGCCCATGCTTGGTATCCCTGAATAACATAGTAATTTGTAGCTTCCGGTTTAAGGGCCATGCAAGAAGCTCTATTTGGGAACTGAGTAGGACAACCTGTTGTGGCCGGGCCGGTACAATTTTCCGAATCTCTATTTGGATCACAGCAGCATTCAACAGGGGTGTTATCCTGTTGGTCCAAAAGATCCATAAGGATCGCATTTATAAAGTTCAAAGTCTTGTAGGCACAGGATACATAACCTGCAGAAAAAGAACCACCACCTGTGTGCTGACCTGGAGGACACAGGTCATCTCCAGTACCAGCAAGGTCTCTGAAAATATAATTGATCTCCTGCTGAAGCCAACTATTCATACAACCTGTAAGTCTCAGGACAACTGTGTTAGCCAAATAGTAGGGGAAACGATTGGAAGGTGTTGCTTCCAAAATTTTTGGGAATAGAAAAAGGATAAAAGGCCAAAGCCAAAGGAATTTCTTCCCAAACCTAATCATCATAATAAAAAAATATAAACAAGTTTGAGTAATTTTCAACTTTTTAAAACCATTAAATAAATATCCTTGTTCCATCTGTGTTATCTATGCTAACCAATAACATCTGCACAAGAATCAAGAGAGACTCGCTTAGATATATAAACTGCAATCTATGCGATGCCCTACGAATATCCTCAAGAAATTCCTACAGCAATTCAAGAAATTCCTACATAATAATGTTTAATTTTTAATTTTTTTATTATTCAACCTCAATAGCTGTCCGCCGAATAGCTGTCCGCCGAAAAGAGTTGGTTTAAGATGACATTCAAGTTTGCGACAAAAACAGATTAAAAACCTCACTTTTATTTTTTCTTCCTATACAAATGTTCCTTTTGAGTTCCAAATCTTGTCAGAAATAAAGATTTTACCTCTAACCCAATTGAGAAGAATAAATGAAAGAACCATACACTCGCAATATAAAAACAGACAGAAGGATTCATATCAAAGATAAAATCATATTCTCTTAATATATAAAGATTATCAAAACGACTGAACTACTTTAAGGAACAAATGATAGGACTTTTGTAAAATTTCTCATATGCTCCATAATATAGTTTCAACACTAAACCTGCTCATTTCTCTTTTGATAATTGTAATATCTTTTTTACCTCAAGCCCCAAAATCTCCTTTTATAAGTGGATATGAAAATGAGCTTCTGCTAAAAATATACGGTAGCATTTTTCTTGCATTGGGATACGGGATAATCCCGCTTTCTGTTGGATTTCTTATAACGAGTATTCTATCCCTTACAAGAAAGAATGTCCAGATAAGATACATAGCCTTACTTCTTATGATATCAATATCAATATCTGCTATTGGTTCATATATAAGTCCGGAATCTGGAGGAGTTATCGGACTTGAGATAAGAAAATTTTTTGACAAAATAAACCTTCCCCAAAATTTCTCAATAGCAATAATAACAGCTACTGTATTTATATTTTGTTTAGGAGTAACATCCCCTCTTATAATAGGTTCAATAAATAGCTCAAAAAAACGAGGTGAGAATCAGATAAACCAAACAAGAGAAGAAATATCTACGGGGGACTTTCAGAAAACAGAGATAACTTTCAAGATAGATGAAACATCACATATAACGGATCTTATAAACATATCCCGAGATGACAAGACAGAAAAAGAGGAAAAATTTGAAGAAAAAGAAGAAGAAAAGACAAGCAATAAAAGGGATTTTGAGCTTCCCTCACCAAATCTCCTTGATTCTCCAGAAGATTCAGAATATGATTCTCCGGAAACTCTTTCAAAAACCGCTCGCGAGCTTCTGAAAGCTCTTGAATCATTCGGTATAAAGGGGAAAATAACCTCTGTGAATTCTGGTCCGGTTGTAAATTTTTTTGAATTCATCCCAGAAACAGGGATAAGGGCAACAAGAATAGTTCTCCTTGGTGATGACATTGCTATAGCTATGAGAATGCCTGGGATAAGGATAGTAGCTCCGGTTCCAGGAAGTGGTGCAGTTGGATTTGAAATCCCAAGAAAGACAAGAAGTATCGTCAGACTCAAAGAGGTATTTTTTGCAAATGAATCCAAGAGGATGAAAATACCTCTTACGATAGGTAAAGACATATACGGCAAACCCTTTGTTATAGACCTTCAAAAACTTCCACATTTACTTGTAGCTGGAACTACAGGTTCAGGAAAAAGTGTTCTTCTGAACGCGATAATAATCAGTCTTCTTTTGAGATTCAAACCAGAGGAACTCAAATTCATTTTAGTTGATCCAAAAATGCTTGAGTTCTCCCCATACAGCGGGATACCGAACCTTGTGACAGATGTCATAACGAGTCCAAAGGGTGCAATAGATGTTCTAAGATGGGCAGTAGACGAAATGCTAAGGAGATATCAGACGATGAAGAAGGAATCCGCAAAGAATATAGACCATTTTGTAGAGAAAACAGGAGAGAAGATGCACAGGATAATCATAGTTATAGATGAGTTTGCAGACCTTATGGTTAGCTCTGCGAGGAAAGTTGAGGAATACATAATGAGGCTTTCGCAAATGGCAAGGGCTGCTGGTATACACCTGATTCTCACAACCCAAAGACCCTCAGCAGATGTCGTGACAGGTATAATAAAATCTAACCTACCCGCAAGAATAGCATTGCGAGTTTCTGACAAAACAAACTCTCGTGTAATATTGGATATGAACGGAGCAGAAACATTGCTCGGACAAGGAGACTTTCTCTTCTCAATGCCCGGAATAATCCCACAAAGAGGTCATGCGTGCTATATCTCTGATAACGAAATATCAAGAATAGTTAACCATCTTAAAAATCAAGAAGAGCCAAACTACATACAGATCACAATTGAAGATGAAGAAGATGCTCTACTTTCACAGGAGCTTTTTGAAAACAAGGATCCAAAATTTAAGGAGGCAATACAAATTGCAAAAGATTATGGACAGATATCTATATCTCTCCTTCAAAGGAAACTCGGGATAGGTTTCAACAGAGCAGCAAGAATTGTTGAAGAAATGGAACAAGATGGAATAGTCAAAAAGCATGATAAAAAACTCATATATGTTGGAATACAGAATATAAAACAAGAGAATTCTGGCTAAGTAGAATTGAGTTATTTAAATTAAATCAAGCATTAATATGCTTCCGTATGTGAGTATAGGTGATGTTTATCTTCCGTTTTTCTCAATAGGATTCTCAATAACCTGCCTTATATTTTTATTCACAAGCTTCAAGTCGCTCAAAGAATTTGGTTTAAATGATAATGACGCGATGAACATCCCAGCCATAGTATGCATAAGTTCAATAATCTTTTCAAAGATACCCCTTGGATTGATTTACAAATGGAAAATATCAGATTATTTTGTCTTCTGGAAAACTGGGCACACTCTCATAGGCGGAATGCTAATATCTACACTTGCAATAATCATTTACTCCAAAGTAAGAAAGATAGATTTCATAAAAATAGTGGCTGGTTTAACGCATCCTACATTTTTCGCTCTTTCGGCTTACAGACTTTTTGTATGTTTTATGGTCGGATGTTGTTATGGTATTGAGTCTCAAAAATATGGATTAAACTTTCACCCTGAATCCTTCGCTGTAAAGGGAGTAAAACTTTTTCCCTCTCAATTGGTTGAATCGCTTCTGTTTTTGATTTCAGGAATCACAATCTACAAACTAAGGAAAAAAATCGAAACAGAAAAAATAATAGTTCTTGGAATCTATTTCTTGATTTTAGAGAGAACAATAGCAGAACAGATAAGATCCGATATAAGAGAAAAAATTATAAATATTGAGGGCTTTGGATTGAGCGTATGGTTCTTCTTTCTGATACTTATATTGATAATAACAGACATATACCTGAACATATTTAGGCACTGGATAAACGAGATAAAAATCAACTTTGTAAAAAAATGAAAATAAAAACTCAATTTTTTCTTATAGCCATTTTATTTTTCACACTATGTAAAAACAAACCAAAAGAAAGCATAAACTTGATTGATTTGCATAAGACACTGAACATAACATTTTCGTTCAGCAATGCAACCATATTTACATCTTATATATTCATCAAAATTTATGAGTTTTTAGACATATGCACAACAACTGAAGGTCAAACATTAAAAATAAACTGCATTTTTGATGTTCGCTTTACGAATAATGTGAAAACATATGGTATATGCGAAAAGAAACAAGGAGAAATTCTGCCCATAAGGCTTCAAGACTGCAGAATAAAGATTTCTGGAGAAAAAACATATGCAGAAATTCAAGGAACAGTGGAACTATCAAAATACAAAGTATATTATGAAAACCTATTCTTAGAGCTAAGATCAAGCGCCTCAAGTGTATACATACAGATAATCAATACACTATCGGAAATTTTTTTGATTGAATCTGAAACTATAAGATACTTCAAAATAAGTGGAAGCATAGACTTTGGAGAAAGCTTTATAAGCTTATCAGAAATCACAGTAAGGGACGATGGTACAAGAATACAGATAAAATTAGATAAAAGTTCCATTGAAACAAAAGGTTGTGTAAATCAAAACATTCAGCTATCATCAGAAGGATTTTTGATTTTTTCAGAAAACGGATGCGCTGAAGGGGGCATAATAACAAAAGATGGAGAAAAGGTAACAATAATAGGAGGTGAAATACAGTATGAAGGCAAAGCTCAAAAATGTCCTGAACTACCTGAATGTCCTTTTATTCAGTTCTGATGTTCTAAATCCACTAAAGCTTTTATTCATTTTGGTAATCTCTTTTTTAATAGCCAACTCAAGAATAAATTATTTCTCAATAAATATTCCGTTTATATATATCACCTTTATCAAGCATTTCCTGAAGATTTTCATCATCATTTCAACGATCATAAGCTTACCGAGATTTGCAAAATTCAAGTTAGCAATTCCATTTTCCATAGCATTAATCATACTCACATGGAAATTATCCGAAATGAAATTATTAGTTATTTTGTTCCTTTTGTTCGCGATACACTTGATTAAACCCTCTGGAATAAATCTAAATATTCTACCTGCATTTTTATCTTTTGTTCTTGGAATTAAAAGTTCGCATAAATCTTGGATAGATCTTGACACAGCCACTTTCTTAATACTACCATACATTCTTTTAGTCATGGAATCTAGTAAAAAAGCTTCAAGTGATTTATCGGCTACCTTTTTATTTTTTTTCCTAATCTTTCTCTCAAGACCAATCGGAATGATAAGTGGCTCTCTTTTCTTTATCGCAAAAAGAATATCAATACTCTTCCCAAAAACAGAAATTTTTATTTCTTTCTTGTTCCCGTTTATATCGTTTTTTTTCGGATACATCTATTTCATTGAGTTTCAAAGAGGTATTCCTATAGGAGAACCTTTTCTATTTCTCTCAAAAATCTACATACCTGCAATATTATCTGTAATATATCCTTTGGCTTCTTTAATCTCTTTGATAGTCAGGGGTTTGAAAAGAAAATTAATCTTAAAACATTTTTGAATACTGCTAAAAAGTACATAACTTTGTTATTTTGAAGTCTATTATGATAAAATTTGGGACAGATGGTTGGAGAGCATGGATTGGTGATGAATTCACCTTTGAAAATGTCGGAATTATCTCTTTAGCTTTCTCGAAGTTTATAAAAGAGAGGTTTAAAAATCCGGAATTAGTTGTTGGTTATGATACGAGGTTTATGTCAGATGAATTTGCGAAGTTCTGTGCTTCTGTTTTGGCTTACGAAGGAATAAAGGTTTTTCTATCAGATAGGTTCTGTCCCACACCAGCAGTTTCATTTTTCATAAGCTCGCAGAAGCTCTCGGGAGGGGTAGCAATAACTGCATCACACAATCCATATCAGTTCAATGGATACAAAATAAGAGAATGGTTTGGAGGTCCAGCTTCTCCAGAAACAACTAATGAGATAGAAAAAATAATCCTTGAATCAAAAACAGAATGGGATGAAAAGAAAAACAAAATAAAAAAAGAATGTCCTGATATAAAGAAAGAGGACATAATATCGGCGTATCTTGAGTCTATCAAGAGGGATTCTGAAATAAATTTAAAGAAAATTCCCGTTTTTGTTTTTGACCTGATGCATGGGGCTTGTATAAATCTCCCTTCAAGACTGCTCGGGAAAAAAGCAATTGAGATAAGAAACTCAATTAATCCTATCTTTCCTGATTATGGAAAACCAGAACCAACTCCCTACACTTTAGAGCCTCTTCAAAAAGCATGCAGAAAGCTCAAAAAAGATGGTTTCGCATTTGATGGGGACGGTGATAGAATTTACGCTTGCACCAAAACAGGGAAAATAATAGATGCCCACAGAGTATTTGCCATGCTTATAGAGTATCTTTCAAAACACAGGGGGATGAAAGGGAAAGTTTATAAGACCGTCACGGCTTCTGACCTTGTGCAAAAAGTTGCAGAATTCTATGGATTTGAAACCGTCACAACTCCCGTTGGATTCAAACACCTTATAAAAGGGATGACGGAGGATAACGCCATAATAGCTGGGGAAGAATCTGGAGGAATTGGTGTAAGCTATCATCTGAAAGAAAGAGATAGCATGTTCTGCGCTTCACTTCTTATAATGCATTCCCTTGAAGAGAGAAAAGATTTCAATTCACTTATGTTGAATCTGAGAAAGAAATTTGGAGAGCATATTTATATAAGGCAAGACTTTCATATACCTGACGATGTAAAAGAGAAGGTAATGAACAATGCTGGAAATATTGATAAAATAGATAAATTCACTGTAGATAGAATAGAAAGAATAGATGGATACAAAATAAGATTCAAGGGCGGAGGGTTTTTACTTGTGAGACCATCTGGGACAGAACCTGTTCTTCGTGTATATGCGGAAACTGATTCTGAAGAAAAGACAAAAAGAGTAATATCTTCATTCTGTAAAATCTTTAATATACAATGACAAAAGAGGAAAACAAAAAATTAGAAAACGAAGTAGAGAACAAAAAAGATGAAATAATAGAGATAGAGGGTAAAGCCTTTGTAGTTTCTGACATACACCTTAAGATAAACGATGAAAGAAAAAGATTATTCATAGATTTTATAGAAGAATTCAGAAAGAAAGGAAACATAATACTTCTTGGAGACATCTTTGACCTCTGGATAGGAGAAAACAAAAACCTACAGAAAGATTTTCACGAATTCATAAAAGTCGTAGAGAAAAAAGGTAATCAGATAATATATGTAGAGGGGAACCACGATTTCCATCTGAGATGGTTAGATGAGATAGGTGTCCCACGAATAACTGAGGCGGAAATACAAATAAACGGAAAGAGATTCCTGATTTCTCACGGAGATATATATTCAGGAGAAATCTCTCACAGGATTTACAGGAAAATCTTGATAAGGTCAGAAAATCTATTGAAGTTTTTGGCAAACGGGTATTTTGATAGTGCGATAAACAAAATAGGTCAGGTAATTGTAGATATCTCAAGAAGAAGGTATATAAATCCGAAAGTTTCAAAAAAGAGGAAAAGAATTTTCTCATCCATGTTATCAAATGCGATAAAAATAGCAAAACATAGGTCTCTTGATGGTGTGATTTTCGGGCATTGCCATATTCCATCACTGATAAGATTAGAAAATAAAATCTATATAAACTCAGGTTTTTGGTCCGAAAGATATGGAACATACATAGAAATTCAGGATAAAGACAGCATCGTTATAAGAGAGTGGAAGAGATAGATTTTTTATTCTATTATGATTCTTTATGCTATATATTATTTTTCTTTTCAAGCCCCCGGCGGGACTCGAACCCGCAACCTGGGGATTAGAAATCCCCTGCTCTTCCTATTGAGCTACGGGGGCAAATAACATATTAAATAAATACCAAAAAGATAAGAAATCAAAAAAACAGTAAAAAAATCACAACAAGATCCAGATATCAATAGAACAAACTTAACTGCTTTGTCAAATAAATATGTACCAAAAATTGTCAATTTCCTCTGGCAAGTGGAGGATAAAAATTTGTTGACGGAACACTTAACAATAAAATTCTCATAACTATGGTACTTCTCAAAACTTTTTATAAAAAATTATTAATTAGTAAGAGATTTCAAAAAATAAATCCACTATAAAACAAAAAGATCACACAAAATAAAATGTGAATTTTAGTATATGACATAACATAACTACTACTTCAGCAATCCTATCAGGGAGAATCAAATGATTGGCTCCACTCTTGAAAGATTTAAAACTCATAAGATTTTTATTATATTTCATTTATTATGAAGGGAGGAAAAAATATTAGGAAGAAAAAAGATATACTCTCAAGAATAGAGAGAACAATAAATCGCCTTACAGAAAGAATAAAGCACCTTACAGAAAGACAAGAAAAAACTGATGAGCAAATAAGAAAAACTGACGAACAAATAAGAAAAACTGATGAACAAATAGAAAAAACGTTCAAGATGATAGAAGAATTGAAACTTAGGCAAGAGGAAACTGATAAGCAAATAAGAGAATTGAAATTACGACAAGAAAAAACTGATGAACAATTGAGGGAAACTGATAGAAAAATAAGACAACTTGGAGAAGAAACTGATAGAAAAATAAGACAACTTGGAGAGGAAACCGATAGAAAAATAAGACAACTTGGAGAGGAAACCGATAGAAAAATAAGACAGATTAGTGAGGAGTTGAGAAAAAGGATAGGAGATCTGACAGATGCTCAAGGACTCTTCTGGGAATCTGCTTCTGAAAATGGTGTCAAAAAATTCCTTGAAGATAGAGGATACCAGATAAAGAGGATATCAAGACATGTTGAAACCAAAACTTCAAGAGGTGAGGAGGGGGAGTTTGACATAATATTTGAGGCTCAAAAAAATGGAGAGGAGGAAATATTTATAGTTGAGGTCAAATCAACTGCTCATGCGGGTTATATAAATGAGTTTATTGAGAAGTTAAGGTCTATTTTTGATTTCTTTCCTGAATTCAGGGGTAAAAAAATCTGGGGAGTTTTTTCCTCAGGTAGGTATGGAGATGGAACTGAAAGATATGCTATAAAAAATGGGCTCATCACATTTGGAATATCAGGAGAGGTTGTAATCCTACTCAATCCACAAAATCAAATAAAACCTTTCTTCAACTGACATCCAAATTCATAGTTTCTATCATAGCACCTTTCTGAAATTTTCATTAACTATGAAGTATCCCTTCAAAGTAGGTTCCATGATCTCATATTATTTTTGGTTGGAGATATGAATCTTTACAATGTAATGAGACAGTAGTAACTCACTGCGGAATTAGTTCCAAAATCCTAACCGGCCTGATCAATAAAAATCAAAATAAAATCCGATTTATATATTTTTTATTTAATTAATTTTGAATACAAATAATACGATTAGCTATGCTAAATATATATAGAAAAAATATCTAAAGTTATGGAAAAAGAAATAAGAAAGTTTAATAATTTAATTGCTGTAATGTTCAAAATGTTCAAAAAGACAGGAGTGTTTATAGTCTTACTCATATCAACGCAGGAGGTTTTCGCGATATCATTATTTGATTTCAAAGAAAGTGCAAATCCCTTTCCCCTAGAGTTTCGTGAGATAATAGGATTTTCATATGTCGGATTCTCATCGGCATCGGAAAAAAACGATTATAAAAAACATTCACTCTTCAGAGTATTTGGTGTTGTTGGAGCAAATTCAGGAATATACTCAAAAGAAGTAAAATACCAATACATCAGGAAATTTTTTCAGACCATAGACATAAGAGTCAAAACAATTGGTAGCACTCTCCAGACAGAATACCTGAATAAGTATCCATCTGAAGACAAACTATTTCTTTACTCATTTCACATAGCTCCGAAATTCCTGATTCTTTATGGAGATAATATAGTATTAGGCTTTTCCCCAGAATTTGGATTTACCAGGAGTCTCTTTCTCATAAATCATTCATATTCAATATTTGGTTATCAAAAATTCAGACTGAAAAACATATCAGAAAAAATAAAAAATCTTCCATTAATAGTTGTCCCCACTTTTACACTTAACCTTGATAGAAGCTCTTCGAACAATGCAATAGATGAGATATTTAGAACACCGAGCAGTGTAATATTTTCTGTTCTTTCGTCAGTAGAGTATAGCTTCGGCGGTATTTTAAAAACAGCAGGAGGATTAAGGATAACGGGAAGATACTTTTTTGATGGAAAGACAGGGGTTTCACTTTCTCCTGTGATAAAGGCAAGTCCCATAGATTGGCTTGTGATAAGTGCTGGAGTTGAAATATCACTCGGTTCAAAGAGTTTTGGGGTAAATTATCCTATGCCCTACTTCATATATTTTGGCACACACATAATCGGCGGTATGAAAAAAGGAGTAAATCTTATAAAGATATATGGGAAAGTAGTTGATGAAAATAAAAATCCCATAGAAGGTGCTGTCGTATATGAGGAAGAAGGATATGGAACTATATCACAAAAAGACGGTCTATTTATACTGCAAATACCTGAAGAAAAAGAAAATCTAAAAATTGTGGCATCAAAAGAGGGATTCAATCCAACATCCGCTATATTACCAAAGGGAGACATAGTAATACAACTCACAAGCAAACCACAGATAAAGCACAAAGTAAAAATATTTGGAAAAATAATCGATGAAGAGGAAAACGGCCTTCCCGGACAGATATTCGTGTATGAATCCCAAAAAATGTTTGAAATATCTCCGAATGGTGAATTTTCATTTGAGACAACAGCAGGAAGATATTCGTTGATTATCTCTTCTGAAGGATTCTATTCAAGACAAATAGATGTAGAAGTCAGAGAAGGCGAGAATCTACAGATCCTTGCAGTTCTACCAAAAATAAAAGGAGGAATAAGCATACTTGAATTTTCAGAGGGAGAAAACATATATTTCAATATACCAAGAGTAAAATTTGATAGATTAACTGGAAGAATATTTAAGGAATCATATGGCTCACTTGATGCCTTTGCAGAATATCTCAAGAGAAATACAGATTTGAAAATATCAATTGAGACATATGTAGATAGGTCAAATAATCCGGAGCTTGATAAAAATATCACAAAAATAGCTGCTGAGGAAATAAAGGGATACCTTATTGCAAAAGGTATAAAAGAAGATAGAATAACCGCGGAAGGGAAAGGTTCAGAAATACAAGTCGCTCCAAACAATACACCTGAAAATAGAGAAAGAAACAGAAGAGTTATTATCAAAAAAATAACCGGTTTAGAGTTGCAAGAACCCCCAAAAACTGAACCCATTCCCAAAACTGAAGAAAATCAGGAACTCGGTAAAGAAAAAACAGATCAGAAATCTCCTCAACTTGAAACAGATCCTAAAATTCAAATAAAAGAAGAAAAAATAAAAGAAGAACCATCTGGAGAAGAAACTAAAACAGAAGAGATTCCTAAAACTAATCCTAAGGAAAATCAGGACAAACAAGAAGATAAACCTGAAACCGAACAACAAAAAATAGAGCAACCAGATGGAAACGGAGGTGGAAAACCGTGAGGAGAGTTAGCATCTTTTTTTACCTGCTTGGGATATTAATTCCATCAGGGTGTATTGTCAAAGGCAAAGAAGGTGAATTCACATTCAAAGTCAGGATCGTAATACCTCAAGAAGATTTGGAAAAACTAAAAAGGTCAAATATTTCTCTGAATGTTGTAGTTCTTGAAAGGGATTTTTCAGCAACGCAAGAAAACAAAAACGAAATATTAGAGCAGATGAGATCTGGTGAGGAAGGTGGAGAAAAGTTCATGGAGAGGATAACTTTCTCTCTTATTGATTTAGAACAGGCAAAAAAATGTGAGAAAACATATGTTTGGGAGAATGAAGGAGAAATAAAATGCGAGAGTATAAAGCTCATAGAACAAATAGCAAAATACGATGATCTTGAAAAGACGAAAGATGGATTATATTACAGGGACATATCAATGAAATCAGATAGGGAGAAAAAGTATACCGTACAAATATATGCGGAAGATGCGGGGAAATTTATAAAAGCCTTCTCAAGGAATTTCTATTATGTTCCACAAATGACAGCTTGGCTAAAAATTGAAGTAAAACCAGAAGCATTCTATCCAGATTTAGATAATGACGGGTTTCCATCTGATACTACTATATACAGGATAAACGAGCTACCCGGATATATCACTGCAACCACATCTACCATTTTTGATTGCGATGATACAGATCCCAATATCAATCCGGGAGCTCAAGAAATCTGCGAAGATGGCAAAGACAATAACTGCGATGGGATTGATAACAAATTTCTCTTTGAAGACAAAGATAAAGATGGATATGCAGGTTCCATAACACCAGTATGTGATACAAATGAAAATCTAAAACCTTTGAATCTAATTTTAGGATTCGGCGATTGCGACGATAGCGATCCAAATATCAACCCAGGAGCCTTACCGAATTGCACAAACTCCAAAGATAATAATTGCGACGGCAATATAGAATCATTTGCATACATAGATGCAGATGGAGACAACTACTCTCCAAACAGTGTTTCCTACTGTCTTGATATCATAACAAAGGGATATGTGGAAGCAATGACAACACTAGGAACAAACGATTGTGACGATTCAAATCCATCAGCTCATCCGGGCAACATTGAAATATGCGATGGGATAGATAACAACTGCAATGGTCAGGTAGATGAAGAAGTTAAACTAACATTTTATAAAGATCAAGATGGAGATGGATTTGGTAGTCCATCACAAACGACACAAGCATGCAATCAAATAACAGGATATATTTCCAACTCTTTAGATTGCGATGATTCAAATCCTGCGGTAAAACCAAATGCTATTGAAGTTATTAATGGTATAGATGATAACTGCAACGGACAAATAGACGAAGGTGGAGGAATTCCGACATTTTACAGAGATCAGGACGGAGATGGTTTTGGGAATCCTTCTGCTGCAACTCAAGCAGCCTCACAACCCCCCGGTTATGTATCTAACCCATTAGATTGCGATGATTCAAATCCATCAATAAATCCAAACACTGTATGGTATAAGGACTATGATGGTGATTCTTACTCCGATTCTACAACTCAAACTCAATGCCAAAGACCAGCTGGATACAAACTCACCTCAGAACTCCTCTCAACATCTGGCGATTGCGATGATACTAATCAACTTATCAACCCTAACACACGATGGTTTAAAGATAACGACAACGATGGATTTTACCCATCCGCAGGTAGCTCTATCTCCTGCATCAATCCTTTCTTCCCACAAAACGCTACCTACATCCCCATCAAACCCGGAGATTGTGATGATTCTGACCCCTTAGTATATCCCAACGCTCCTCTCAACTGCAACAACTCCAAAGATAACGATTGCTCCGGGCAGGTTGAATCCTGGTTCTTCCAAGATCAGGATTCAGACTCCTGGACTACCTCCGTCTCTCAATGCGCTAACTCCATGCCCTCAGGTTTCACCTCCGTATCCAATCCCACAGATTGCGATGATTCAAATCCATCAATAAATCCAAACACTGTATGGTATAAGGACTATGATGGTGATTCTTACTCCGATTCTACAACTCAAACTCAATGCCAAAGACCAGCTGGATACAAACTCACCTCAGAACTCCTCTCAACATCTGGCGATTGCGATGATACTAATCAACTTATCAACCCTAACACACGATGGTTTAAAGATAACGACAACGATGGATTTTACCCATCCGCAGGTAGCTCTATCTCCTGCATCAATCCTTTCTTCCCACAAAACGCTACCTACATCCCCATCAAACCCGGAGATTGTGATGATTCTGACCCCTTAGTATATCCCAACGCTCCTCTCAACTGCAACAACTCCAAAGATAACGATTGCTCCGGGCAGGTTGAATCCTGGTTCTTCCAAGATCAGGATTCAGACTCCTGGACTACCTCCGTCTCTCAATGCGCTAACTCCATGCCCTCAGGTTTCACCTCCGTATCCAATCCCACAGATTGCGATGATCTTAACGCAAATATCAATCCTGGAACTACTGACAACTCCTGCGATGCAATAGACAACAATTGCAATCTCTATGTTGATGAGAACACATCTCCTTGCTATTCACCCAGTCTCACAATATACACATGGGGGATATCTTATGCGACACTAAAATGGAGTTATCCTACACCATCCTCAAATGTTGAGATCTTTGTTATAGAAAAATCCACAGATGGTTCAAAGTTTTATCAGGTAGCTCTAACATCTTTGACCTATTATACAGATTACTCATACAATTCAATGGATAAATACTACAGAGTTTATGCTAAAAACACGACGGGAAACGGCCCCCTATCAAACACAGTTTCCCTTAAAGGATTCAGCGTTCTTGCAAAAGCTATTTCTGGTCCATTCGATGATGTAGCATATAGTCTGGTTCAGGTTCCACTGAGTCTGAAAACAAACCGATATCTTGACGGTGGCTATCTTATAGCAGGGACAACAACAAGCTATGGCGCAGGAGATGAGGATATAATCATAGTAAAAACGTCTCCAAACGGAGCAACATCTTATGTAAAAGTAGTAGGTGGAACGAAAAGAGATAGAGCATACTATATAACACCAAGCCAAGAAACTGCTC
>Ga0209289_100691_pt1 | contig 15947 bp, 16 predicted proteins | sample GXS110809BmetaG_FD_184121 | JGI IMG/M metagenome (GOLD analysis project Ga0209289, IMG submission 184121) | Hot spring microbial communities from Gongxiaoshe hot spring, China to study Microbial Dark Matter (Phase II) - GXS 110809B (SPAdes)... ...
GGTCTAAAATTTATGGCAAAGCCCACCTTGAGCTTGATGGGACGATAGACCCCTCCTTGCTTGCAAAGAATATAATTCATGCTTGCAGAAACTACACTTTTACTTTATAATGAACTCCAAAGGAGGTATTATGTTGAAAAAAGCAGTTTTTCTCTCAGCGGTTATGCTTGCGGTATTTTCTTTTAGTGCTTGTGGACAAGGCTCAACTACTTGTCCTACAAAGGAGCAAGTCAAAACCTCTGTGAAGGAGTTTATACCTAAAGACTTTAGCGTTGAATCTGTATCCCAGATGCAAAACATAAGTGGTCTTTGTGAAGTAGTTATAAAGGTTGGGTCACAGCCTTTAGTTTTCTATATGGACGGCAAAGGTGAATACTTGCTTGCTGGCAATCTGATAAGCGTAAAAGACAAAAAGAATATAACCAGAGATAGACAGCAGGAGTTTATGAAGGTCTCCGCAGACCAGCTTAAAGAGATAGAAAAACATGTAAATGTGAAACATGGAGAAGGAAGCAAGTATATATACTTTATAACAGACCCAGACTGCCCCTTCTGTAAAAGGAGCAACCCAATAGTAGAGGAGTGGGCAAAGAAAAATAACGTCCAGATAAGGCTCATATTCTTCCCCCTTCCCATACACCCAGAAGCCTTTGGTAAAGCAGTGTCAGTAATATGCGACAAGAAGGGCTTTAAGGAATACTCAGAAGGGTATGTTTCTCAAAACCAGTGTGAAGAGGGCAAAAAGGCAGTCGAGGCAAACCTTGAACTTATGGATAAGCTTGGCATAGGTGGAACACCAACCTTTATAGGCATGAATGGGAAAATGCATTCAGGGCTTCCAACGGAGGAAGACCTTAATAAGCTTATAAACTAAATGCAATGGATAGAAGAGGAGCTTGAAAGGCTCAAGCTTGAAAGCCTATACAGACAAAGGAGCCTAAGAGAGGATCTTTTAGACTTTTGCTCTAATGACTACCTCGCACTGAGAGACCATCCTGAGGTAATTGAAGAGAGTGTGAGGGTTCTCAAAGATTACGGGCTTGGTTCTGGAGCTTCCGCACTGGTATCTGGCTATACAAAGCATCACAGAGACCTTGAAGACAAACTGTCTGAGTTTAAGGCAGTGCCCTGCTGTGTTCTTTTTGGCTCTGGTTATCTTGCCAACCTTGGCACCATACCTGCCCTTGTGGGAGTGGGTGACCTTTTGCTGAGCGATGAGCTTAACCATGCAAGCATTATAGATGCCTGTAGGCTCTCTAAGGCTAAGGTGCTTGTTTATAGACACAGAGATTACCAGCATCTTGAGGAGCTTCTCAGGAGTTATAGGAAAAACTATAGGAGATGTCTTATAGCCACAGATACGGTTTTTAGCATGGATGGAGATATAGCGGATATTAAGGCACTCAAAAGGTATGCAAGGGACTTTGATTGTATGCTATACCTTGACGAAGCACATGCGACCGGTGTGCTTGGAGCTTCGGGAAGAGGTGGACTTGAAGAGTTTGGAGAGAGTTGGGAGGAGTATACAGTGGTTATGGGAACGCTATCAAAAGCAATAGGCTCATATGGTGCATTTGTATGTGGTTCTAAGGCTATGTGTGATTATCTCGTAAACAGGGCGAGGAGCGTTATCTTCTCAACATCCCTTCCCCCAGCAGTATGTGCAGGCGCAAGAAAGGCTATAGAGATAATCCAGCGAGAAAACTGGAGGGTAAGAAAGCTGAAAGAGAGAAGCGAGTTGATCTATCGCAGGCTCTCTACATTCAGGTTTGAGGTTCTCTTTCACCACACCCCTATTCTGCCCATAATGGTTTACGAGGAAGCCAAAGCATTAAACTTGAGGGATAGACTTCTTAAGCAAGGAATACTTATTCAAGCTATAAGATACCCCACAGTTCCCAGAGGCATGGCAAGGCTAAGACTTACTGCAAGCCTAAAGCATACGGACGATGACCTTGAAAGGCTCTTCAAGTCCTTTGAAAATCTTTAACCCCCTCCCACCCCTTTGTTCCCTCCCATGCCCGCTCTTCTAAATTACCTTACCAGATTTATTGTATCATCAAGCACTGCATTGGAAGAGGTTATTACCCTTGTATTTGCCTGATATGCCCTTTGAGCAGATATAAGATTTATAAACTCAGAGGCTATATCCACGTTTGACATTTCTAACATGCCAGACCTGACCTTCTCCGCACCACCCGGAGTCATTATGGTTGGTGTGGAAATGGAAGTGTAAAGGTTAGAACCTTTTTTTGTAAGTTCCTCTGGGTCGGAGAACACCGCCACACCAACCCTATAGAGAGGAAGAGACTTCCCGTTAGAATAAACACCAACCACCGCACCATCCTCGGACAGAACATAAACATCCACAAGGTCACCCTTGGCGTAGCCATTCTGCTCCACGGTAACTATAAAATCTGAAGCATACTGAGTTATGTATGAGTTGTCTATTGTAGTGCCAACACCTCCTGCTATTGCTTGAACCTCTTCACCTACTATAATCCTCCAATCCCCTATATTAGGAAATACACCTCCACTGGGAGTGGTTGTGCCTGTAGTGGCTGTATAGGCTACTGTAAGATTGGAGGTATTAAGATAATATACAAAGTTAAGCCCATCAGATGAGGGCTCTCTAATAACATCGACATCGTCGTATATGAGTGTGCCAGCAGGGTCAAAGGTTATGGTCCAGTCGCCTGACACCTCATAGCCAGCGTTTCCTGGGTCTACATCAGCCCTAAGAAATACCTGCCATGTGTTGACCGCTGTAGTGGAGTTTCTAAAAAAGATGTCCGCCTGATATGGAGTGCCAAGGCTGTCATATATGGTTATGGTATATTTGTAGTTGTAGCTGGAAGGGTTGTTTGGGTCAAATGCCACAGATGGGGGTGGAGAGGAGGAGTTTAGATTTGTTGGTCCTAAGAACCTTATCTGCCCCGTAGCCTTTGGTGGAAGCTGAGGTATAACATTAATGTCCTCAAGACCTGTGCCTACGGTTTTCCCCTTCTCGTCAACTCTGAAGCCCTGCAGTTTTAAACCACCAGAATTAACCATATAGCCATCCCTGCTGAGCCTGAACTGTCCATCTCTTGTGTAGTAGTTAGTTCCAGAAATGGGGTCTTTTATTATAAAAAGTCCTCTGCCCTGTATAGCAAGGTCGGTGTTTACACCTGTTTGCTTGAAGTTGCCTATTGTCCAAAGCTTTTGCGTGCTGTCAACCAAAATACCCGCTCCGTATGTGGTAGACTTAATGGTGTTGGTTACCGTATTCAGACCTATGGTAACCGAGGATATAACGTCCTGAAAGAGTGGTCTGCTTCCCTTAAAGCCTATGGTGTTTACGTTTGCCATATTGTCTGCGGTTATGTCCATCCATGTTCTGTAGGCGTTCATACCCGTTACTGCGTTAAAAAAGCTCCTCATCATGGCTAAATCCCTCCTGCATATATTAGTCTTGAAGGAGAGACAAGCTCTCCATTTTCAAGCTCAAAAAGCAGTTCATTTCCAGAAATACTAACAGACTTTACCCTACCCATAACACCAAGGTTTATACCATCAACTGGCATACCATTCTTAAGTAGTTTTATGCTGAATTGTCCCCTTGGTAGGTCGTCGATGTTAATAGGGTTAAGTCCTTTGTTTATATCTACTTGTAGCTCTTTTATCACATCATCTCCGTCCATTATCCTAAGGGTAGCACCCCTTATGTCCTGTGAAGACAAAAGATAATACTGCCCACCCTTTAGTGCGTCTATCCTGTCTGTGGCAAAAACAAAATCCTTACCTACCAAGTTCAGGCTGGAAAGGAGCGTAATCTGATTGAACCAACCCTTTAGACCTTCCATAAAGCCCTTCATATCGTTCATGTACCTAACCTGGTTTAGTTTTGTCATATCGTCCAACATCTTTGAAAGGTCTTGAGGTTGGAAAGGGTCTTGATACTTTAGGGTCTCCATGTATATTTTCAGAAAGTCTTCAGAAGAGAGATTATCCATGCCTTGAGTGTAGTTGCTTGGCACTACCTTGGGCTCAGGCGGCTTTATATCGTAAGGGTTTGTGGGTCTAAGCTGTGCCATCTTTCTTACCTCCCTTATGTTTCTGAAATTCCTCCGCCAATATCTGGGCGAAGGTTTTTTGTTGGGCCTGCTGGGCTTGAAGACTACCCTTGAGGTCGTAAACCCTTTGTTCCTTCTTTATTATGAGCTGGTCGTCCTTTACCTCTATTCTTACAAGGTCTCCTTCCTTCAAGCCCAGACGCTTCCTCACATCGCTCGGAAGTGCCACCAATCCTCTTGCCATTATCTTGGCAACCTCATCCATAGGTATGATTATATACCCTTTTTAGAAAATGTCAAGTGGTTTGATAATGTTTAATCGTCAAACACAAATTGACTGTCAAAAAGTCTGTAGGATAAGTTTACGAAAAATGTCGTATAATCTCTTACTTAATGAACCTTGAGCCTACAAGCATACCTCTCACGGTAAAGGAGTTTGACAGCCAAAGAGTGGGCTTCTGTGCAGGCTGTGGATGTGCTTGCGGATATATCCTCTATCAGAAGGAAGGCAAGATAGTAGACCTTTACGGACATCCTGCAGACCCAAGGGGTATGGGAAGTTTTTGCACAAAGGGTATAGCCTATATACAGGAAGTGTCAAGTAGTCCTATTAGACTAAAAGGTGTTTTTGTGAGAAAAGGAGATGATTTTGCTTCTATTGATTATGCTCAAGCACTTGAAACTCTAAAGGGAAAACTCTCAAAGGGTAAAACTGCCTTTTTGCTCGGTAGGCAGGCAGGACTTGAGGATTATTTGCTCGCCAAAAGCCTATCAGAGGATGTTTTCGTGGATGCTCCAGTTGTGGACTTTGTGCCCTCAACCCTTAAGCCTACTGATTGGAAAAGGGCTAAATTCATACTCTCTGTGGATGCAGAGCCTGTTTTTTCTGAGGTTATGTCAATGCGATGGGTAGTGGATGCGGTAGAAGGTGGAGCATATCTTTTCTGCCTTTCCAGCAGGTATGAAACGCTTTGTGCTAAGGCAAAGGATAGACTACTCTTAAAGCCAGACTATATGATAGATTTTCTGCAAGCGATTCTTGAACCCGATAGGGGTGACAGCAAGGTGGAGTTTGTGAAAAAGAGCATGTTTCTTATGAGGGGTGCCCTTGTCCTTGTGGGAGCACATCTCTTGAATTCTCCTTTTAGGGAAGCTTTGCTTTCCATTCTTGCTGGGCTTAGAAAGAAGTTTGGTATCAACTACAGCCTTGTTGGAGACCTCATGCCTTTTACTGCTAAGTCTATGGAAGAGTTTTTCAAGAGGTTTGAGGAGTTTGAGAACCTTGTAGTGGTAGGAAATCTTTTCAGATATTTAAGGGAAGAGCATCTAAAAGCCCTCAAGGATAAGTTTGTGGTGAGCTTCCAAGTCTTTCCAAACATTACAGCCCATTATTCAGATATCCTCTTTGCTTTGAGTATGTATCAAGAGAGGGACTTTATAAACTACAGGCATGGCTTTGGTTATCTTGTATACTCACCAAAGACAATAGACACGCAAGATGTCTATAATCCTGCGGATGTGCTTGGAGAAGCTCTTGGACTAAAGGTAAACCTACAGAAATCTGAATACTATCAGGAGCTAAAGGCAAAGGGCGAAGTGAACCTTAAGATGGGAGATATAGCTTCAAGGAGCTTTCCAGAACACTATAACATACAAAGGAGCGAGCTTTTCTTGTATACAGATAGCACACTTGTGGAAGACCTTGGGCATTGGAACCCCTGGACCCATGAGATGGAAAGGTTTCAAAGGGCTTATATAAACCCGCATACTGCAAGAAGGAAAGGTCTAAGGGATAGCATACAGATAGGAGATATTTTCTTTGAACTTATTCCTACAGAAAACGTAGCAGAGGGTGTTATCCTCATACCCTCAGAATACGAAGAGTTTCAGCCCTTTGACCCCGGGCACAGGATTGGTGCCTTTTTGAAGAATCCTTACCACAGGTATGAGGCTTTTACATGATGGTGGGGTTATGTGATGAGAGTATTGATTTTGAGGGTTTTTTAGTAAGGACTATAGGTTTGGATGCCATTGAATACTATAAAAGTAGAAGATGGGTTGGTGGTGTTGACTTTTTTATTAAGGATGAGAGGGAGCTAAAGACCTTTATGGAAAAGTATGGAAACTTTGTCTACGCAGTAGGAAGAGAAAGCATAGAGGAGGTTGTGGGGAGGCTTTTAAGGGAAAAGGGCTTAAAGCTTGCTACTGCGGAAAGTTGCACCGCTGGGCTTTTGTCCGCAAGGCTTGCAAATGTTTCTGGGTCATCTAATTACTTTGTAGGTGGTTTTGTAGTCTATGCTAATGAGCTTAAAACAAAACTGCTTGGTGTAGAAGAAAGGTTGATAAGAGAATATGGTGCTGTCTCTGAAGAGGTTTGCAGACAGATGGCTGTGGGTGCTCTTGAAGAGACAGATGCAGACATAGCAATTGCCATAACTGGCATATCTGGACCAAAAGGTGGGACAGCTCAAAAGCCCGTAGGACTTACCTACATAGCCCTTGCCACAGACAGAGAGGTGGCTCTTAGAAGGTTTATCTTTGAGAGTGGCAGGAACGAGAACCGCTTTATGGCTACCCAGTGGGCTCTTGAAATGCTTAGGCAATATCTTATAAAGGGGGTCTAAAATGCCAAAAGTGCATCCAACTGCGATAATAATCGGTGAGGTAGAGTTAGGAAATGATGTGGAAGTTGGCCCTTACAGCATTATAGAGGGTAAGGTAGTAGTGGGAGAGGGAACAAGGATAGGTGCAAGGGTCTCAATAAAGGGAAAGGTCTCCATAGGTTCAAACTGCAAGATACATGACGGGGCTATTTTGGGGGACGAACCGCAACACCTAAAATATGCAGGAGAAGAGAGCGAGGTAATAGTGGGAAACAACGTGATAATAAGAGAATACGTTACCATTCACAGGGGAACAGCCATAGATAAGATGAAGACTGTGGTAGAGGATAATGTTATGCTTATGGCTTATTCTCATGTGGCCCATGACTGCATAGTGAGAAGGGGAGTTATCATGGCAAACTGTGCTACCCTTGGAGGACATGTAGAGGTTGGAGAGTATGCCTTTATAGGAGGGCTTTCCGCAGTCCATCAATGGGCAAGGATTGGAGCTTACGCCATGGTTGGTGGTCTTTCTGGAGTTTCCCTTGATATACCACCCTACACAAGAGCGTCAGGACAGCATGCACATCTTTACGGTATAAACACCATTGGACTTGAGAGGAGAGGCTTTCCAAAAGAAACGGTAACCATACTCAAAAAGGCATACAGAACACTCTTTAGAAGCGGTATGTTGAAGGAAGAAGCTGTAGGTCTACTCCTTAGAGAATATGGAGACCACAGGGAGATTAGAAACTTGGTAGAATTCATAAAAACTTCAAAGAGAGGCGTCGCAAGGGACGCAGGAAGAGGTTAAAATATTCCCATGCGAGCACTTGTTCTCTCTGCAGGTCTTGGAACGCGTTTTAAGAGCGAGAAGCCAAAGGTTATGCATAACATACTTGGCAAGCCTATGCTCTGGTATGTTCTAAAAACTTTGAAAGATTTGCATATTGAAGATATTGCACTTGTTGTCGGTCATAAGGCGGAAGAGATAAAGAACTATTTTGGAAATGCTTACCATTACTTTTATCAATCAAACCCAAAGGGTGGAACTGGTGACGCGGTGCTTTCTGCGGTTGACTTTTGGAAAGATTACGATGGCTATATTTTGGTGATAAACGGAGATTCTCCACTTGTAAAACCACAAACCCTCAAAAATATGCAAAGGTATCTACATATGGTGGAAGAATACGAGGGTATAAAGCTAAGCGGTATACTGCTCTCCGCACAGCTACCAGACCCCACAGGTTATGGAAGGGTTGTAAAGGACGATAGGGGAAATGTGGTAAAGGTGGTAGAGGAAAAAGATGCCAGCTTTGAGGAAAAACTCATCAAAGAGATAAACGGAGGGGTCTACCTTTTCTACTGCCCCCATCTCATAGAAGAACTCTTCAAAGTTCAACCCAGCCCTAAAACAGGTGAAGTCTATCTTACAGAGGTTTTTAACCTTATGCATCAGAGGGGTTATACCGTAAGGAGCTTTATGGCTGAAGATCCAGCAGAAGTTTTAGGAGTTAACACAAGGTGGGAATTGGCTCTGGCGGAGAACGTAATAAGGTTAAGGATAATTCAAGATTGGGCAGAAAAGGGCAACACCATACACCAACCAGAAAGTGTATGGATAGAGCCTGAGGTAGTCTTAGAAGATGGCGTTGAGATATATCCAGATGTTGTATTAAGGGGCAATACAAGGCTTGGCAAAGGTGTGATTGTAGGAAAGGGTAGTATCTTGGAAAACTCCGAGGTAGAAGAGGGGGCACTGATAGAGCCTTATTCCATAGTAAAAGACTCACATATAAAAGCTAAGGCTGTCATAGGACCCTTTGCCCATGTAAGAGAAAACAGCATAATAGGGAAAGGTAGCCATATAGGAAACTTCGTGGAAGTCAAGAAATCCTTCATTGGGCAGAATGTAAGAGCAAAACATTTAGCTTACATGGGAGATGCAACCCTTGAGGATGATGTAAATGTGGGTGCTGGTGTGGTCTTTGCAAACTTTGACGGGAAGAGAAAACATCAGAGCCATGTTGGAAAGGGTGCCTTCATAGGTAGCAACGCCCTTCTTATAGCCCCTATAAAGATTGGTAGCTATTCCTTTGTAGCTGGAGGCTCTGTGGTAAACAAGGATGTGCCCGATGGAGACCTTGCAGTTGAAAGGTCCGAACTAAGAATTTTAAAGGGTAAAGGTAAGGAAAAACTACTTGAATAAACATAAAACGGGTGTTATAATTACAAGCTTTAGAGCCGGTAGCTCAGTCGGCAGAGCAACGGACTTTTAATCCGTGGGTCGCGGGTTCAAATCCCGCCCGGCTCATACTGCAAGTCTTTCCAACTCTCTTCTTTTTATTATCTCTATGTAGCCCCTCTCTGCGTTTATTATCCCCTGCTTTTTCCATTTACTCATAACCCTTATTGTGGTTTCTACCGTTGTCCCCGTCATCTCAGCAATATCAAGCCTTGTAAGAGGTGCATCTATAACAATAACATCCTCGTATTTTTTACCTATCCTGTCCGCTATTTCAAGTAGAACCTTGGCTATCCTCTCCTCTACTTTACCACCTGCTATGCTTTTGAGGGTCTCATAGCTATGCAAAAGTGTGGCGGTAGCCTCACAGGTCATCTTTATTGCAACTGCAGGATGCTTTATGGAAAGGTTTATAAAGTCCTTATTGGAAATGTATAGTGTTTTGCTCTCCAGCATTGCCTTGGCTGTATAGGTGTTTCTTGGAACCTTTTTGCCCCACTCTATCCAACCAAATATATCACCCGGATAGACAAGCCTGACTATGACGATCCTTGCATCGTGCGTCTCCTTTAGAAGCTTTATAAAACCATCCACAAGTATATAAACTCCAGGCTCTGCCTCCTCTTCAAAGAAAAGATACTCATTTCTCCTAAATTCCCTAACTTGCATGTAGCTTAGGGCATCTTTAAGCTCTTCTTCTGAAAGGTCTTCAAAAATATGAACCTTTCTAAGCACTTCTAACTTTAGGTCCTTAGCCTGCCTTTCTCTAAAAGCTTCTTTTGCCATCCCTTACCTCCTATAATTACTTGGGGTTCAAAGACTACATAATCGGTGTGGAAAGAAACTTTGTTCACACCACCAAAGGTATGGTTATCTCCTATGGCTATATGAACTGTGCCGAGAATCTTCTCAGCCTCTAACACATTGTCAGGTCTTCTTGCACCCGGGTTTGTTCCAACACCAAACTCTGCGATTATTCTGGCGTTTTCGTATCTTTTAAAGACCTCCTCAAGGTAATTTCTATAGGGTTCAAAGCCTTCTATCTCCTCCACTGTACCGCCTTTGAATTTAAGGGTTATAGGTCTTTCAAGTTTCCTATCAGGACCGTAGGTTATGCTTAGTTTTCCAAATGCTGAATTCTCTATAGGTGCAATAAAGGCTTCGCCTGCAGGCAGGTTTCCATACTGACCGCTATGGTGGAAAAGACCTGTGTCCGCTATAGCTTTTCTTCCTGAGATAGAAAACTCTATGTCTGTTGCTTCAGTCTCTACATGAACCCATTCTGCCTCAGAAAGCATATCCGCCACATCAAGGCTAAGTTTTGCCACATAGTCCCAGTCCACATTCATGGGACCGTAAAACATCTCTGGGTCAAAAAGGGGCATGCTTGCGTATCTACAGCCAAAGCCTTCCGTAAGGGACTTCCTAAAAAAGGTGTGTGTGGTTGAATAGTATGGAAAGGCTACAACTACTTGGGGAACATCCTCTGCGTAAGCCTTGAGTATTTGCACAGCTTCAGGTTCTGAATAGTTTTCCTTATGGAGTATGTTCTCAAAAAGTCCCCTTTTCTTTAACTCATCTACCGCCCTATCTCCAAAGGCAAGCCTCCAAACTTCCTCAGGTGGCTCTTTGCCGTGCCCTCTCAAGGAAGGATAGACTAAATGTTTTACTTTTTTAGTTATAGCCCCTGCGGTTTCTAAAAACTGGTCTATTAGACCCACAAGATAGTCCTTTTCTGTGTCTGTAAGTAAGAGCAAAGACTCATCCTCTTTTAGGTTCATGTTCACCTTGTAAAGCCTATATATATGCTCCTCATACATGGCTATTAATCATAAATTTATTTCAATTTATCTCATGGCAAGGGTAGTTTTAAACTGCCAAGCAGGTATTTTAGGTCGTTGTCGGTAAACAAAAGCCCCACACCACCAAAAACGCCCCTTAGCTTTGCGTTCAAAAGGTCATCACCACCAAACCTCACATATAGTGGGCCTCTGACCTTGTAATTTATACCCATCTGAAGATTTGGCTTTAGGTCTTTGTCCTGTGGCCTGTCTTTTCTTCCAAAGTCCCAAAGGTCTGTTGTAAGGGTTGTCCTTTCTGAGTATACAAGGTCAGCACCTATTCCACCCGTGGATTCCTTAAGACCAGCCCTTATGACAAGCTCTTTACCAGCAAAGGGAAATATTCTTGCATACTGAACTGTAAACTCTGGTTTGAACTCTCTCTTTATTGTAGTTTGGTTGGGAAGATACTCTTCTCTGTATACCCTACCTCTTGAATCACCCACTAATTCCAAAAGATAGTATTTTTCATTATCGGGTTGTAGCTTTAATGTGATAGCTGCCTTGGAATCACCAGCCCTGTAGAGCTCACCCCTAAAGCCTACATAGAGGTTCGTTCTATCTGCAACCTCCCCAGCTTTACCCAATACCTTAACGCCAGAAGATACATTCTTGTAAAGTTCATCGTCCTTTATTAACTTTCCTAAGGTGCCCTCACCCCTTTCTATCTGTGCCAATATGTCGTTTAACCTTTCGGAGCTTTCATTTAGGGTTTTAGTAATTTCAGAAAGGTTTGCGGTTGTGGTTCTTATGTCCTGTCTGTTTTCCACAACCAATTCGTTCAGGTTCATTGAGAGCTCATTAAGGTTTCTTGAAAGCTCAGGAAGTGTTGCTTTGAGGTCTCCACTTAACTGCTTGAGATTTGCCACAGTTTCCCTTATGTCCTGTCTATTTTCATTGGCTATGGCTTCAAGGCTTTTTGCAAGCATATCTATGCTTTCTATAGTCTGTGGGAGGGTTTTATTCAAATTATAGGCTAAAAGGTTGATATTTTGTATGGTTTCTCTTAGAGCGGTTCTGTTTTCAAGAACTACAAGGTTAAAGTTTCGGGTGAGTGCCTCCAAGTTTTGGACAACACCTTTTATATCTTCCCTGTTTTCAGCAAGTATAAGCCGAAAGTTCTCCGCTAACAGTCTTACCGATTCTGACGCCTCTGACATTCGCTTTATGAGAAGGTCTGTGTCCGCATAGCCAGTGGTTTGAACTATGACCTCACCATCTTCGAGCACACCTGCCTGTGGACTTCCCGGGTATATGTTCAGATATTTATCACCCATAAGACCAAGGGTTCCTATCTCCGCTTGCGCGTCTTTGTATAGGGTTATATTTTTGTCAAGCTCAAAAACCACCTCTACCTTACCATCCTTTAAATATACAGACCTTACCTTTCCACTCTTTATGCCTGCGACCCTTACCTCTGCACCCGCACCAAGCCCCGCCACATTGTCAAAGTATACCTTGTAGTTCTTTACCGCTGGTTTGAAAAAGGGCACCTCACCAAAGGTAAGAACAAGGAAGGCAAAGCCAAGAGAGAATAAAAGAACAAGAAAGCCTACCTTGGCTTCGTTAGAAAAGCTCATGCTTAAATTATAGCCCTAAGCAACAAGAGAATGCCAGAGTATTATACCATCTCGGTAACCAAGTATGTCTTCACAGGCTCTTTCTGGATGAGGCATAAGACCAAAGACATTACCCTCTTTGTTGCAAACTCCGGCTATGTTGAATAAAGAACCGTTAGGGTTTGCTTGAGGGTTTACATTACCATATTCGTCACAATATCTTAGGACTATCTGTCCCCTTTCTTCCATTAATCTCAGGTCTTCCTCCGGCACATAATACCTTCCTTCTCCGTGTGCTATGGGAAGTCTTATAACTTCATCCTTTTCAAACCTTCTGGTAAAAGGCAAGGAATTGTTCTCAACCCTGAGATAGACATCCCTACATAAGAAGGTTAGGTTTTCGTTTCTGAGTAGAACACCCGGCAATAAATGAAGCTCTGTGAGGACCTGAAAACCGTTGCATATACCCAACACAAGCCCACCTCCTTGTGCATATTCCGCTATGGCATTACCTAAAGGAGTCTTACTGGCGAGCACACCAGCCCTAAGGTAATCTCCAAAGGAAAAACCACCCGGTATGACCACACAGTCAAAACCACCAAGACTTTTTGTATTGTGGTTTACAAAACTCACATCTTGTCCAAGTAAATCTCTTATCACATAGTAAGTGTCGTAATCGCAGTTAGACCCGGGGAATACGCAGACCGCAAACCTCATTCTATTACATACTCCTCAACCAATGGGTTTACAAGATACTTTTCTACGAGGGCTTTTATATCTGTGTCCTTCTCCACTTCAAGCTCTACCACCTTTCCTACTTTTACATCTTTCACTTGAAAACCACCATCAAGGAGCATTTCCCTTACTGCCCTGCCTTCTGGGTCAAGAAGTCCCTTCTTAGGGAGTATAAGAACTTTTACCTTCATCGCCTGTGTATTATATCATTTTTAATATGTTTAAGATAGGCATAACCATAGGTGACCCTGCAGGAGTAGGACCCGAGCTAATAGCAAAGCTTTCCCAATACTTTGACCCTCAGAAAGCATACATAATATACGGAGAGAAGAAGATAATGGAGGCGGTTAAAAGAGAGCTCAATATAGACTTTGAATTTTCAAACATATATACGGTGGAAGAAGTAAAAGCTCCCGGTGTATACATAGCGGACTTAAACATCAGCGAAACGGACAGACCATTACCATCTCTGACCTCTGGAAAAGTGGCAGTCGCATACTTAGGAAGGGCGGTTGTGGACGCTGTCTACGGAAAACTGCATGGGCTTTTGACCATGCCTATAAACAAATTTTGGGCAAAGTTGGCAGGATTTTCCTACGAGGGGCAAACAGAGTTCTTAGCTCAGGCTTGTAATGTAAGAGAGTATGCTATGCTTATGTATTCAGAGAAGTTAAAGGTAGTGCCTTTTACCACACATATACCTCTAAGAGAAGTGCCAGAGAGAATAAGAAAAGACGATATCATTAAGAAGGTAAAGCTAATAGACAGAGAGTTCAAAAGACTTTTTGGACTTGAGCCAGTAGTTGGCATTCTTGGTCTTAACCCTCATGCGGGGGATATGGGGGCTATAGGGGAAGAGGATATGAAAGAGATTGCACCTGCGGTAGAGGCTCTAAAGGAAGAGGGTTATAAAGTTGACGGTCCTTTATCTCCAGACAGTGCCTTTTTGAACCCCAAATATGATGTATACCTCTGCATGTATCACGACCAAGGGCTTATAGCCTTTAAACTGCTTTCTTTTAGAGAAGGTGTAAATCTCACCATAGGAATACCTTTCGTGAGAACCTCACCAGACCATGGAGTTGCGTATGACATAGCTTGGAAGGGTATAGCGGATGAAACTCCATCTTTGAATGCCCTAAAACTTTGCGAAAGGATAGGAGAAAAACTATGTCAATAAAGAAGAGGATATATTACAGCCTTTTTATATCTGTTGTTTTGACCCTAACCTTTTCTTCTGTAATTCTTTATGTGGCATTTTATAAAATTGTAGATAAGAGGATAAAAGAAACTTATGAGCTTATTTACAAGAACTACAAGGAAATACTAAACAAAGAAGAGGAAAATCTAAAACTTATTGGAAACGATACCTCTCTTTTGGGAACTTATTACATAAGAAGACAGTTGCCTACTGAATCTCGATGTGAGGACAGACCCTATTATAGGGTATTTAACTTTGGACCATATTATGGCATAAACAGAAAATATCCAGATGGATGTTATTTTGTAGGCGTAAGACTTGAAAATGTCTTAAAACTAACAAATAGTCTAATAGATGTAGATTGGATAGTTTTTTATGAAAGGAGTTTTCTGCTTGATGTATTGGATGGAGATGTTGATAGCTTTATGAAAGAAAAAATAGCCATGAACGGTATTATTATTGACCTGTTATCTAAGCGTGATATCGTATTTATTCCCTTTGATGTTTCTGGGTATAAGCTTCATGGTGCCTTTACGGATAGGAGACTTCTTATGGAAGTTCCCTTTGTTAACTTTAATAGACTACAAGTAGGCAAGATAATACTTGTAAAGGATGTTTCTCATATATACAGAGAGGCGTATACTGCCTTTTCTACCCTTTTATTTTACTCAGTTATCATTTCCCTGTCGCTTGCTTTGGTGCTTTTCCAGATAGCCTCAAGGCTTGCAAACAGAGTAATCCTACTCAAGAACGTGACCGCAAGTATAGAAAAGAAGGATTTCTCTGTAATAGAAGTTCTTGAGAATTCGGAAGACAGTTGTAAAGATGAGGTAAACGAACTTAAACATAGCATATACAACATGGCTGTGAGTTTGAAATCTGCCTTTGAAGAGCTTGAGAAAAAGAAATCTGAGCTTGAACAGCTTGCATACTACGACCCACTTACAGGACTTCCAAATAGAAGGTTCTTTTTTGACCATGCAAACCTTATTTTTGAAAACTCCAAAAGATACGGAACTCCCTTCAGCCTTCTCGTCATGGATATAGACTTCTTTAAGAAAATAAACGACACCTATGGGCACGATGCAGGAGACCTTGTTTTGAAGAGTTTTGCGGATGTGCTTAGAAAGAGCATAAGGCAGTCTGACCTCCCTGCAAGGTTTGGAGGAGAAGAGTTTGTCCTTCTTATGTCCAACACAAACCTCCAGCAAGCCAAGGTGGTGGCAGAAAGGATAAGGACAAACTTCCAGAATAGTCTCATAGTTTACGAAGGAAATGAGATAAAGGCCACCTTAAGCGGTGGGCTTGCAAGTTTTCCTGCAGGTGTTGAAAAAATTGATGAGCTAATAAAAATGGCAGACGAAGCCCTCTACAAGGCAAAAGAATCAGGAAGAAACAGGATAGAAGTTTACACTTTTTAAAATATGGACACTTCAAAGGCTGGGTTAGACAAAGCTCTAAGCATACCGAGCTTTATAGCATCGCGAACTTCATCCTCAAATTTTCTGTCTATGAACCTTATAAAGTGATGAAAAAGCACACCACTTGCCTCAAGACCAAGCCCCCTGTCAAGAAGAAGTTTTTCAGACCAGCTTTTTATGGTTGGAGACCTCAAAAATCTATTCCTTGGGTTTAACCCTTTGTTTTTTCCTATTCCAACAAACTGATAACCGCATACGCTTCCCTCTTTGAGGAAAACCTTTACCAG
>Ga0209289_100692_pt1 | contig 15917 bp, 18 predicted proteins | sample GXS110809BmetaG_FD_184121 | JGI IMG/M metagenome (GOLD analysis project Ga0209289, IMG submission 184121) | Hot spring microbial communities from Gongxiaoshe hot spring, China to study Microbial Dark Matter (Phase II) - GXS 110809B (SPAdes)... ...
CCCGGAGAGAGTATCCAAGGATGTGCGACCACAAGATTTACATTTCTCGCATCAGAGAGCATGTTGCCCCAGCTTGGAAAGGGTTCTTGAATACCCAGACCCAGAAAGCTCAAAGAGGCTTCCGCCAGTATGTATCCCGGGAAAGAAAGAGTTGCGGAAACTATAAGATAGTAGTAGGCATTTGGCAAGATGTGGACTCTTAATATTCTAAGCGTGCCCGCACCATAAGTCTTTGCGGATTGGACAAACTCCTTCTCCCTTATGGAGAGCACCATACCCCTTACGACCCTTGCAAGCCCAGCCCACCCAAGAAAGGAAAGTATAAAAATAACCATAAGAAAAACATGAAAGCTCTCCATGGTGAGAGGGAAAACAGACCTAAGGGAGAGCATAAGGTAAAAGGTAGGTATTGCCAAAAGCACCTCAACAAGCCTCATTATGAGGGTGTCCACTTTTCCGCCGAAGTATCCAGAAATGCCACCTATTAGACTGCCAAGAAGGAAGGTTATGCTCACGCCCACAAGACCTATTGTCAAGGACACTCTTGAGCCGTATACAAGCCTGCTGAAAATGTCTCTACCCAGCTTGTCCGTGCCTAAGAGGTATATATGGCATGGCTCTTCCACGGAAAGGAGCTTATATCCGTATTCTGTTTTTCTGAAGAACCTGAGCCTGCAGGAAACACTTTTGTCCTCTTCGTATACCTTAAAAAGGGGGTCTGTCATCCTGTGGGGGTGCGCGTAAGGGAAGGCAAGACTTCCATCCTTGAATAGGTGTATCCTTGTGGGAGGATGGAAGGGTGCGGTTCTGTTTTGGAGGTAGTAAGGATAGGGTGCAATAAAGTCTGCAAAGACAGCAAGAAAGAGGAAAAAGCCTATTATGGTTAGAGGAAAGGTAAGCCTCACAGTTTGAATAGTATAAAATATTTAAGCCATGAGCGTGCTGGTCTTTGTGAGTATGACACCCTTGGGTAAAGGAGAAAGCGTCAGCGAGTATGTGGCAAGGGTTGTAGATATAGTAGACAGGTCTGGACTGCCCTATGTGCTTACTCCTATGGGGACCATAATAGAGGGAGAAACATGGGATGAGGTCATGTCTGTTTTGAAGGAGGGCTTTGAAGCTCTTAAGAAAGACTGTCCTCGCATATCCATAACTATGAAGATAGACTACAGGGAAGGAAAGTCTGGAAGAATTTTCAGCAAGGTAAAATCTGTAGAGGAAAAAATTGGAAGGGAAATAAAGAAGGCGACATAAAGTGGCGGTAAGAAAGCTTACAAAGGAAGACCTAACTTACGGATACGCCTACACTTACTCCACAAAAGATGTAGAACCTGCTGAACTTTTTCCTGGACAAGAAAGAGTAAAGTCCGCCTTTGACCTTGCACTAAGCATAGAATCCGAGGGTTATAACCTTTATGTTTCGGGTCCTGAAAGCATAGGAAGAACCATATACACTCTCAAGAGGCTCAGAGAGTCCGCAAGGTTAAAAAAGAAGCCTGAGGACATATGCTATGTAAACAACTTTGATAATCCGCTTAGACCAAAGTATCTATTGCTACCTGCGGGTATGGGTAAGGCATTGGCTAATGACATAGACTGGGCTATAGATGCTCTAAAGGAGGAACTTCCTAAGTCCTTTGAAAGCAAAGAGTATGAAGAGGAATTGACAAACATAAGAAAAAACATAGAGAGCAAAAAAGAAGAGTTAGCTCAAAAGCTTGTGGATGAAGCTCAGTCTCACGGTCTTGGTGTTATCTTCACTCCTGCAGGTATAAAGCTACTACCTCTTGTGGGTAGAAGGATAGTTTCTGAAGAGGAACTCTATGCCAATCCAAGACTTCAGGAAAGTTATGAAAGAAATCTTTCGGAGTTTGAAGAGAGGTTTAGAGACTTTATAAGAGAGTTGAGGGAATTGGATCACACCCTTTCAGACCAAGTGTTAGAACTCAGAAACAGGGTAGCCAGCTATGTGGTAGATAAGGTTTTTTCAAGGTTTGAAGGTAGATACATGGAGTATGAAGGTGTATATGAATACATAAGCAAGCTAAAGATTGAACTTGCGAAAAATTCAGACCTTTTCCTCTCCTGGCATACTTCAAAGGGAAACCTCGCTTTTCAGAAGATGTTGGAAAAGTCTTTTAATGCCTTTAGAGTAAATGTCCTTGTAGATAACTCGAACCTTGAAGGGGCTCCTGTTATCTTTGAAGAGGTTCCTACCTTTCAGAACCTTTTTGGAAGAGTTTTTTATTCTGCGGAGATGGGTGTTCTCTATGCGGACCACATGAGTATATCCGCAGGAAGCCTTCACAAAGCAAGAGGTGGCTACCTTGTGCTGAGAGCTATTGACCTTCTAAGAAACCCCTTTCTTTGGGATGCCTTTAAAAAGGTGCTTATGCACAAAAAGATACACATGCTTCTTCATCCCTTAGAGGACACTTTAATGCCTCTTGTAGGCATAAGCCCAGAACCCTTACCTGCAGAATTTAAAGTGGTTCTTATAGGCGACCCTTATCTTTACTATTTACTTTATAACTATGACCCAGAGTTTGGAAGACTCTTTAAAATAAAGGCAGAGTTTGACCCAGTGGTGGATATCAGAGAAGACCTTGTTGAAGCATTTCCAAAAATATTCAGGAAAATAGTGGAAGAGGAAGGTCTTAGACACCTTTCTGCGGATGCTCTTTCAGAGCTTTTCAGGTATGGAGTGGAACTATCCGGCAGTAGAAGAAAGTTCAACATGGTTATGGGACATCTTGTGGATGTGGTAAGGGAGGCACAGTCTTTTGCGAAAGAGAAGGAGTTCATAGAAGGACAACACATAAAGAAGGCTATAAAAGAAAAACTTTTTAGGTCAAACCTACTTGAAGAAAAGATAAGGAAAGCTATAGGTGAGGGTAAGCTTATCCTCCGTATTGAAGGAGAGGAGATAGGACAGGTGAATGGGTTGAGTGTTCTTGACCTTGGAGATTACAGCTTTGGAAAGCCCAGTAGAATAACAGCCTCGGTCTATGTAGGGGAAAGGGGAATAGTAAACATAGAAAGGGAAGTAGAACTAAGCGGACCTATACATTCAAAGGGTGTGCTTATACTTAGTGGATACCTCGGTCGTAAATACGGAAGGGAAATACCGCTACATCTTTCCTGCACGCTTACCTTTGAGCAAAGTTACGACGAGGTAGAGGGCGACAGTGCATCAATGGCTGAGCTTATTGCCATACTCTCTGCCCTCTCTGAAGTTCCCCTAAAACAATATATAGCCATAACAGGTTCTGTTGACCAGTTGGGAAACGCCCAGCCTGTTGGCGGTATAAAGGAGAAGGTTGAAGGCTTTTACAGGGTATGTAAGATGTTTGGATTAAAGGGTGTTGAGGGGGTAATAGTTCCTAGGAGAAATTACGATAATCTCCTTCTTGACGATGAAATTCTTGATGCTATTGAAAGGGGAGAGTTTCACATATACACGGTGGATACTGTTGACGATGCCTTGGAAATACTAACGGGTATGAGTGCGGAAAAGTTCCATAAACTTGTTATGAAAAAACTAAGAGAATTTTTCAAAAGAGCAACTCAGATGGGAAGGAAAAGAGGTATATAATTAAAGCATGCAAGGAAGACATCTTTTGCCCAATGAGCTTGAGCTTTTCAAAAAAGCCCTTGGCATAGGACCTCACAACTTCTGGAAATGGTCATCAAGGACGAGAAACTTCAAACTGCTTACTGACGGAAAGGTGGTATGGGTTGAAGGGACGGAAGAAAACATAGGAAAATCCATGCCCGTCCACGAAGCTACTTGGTGGAGCTGGGAGCTTATAAGGGAAAAGCTAAAAGATATGGGTTAAAATAAAAAACTTATGGGAAAGTTAGCTTATGTTTTTCCGGGACAAGGTTCTCAATATGTGGGTATGGGGTATGACTTTTACAGGGAGTTCTCTGAGTCTGCGGATGTCTTTCATAGTGCGGAGACCGCCCTCAGATACAATCTCACAGATATAATCTTTAAAGGTCCCGAGGAGGAGCTAAACAGAACTATAAACACCCAACCTGCCATACTTACCACAAGCCTTGCCATATACGCAGTTATGAAGGCAAAAGGTTTTCCAGAGCCAGATTTCGTGGCTGGACATTCTCTTGGAGAGTATACCGCTCTTGCGGTGGCTGGTGGTGTGGAGCTTTTTGAGGCTGTCAGGCTTGCAAACCTCAGAGGCAAATACATGCAGGAAGCAGTTCCAGAGGGCTTGGGTGCCATGTATGCGGTTTTAAAGTTGCCGCCCGAGAAGGTAGAAGAAGCCTGCAGGCTTGCACAAGAACACGGTGTGGTAGAACCCGCCAACTACAATTCTCCAGAGCAGACAGTGATATCTGGAGAAAAGACTGCGGTAGAGAAGGCAGGTGAAATTGCCAAACAGATGGGTGGCAAGGTAATACCTCTAAAGGTTTCTGTGCCTTCACACTGCTCTTTGATGAAGCCTGCAGCGGACGCCTTTAGGCTAAAGCTCGCTCAAACTCCTATAAAGAACATAAACATACCAATAGTCCAAAATTACACTGCAAAAGCCCACACAATGGCACCTGAAATAAGAGAAAACCTATACAGGCAGATATTCTCACCAGTAAGGTGGTTTCAAAGCGTGCTTTATATGGTAGAGCAGGGGGTGGACACCTTTGTGGAAATAGGACCAAAGAATGTGCTTTCTAAACTTATCCAACAGACAGTGCAAAATGTGAGGGTCTTTAACGTAGAAAAGGTGGAGGATTTAGAGAAGGTTTTGAAGGCTATATGATAGTTCTAACGGGTTATATAGAAAGTGGTCTCTCTTATAAGCAGATAATGAGGGGACGTATAGATTCTATAGCTTTTGAAAGGTTAGATGTAAATAAGCACATAAAATTTATTACTGAAATAGATGGTGAGAGCATGGCTGTATGCAAATGGGTTTCTCCAAAAAGAACAAGAAGTTATCCATATGCGAGGGTTTACGATATACTCTCACAAGATGTTTCAAAAAAGGTTGCTATAATACCAGTAGTTAAGGACGAGGGTAAATATGGAGACAGGGACTTTTTGCAATGGGATACTATCTCTTTGCTAAGCTTATTAAATGTTTTTATAATACCAGCGTATTACTGTGCTGCGGATAAAAAAGGGTTTAAATTAACAAATCAAAGATTTGAAGAAGGTTATATAAGGAGTAAGTTAATTGAATTATCTGCCTATAGATATAATGCACTACACTGGAATATAAAAGAGTTCAAGAACCTATATGCTATCGTGGATAAAATTATAGAATGTTATAGAAACATCTTTCGTAAACTAAATGTTGAGCTCCACGATGAAAAAGGTATATTGCGATATAGGGAAGAAATATCTAAAAACTTGGAAGACTTTGTTCTATATTCCAGAAACAAGGCATTGAAAGCTCAGCATAGAGAGGTAAATACTATACAACCTAAGGAAAAACTTGAATACAGAAAAGCTAAAATAGATATAGCTAACTACTTAGGAGGACTTTATCATTTTACTGTAGACGAGGTAATAATAACCAAAGAGGAAGTTATTCTCATAGAAAGTAAACATTCAAAAAACAAAATTTTTCCAAGTATAGAAGATGTTAAAGATGCTTTGCTGAAAATTATGCTATATAAAAGTATAAGCAAGTTAGAAGTTAACGGTAATCAATTTCCATTTTCAGTAGCTTTGAAACTCACTACAGAAAAGAAAGATGCACCTATAAGTTTAGCAGAGGCTGTAAAGAAGTTAAATGGTAGGTATAAAGAGTTTTATGAGGGTTTATTGGGAGAAGCGTCTATTAATGATTTTAGGATTTACTACCATGCGGTTGGTTAAATCTCCTCTCAGATACCCCGGAGGTAAATCAAAAGCGGTAAGTTTCCTATCTCAATTCGTGCCAAACTTTAGGGAATTTAGAGAGCCTATGTGTGGTGGAGCAAGCATGACCTTGTATTTTGCCCAGATAAAGCCAGAGGCGAAATACATAATGGGTGATATAAACTATGACTTATACTGCTTTTGGAAGATACTTAAGGAGCTACCAGAAAAGCTCATAAAGGAAATTAAACTTATAAAATCCTCTTTTTCGGATGGTAAAAAGCTCTTTGAGGAAATTATGGAAAGAAGAGAAAGGCTGAATAGCTGTTTTGAACGTGCGGTTGATTTTTATGTGCTTAACAGAATAACCTTCTCTGGAACGGTGGATTGTGGAGGTTATTCAGAGTCCGCTTTTAGAAAGCGATTTACTGAAAGTTCCATTGAAAGGCTTTTTGAAGTTAGCAGAGTTTTGAAAAGAATTGAGGTAGTCTGGGGCGATTACGAAGAGCTTCTTACAGCGAAAGGAGAAGATGTATTTGTATTTCTTGACCCACCTTACTTTTCCGCACAATCCTCTAAGCTGTATGGGAAGAGAGGCACTCTTCACGTTAGCTTTAACCATGAGAGACTTGCAGAGCTCGTAAAGGAATGTGAACACAAGGTTATGATAACTTACGATAACAGTCCATACATCAGAAGGCTGTATATGAACTTTTACCTACTTGAATGGAGGCTAAAGTATGGTATGACAAATTATGGAAGGGACTACCTTAGAGAAGGGGAGGAGCTCTTGATAACCAACTACCCTCTTGAAGAATTTTTCAAGGGTTTAAAAACACAGCACCGTATCTCTCAAAAAGTGGCAAAATATTACGCATGATAGAGCAGTATATAGAAAAGGCTAAGACTCTACAGTCCGCTCTCCCTTACATAAGGGAGTTTTATGGAAAGACCTTTGTGATAAAGTATGGTGGTTCCGCTATGACGGAAGAGAGCCTAAGAGAAAGTTTTGCGAGGGATGTGGTGCTTTTGAGGTATGTGGGTATAAGGGTTGTGGTGGTTCATGGTGGCGGTCCTCAAATAAGCCAGACCCTTGAGAGGTTTGGAGTAAAACCTCATTTTGTCGGTGGAATGAGAAGGACTGACGAAGATACCATTCATATAGTTGAAATGGTTTTATCTGGCGATATAAACAAGGACATAGTGGCGCTTATAAACATGCATAGCGGTCAGAACATATATGCGGTGGGTCTCTCTGGGAGGGACGGGCAACTTATAAGGGCTAAGAAATTGGATAAGGAAAAATACTTCACAGAGCTTGGTCTTGAAGTGCCAGAGGAAGATATAGGCTTTGTGGGTGAAGTGGAAAGTGTAAACACAGAGCTACTCCATGCACTTATGGAAAAGGGTTATATACCAGTTATAGCTCCTATAGGTGTAGGTGAAAGGGGAGAGGCTTACAACATAAATGCAGACTTGGTGGCTTCAGAGGTTGCAAAAGCACTCAAGGCGGAAAAGCTAATTTTTCTAACAGACACAGAAGGTGTAAAGGATGCTCAAGGAAAGCTCATACCAACTCTTAGTAAAGAAAAGGTTTACGAACTCATACAGCAAGGCGTTATAAAGGGTGGCATGCTTCCAAAGATAAAGAGTGCTATAAAGGCACTGCAATCTGGTGTTAGGAAAGTCCATATAATTGATGGTAGAGTTCCTCATTCCATACTTTTAGAGGTCTTCACTGAAGAAGGTATAGGGACAGAGATAGTGGAATAAGCATATAAACACATTCATATGTTTTATTGAAAAATAACAAACTTTAATGGAAACACAAAAAAACTGGTGTTATGCTTTAGACAATAAATCCAATTGGGAGGTTATGAGATGAGAAAGCTCTATTTTCTACTGCTAAGTTTTAGTGGTATTGCACTGTCCGCACCTGTTTTTATGGATGGAGAGTATGCAAAGGCACTGTGTGAAGCATGGAATAAAACGCCACAGCTTTCTGAGCAATTGGGAAAAAGTGAAAGCTGGGTCGCAGTTCCCGAGAGGAAACTATTCCTTTACAGGGAAGACTGCGGGGATGCCAAGCAGATTCAACTCACAATAAAAAATGAAGGAGGTAAGGCGGTTTGCGTATACGGAGGACCTGCAAAGGACAAAAGGGGCAAGGATGACTTTCTTATGTACGCAGAGACAAAAAGGTGGTTAGAGATGGGAAGGAAAGAATATGGTCCCATGAAAGCAATGATGTTAGGAAGGCTCAAGTTTGAAGGTCCAAAAGGTGTCGCCATGAAAAACATGGGACCCTTTGAAGCCTTTCTTGATATGGTGGATAATCCACCACACGATGCAGGTAGGTGTCCCTAAAGCAGAACCTTCTCAAGGGTGAGACCCTTAGCCTTTGCGGTGTAAGGGCACTTGCCCTTTCCATGTAGGAAACCTTCTATGTCTTTTGGCTCAAGTTTTCCGAGTCCTACATAGACAAGACTTCCCACAATTCTTCTAACCATATACCTAAGAAAGTTTCTTGCCTTTATTCTAAACTCTATAAGGTCTCTTTTTCGTATTAGACTTACCTCTTGAATATGTATGCGAGTCTCCTTTTCCTCTTCAAGTTTAGCAAAGGCGGAAAAGTCATGAAGCCCTTGAAAGAGACCAACTGTGGACACCATCCTTTCAAAGTCAAGTTTGTAAGGAATTCTCCAGCAAAAGGGCTCAAGAAAAGGGTCTCTTGCATGCGTGTTTAAAATTCTATACAGGTAAACCTTACCCTTTACATTATAACGGGCATTAAAACCTTCTTGTATCCAGACTTTCTTTATACCTATATCCTCCGGTAGTAGTGAATTTAAAGCCTTTAGAAGGGTTTCTGTGTCAAAAACCCTCTTCGCTGGAAAATTAGCCACGTACTCTATGGCATGCACGCCGGCGTCAGTTCTACAACAGCCAGTTAGCTTGATCGGCTCCTGGAATATCTTTTCCAAAGCGTCCTTTAGCACTCCTTGGACTGTCCTCAAGTTGGGTTGAACCTGCCAGCCATGAAAGTTTGTCCCTACAAAGGAAAGGAGCAAAACGTAATTGGGCATAAGATAGGATTATAAATAGCTTGAAAGACTTTCTATAAGCCTTTTTTCCAGCTCCATAAATTGTTTTTCTTCCTCTTCTCCCAGCTCATGGTCATAGCCCAGAAGGTGCACAAAGCCGTGCACCAAAAGCCTTTTTATTTCCTCTTCAAGGCTATGCCCAAGCTCTTTTGCTTGCCTTTTAGCGGTATCTATAGATATTGCTATTTCACCAAGAAGTTTGTATCCGCCCACCTGCTCGTTGTATGTAAAAGAGAGGACATCTGTAGCCTTGTCTTTACCCCTAAAGTTTTTGTTTAAAAGCTTTATGGTATTATCATCCGTTAGGTATACGCTTATCTCTATACCTTCTAAACCCCGAATTTCCAATAGCTTACTAACTATATCCCTAACCCATCTAATTCTGACCTTTCCCTTTTCCTTCCTTACTAAAACCTTGTTCTTCTTTTGCTCTTTCAAACTCTTCATAGGCTTTTATTATCCTTGCAACTATAGGGTGTCTGACCACATCCTCCTCTTTAAACCATACAAAGCTAATACCTTCTATGCCCTGCAAAACCTTTATGGCTTCTACTAAACCCGATTGCTCTCTCTTAGGAAGGTCTATCTGTGTTATATCACCTGTTATAACTACTTTTGAGCCAAAACCTATACGAGTGAGAAACATCTTCATCTGCTCTTTTGTAGAGTTCTGTGCTTCGTCCAAGATTATAAAGGCATCGTTAAGGGTTCTTCCTCTCATAAAGGCAAGAGGTGCTATCTCTATTATGTTCCTCTCAAGCATATAACTTGCCTTATCATAGTCTACCATGTCATAAAGAGCATCATAAAGAGGTCTAAGGTATGGGTCTACCTTTTCCGCTATGCCACCGGGTAGAAAGCCCAGCTTTTCTCCGGCCTCTACCGCAGGTCTGGTAAGTATTATTTTGTTAACCTTGTTTGCCTTTAAGTGTGCCAATGCCATCGCCATGGCGAGATAGGTCTTGCCTGTCCCTGCTGGACCAATTCCAAAGACTATGTCGTTATTTTTTATAGCGTCCACATATATGCTTTGCGTATGTGTTTTTGGTAGTATGGCTTTTTTCCTGTGGGTTATGAGTATTATCTCTTCTTTTGGAACTTCTTCCCTTTCAAGCCTTAGCTGGACGTAATTTTTTGCTCTCTCTTTTACCTCTTGAGGAGTTAAGGTGGATGTTCTGAGTTCCTTTATTATGTCCCTTAGGAACTCGTATACTGCCCGAACTCTGTCTTCCTCACCTCTTATTAGTATCTCTGTCCCCCTTGCAGATATCTTTACATCAAAAAGTTGTGAAAAATACTTAAGGTTTTCATCTCCCCTGCCTACAATAGCATAGAACTTCTCATCAAAACTTCCGAGGTCAAGCCTTTCTTCTACTCTTTCCGTCATTGCAATATGCTTCTATTTATTGCTAATATAGTCCACTTCTTTTAAAAGTCAAGCCTGAGCCATCTCATCTAAGGTTGACAGCCTTATCTTTTGTTTGTATCTTTTTATGTAAATAACTGTGGCATGGGCTAAAACCGCCTGCTGGGGCAGTCCATGTTTAAAAAAGGCGGGATACAAATACCCCAGCCCAGTCAGCCTTATTAGGGCTGTCTGGAAAAGGAAAGGGAAATGGGCTACGCAATAAGGAGCGTTATACTGCTTGGAGTTTTAACTGGTCTTTTTTTGTTTGTAGGCAATCTAATAGGTGGTAAGACTGGAATGACCATAGCCCTCCTGCTGGCAGGAATTATGAATTTTATCGCCTACTGGTTTTCTGACAAGATAGTGCTTGCCATGTATGGTGCGAAGGAGATAGCCTACGAGGAGGCTCCGTGGCTTCACAGAATGGTAGAGGAGCTTGCCCAGAGAGCAAATATACCAAAGCCTAAAGTATACCTTGTTCCGATGGAACAGCCCAACGCCTTTGCTACAGGAAGAGGACCTTCTAACGGTGCAGTGGCGGTTACCTCTGGCATACTCAGGCTTTTGAACGAGAGGGAGCTAAGAGGCGTGCTCGCTCACGAGATTGGACATATAAAAAACAGAGATGTGTTAGTTGCCACTATGGCGGCGACTATAGCGGGTGCCATATCTTACCTCGTAAACATGCTACAATGGGCTCTCATATTCGGACACTCCAGAGACGGTGAGAATAACAACAACCCCCTTTCTCTTATAGCAAGCATAGCTATGATAATCATAACACCCATAATAGCCACCATTATCCAAATGGCTATATCTCGTTCAAGGGAATATATGGCGGATGAGACAGGTGCAAGGATTTCTGGAGACCCCCTCGCCCTTGCCAGTGCCCTTGAGAAGATACACAACTATGTGCATCAAATCCCAGCAGAAGTCAACCAAGGAACCGCTCACCTTTTTATAGAGAATCCTCTCTCTGGTCAAGGTATATGGGAGCTTTTCTCCACGCATCCATCTACAGAAAAGAGGATAGCAAGACTCAAGGAGCTCGCAAGGCAGATGGGAGTGTTTGCATACTAAGATAACACATGCTTTTCTGGAACTACGCAGAGGAACTCCCCCTCTGCGACCTTCTCTTCTCCTCTTTTAACCTCAACAAAAACCCATCGCCTTTTACCCTCTGACTTTGTAAGCCTTCCCTCTGCGATTAGCTCCTCTCCTACCACCACTGGCTTTAAAAACTTTATACTTGCCTGTGCCAACACAACCGTTGGCTCGTTTACCGTTGCCATGGCACAAAAGTCTGCAAGAGAAAAGATAAAGCCTCCATGCACGAGACCTTTCTCATCCGCCACCATCCTACGGTCTGTCTTTAGCTTAAGCACCGCAGAGCCTTCAGAAAGTTCAATAATCTCACCGCTAAGGCTTGTGTCAATCTCCAAGTGCGTTCTTAACTGCATGGACAAATTCCTCCATTTTTTTATGGTCTTTTATACCAGGGTTTATCTCTATGCCAGAAGAGACATCAACACCGAAGGGTTTTACAGTTCTTATAGCTTCCCTAACACTTTCAGAATTCAAACCACCTGCGAGAATTACCCTAAAGCCTCTTTCCACAAGCTCCCTTGCAGTGCCCCAATCAGACCTTTTGCCACTTCCACCGTAAGACTCTGAGCAAGCATCAAGAAGCACCGCATGTGCCTCTTTCCACTCCTCTTGGACCTTGAGCCCCGGACAGCTCCTAAAGGCTTTTATGACCCTTTCTATTCCAATCTCCTTGGCAAGGTCAAGTCTTTCTTCTCCGTGAAGTTGAATAAGGTCAAAGCCCATCTCTAAAGCCTCTCTTGCCTCCTCCAGGGTAGGATTTACCATAACCGCCACACTTTTAGGACCCTTTACAGCCTCAAGAAGTTTCACAACCCTACCCATCTCCACATACCTTGGACTTTTGGAATAGAGTATTATGCCTAAGTAATCCACCCTTAGGCTTAACGCTTTTTTTATGTCCTCTTCCCTAGTAAAACCGCAGAGTTTTATTTTTACCATGTAAGTGAGGAATATTATATAACTCAATCAGATTCACCTCTGAAGAATTGCGTATATTTCACACTTGGAGGTGCAAAAATGAAAGCAATATTGGGATTGCTTTTAATCTTTAGCGTAGTCTTTGCTCAGCCACATGGCAAGGTAGTGCAAACGCCTTATGCAAAACCCTTCAAAGTGGTTTATGAGCTATTTCTTGACCATCCAGAGAAGATAAGACCAGCCCTTGGATGGATATCCAATGTTATCTTTGTCCTTACAAACCCACCCTATAATTTCAGCCCAGAGGATATACACATAGTGGTGGTTTCCCATGGCAGAGAGCTTCCTGTTTTTGCCATGAAAAACAAAGAGCAGTACGCGGATATAGTTGAAAGGCTTGAAAGCCTTAGCATGTATGGAGTAGAATTCAAAGTGTGTAAAATGGCGGCAGAGCAAATATACGGACTTTCAGAAAAGGACTTTTATCCCTTTGTTGAGCTTGTTCCTTCCGCTATAACAGAGATAATCCACTGGCAACTTCAAGGCTACGCCCTAATGATACCTCAAGTTTTTGAAATAAGAAGATAAGCCCCGAGCCTTCTTAGAGTTTCTTCCTTTTTGCTCTCTTCTACCACCACCAAGTCAAAGTCCATTTTTAGCCTGTCTGCCACGAAGTTAAATATTTCTCTGTAAACCCTCCAGAAGTTTGACCTATCTAACCTTACTCTTACCACCACAAGTAGGTCCACATCGCTAAGCCCTCTCTCTTCACCCTTTGCCAGAGAGCCAAAGAGGTATACTTCGCTAACATTTTCCAGCTTGCTCTTCATCTTCTCAGCTAAGTTTTTAAGAAAGCTTAGTAGCTCATCCCTCTTTATGTATATGAGCTTTGCACCATTGCAGGATATTATTGCACGCATCTATTGCCTCCCGTACATCTTCCTCCATTTAATAGTCAGAGGGTTTGCCTGCAGGTAGTTCATTGGGATATCTCGTTGGTATGTAATACAGGTCAAGGCTCTTAGCGTATCTTTCCACTTCCTTTGGTATGTCAATCCCTGCCTGTTTTAAAGACTGTAAAAGGGCAAGCAGGGAATGCTCCCAGGGTTCAAAGCCTTTATGCATGCAGAGTGCTTTGTTCCTAAGTGCTTGCTCCCACCAGTCTTTCCATCGGTTCATGGACTATACTATAACAGAGGGATGAGGGTTTTTTATGACTTTTCCCTTATAACCGACTACGATGTGTATCTCTTTAGGGAAGGCTCTCACTGTAGGCTATATGAAAAGTTGGGCTGTCATCTTTTTGAGGATGGTGCCTATTTTGCGGTATGGGCTCCCCATGCGGAGCAGGTTTTCCTTTTTGGAGATTTCAATAGTTGGGACAAGCACTCCCTGCCTTTGAGGAAAAGAGAGGATGGCTCTGGCATATGGGAAGGCTTTGTAAAAGGTGTCAAAAAGGGTCAAAGGTATAAATACCACCTTTATACTTCGTGGGGCTACTGGACAGATAGGGCAGACCCCTTTGGCTTTTTTCACGAAACTCCACCCTTGACCGCCTCTATCGTATGGGAGCTAAGTTATGAGTGGCACGACGAAGAGTGGTTAAAGAAAAGAAGGAACCTAAACCATCACAGGTCCCCTATTAGCATATACGAGGTTCATCTTGGTTCCTGGAGAAGAGTGCCAGAAGAGGGAAACAGATGGCTAAGCTACAGAGAGCTTGCACCTCTTTTGGCAGAGTATGTGAAAGAGATGGGTTTTACCCACGTGGAGTTTCTACCTATGATGGAGCATCCCTTTTATGGCTCTTGGGGCTATCAAATAACAAGCTACTTTGCACCCACTTCACGCTATGGCACACCTCAGGACTTTATGTATCTTGTGGACTATCTCCATCAAGAGGGTATTGGAGTTATCCTTGATTGGGTTCCCTCTCACTTTCCCACCGACGGGCATGGGCTGGCATACTTTGATGGGACACACCTTTATGAGTATGGAGATTGGAGAAAGGGCTGGCATCCTGACTGGAAAAGCTATGTTTTTGACTATGGAAAGGGTGAGGTAAGGTCCTTTCTGCTTAGCTCCGCTCACTTTTGGCTTGAGAAATACCATGTGGACGGTCTTAGGGTAGATGCGGTTGCCAGCATGCTCTACTTGGACTATTCAAGGCATGAATGGGTTCCCAACATATACGGTGGCAAAGAAAATCTTGAAGCCATAGACTTTTTGAAAAAGCTCAATACATGCCTATACAGGGATTTTGAGGGCATACAGACCATAGCGGAAGAGTCTACCGCCTTTCCCATGGTAAGCAGACCCGTGTATATTGGTGGGCTTGGCTTTGGCTTTAAGTGGAACATGGGCTGGATGAACGACACGCTTTTTTACATGTCCAAAGACCCCATATACAGGAAATACCATCATCATCAGCTTACTTTTAGCATCTGGTATGCCTTTTCTGAAAACTTTATACTTCCCCTTTCCCACGACGAAGTAGTCCATGGCAAAGGCTCACTCATATCCAAGATGCCAGGCGACTATTGGCAAAAGTTTGCCAACCTTAGGCTCCTCTTCGGATACATGTGGACTCATCCAGGGAAAAAGCTTCTCTTTATGGGTGGAGAGTTTGCCCAGTGGCGAGAGTGGAACCATGACCAAAGTCTTGATTGGCATCTTCTTCAATACGAAAGCCACAGAGGAATTCAAAGGCTCATAAAGGACCTAAACAAGCTCTACAGAGAGGAGAAGGCACTTCACGAGCTGGATTGTGAGCCAGAGGGCTTTGAATGGATAGATTTCTATGACTGGGAGAAGAGTATTATTAGCTACCTTAGGAAATCCTCCGAGGGAGACCTCTTGCTCGTAGTTTGCAACTTTACACCCGTTCCTCGCTTTGAATATAGAATAGGTGTACCAAAGGCAGGCTTTTGGAAGGAGCTTTTAAACACAGACTCTGAGATATACGGTGGCTCAAACCTTGGCAATATGGGTGGAGTATGGACGGAAGAAGTACCTTTTCACGGAAGACCTTTCTCTCTTAAACTTACACTACCACCTCTTGCGGTGGTGGTGTTAAAGAAGGTTTTATAAGTTAGAACTTCATATTTTTAGGATACGGATTGATAGAAAGCTCTTCAATGGCAGAAAGTATCCTATAGGTGTGCTAGCAGTCAATCCTTTTGAAGTCATCGCTTACCGATTTTTAAAAAGTTTTCTTTATAGCATACAAGCTAAGGAGTTCTTCGTCTTTCCTTTCCAAAACTACCTTAACATCATGCATATCTTCAATAAGCTGTGTAAATTCCTTCCGTGGCATTATAATTTCCTTGATTTTCTTAGTTTGGCCTATTACGTGCTTTACCCTTTCCTTAGAATGCTTTTTCATAGGGTTCAATTTATGCTATACTCCTCTCTTTTGGCAACTTGTTCTATGGGTCGGGCGGGAGTCGAACCCGCGACCCACGGATTAAGAGTCCGTTGCTCTGCCTGCTGAGCTACCGACCCTCTTCAAGCTATTAATTATAAAACTTTCTAAAAACTCTTTCAAGCCCTC
>Ga0209289_100694_pt1 | contig 15911 bp, 16 predicted proteins | sample GXS110809BmetaG_FD_184121 | JGI IMG/M metagenome (GOLD analysis project Ga0209289, IMG submission 184121) | Hot spring microbial communities from Gongxiaoshe hot spring, China to study Microbial Dark Matter (Phase II) - GXS 110809B (SPAdes)... ...
CCCTCCTGGGGATGACCAGTACCCGCATAAAAACTTGCCTAAACTGCGGCGAGCTGTTGGTAGGTAAGAGGGAGGATGCGAGGTTTTGCAGCGATAAGTGTCGGGTGTACTTCCACCGCAAGAGAAAGGGCCTGGGACACCAGGACCACCTCGACTTCCTCCCCGCTTGGGGCATGGGGGATAATGAGGAAGATGCCTGAGGTTTCCCCCGAGCTGGAAGGCTTGCTGGCCCGCCTCCAAGCGGCCAAGGCGGAGCTTAGGGAGCGCTACGGGGTCAAGGAGATGGCCGTCTTCGGCTCCTATGCCCGGGGGGAGAACCGGACCACGAGCGATCTGGACCTCCTGGTGGAGTTTGAGCGCGTGCCCGGCCTCCTCAAGTTCTTGGAGCTGGAGGAATACCTTTCCCATCTGCTGGGTGTCCGGGTGGACCTGGTGCGGAAGGCTTCGGTACGCGAGGAACTTCGGCGAACCATCCTGGAGGAGGCGGTCCCCGTTTGAAGAGGAGGCTGGCCAGTCTCTTCCTGCAGGATATCCTTCAGGCCATGGACCGAATTGCGCGGTTCGTGGGAGACCGGGATTACCAGACCTTTGCGGCGGATGAGCTTCTTACCAGCGCCGTGGTGCGGCAACTGGAGATCATCGGGGAGGCGGCTAAAAACCTTCCCCAAGGGATTCGGGAGCGGTACGCTGACTTGCCCTGGCACCTCATGGCTCGGATGCGGGACCGGCTTTCCCACGGCTACTGGACGGTGGACTACGAGATCGTGTGGAGGGTGATCCAGGAGGAGCTGCCTGCCCTAAGGCCGCGCATTGAGGTCGTGCTGGAGGAGGTCAAGGCGGAAGAGGACGGATGGGAAGGCCCCTAAAGGATAGAAAAAATTCCGAAACTTTATGGCAGTTTTTATGGCAGTTGGAACCGGAAACCCCCGGAAGACGCCGGACCCCCTGGTTTTGGCAAACCGATAAGGACGGGCTTTCTCGTGGGGTCTCGTATGACCCCGAAGGAACGTAAAGCGCCTTACAAGCGAGAGGCCAAAGGTTCAAATCCTCTGCCGCCCACCAGCTCCAGGACGCAAAGCTTCCCCCCTCGCTACCGAGGGGGGAAAGCCTTTAGGAGGCTTATTTGGGAGCTTAGGCTTCCTTGGCGAGGAGGCTCCGCACTGCCTCGGGGAGGGTTTCCCCAGGAAAGAGGGTCCTAAAGCGCTGGGCCAGGTCTCGGAGTAGAGGACGTAGGGTTTCGTCCCGTAAGGCCTGGGGGTAAAGGGCCTCCATCTCGCTGAGGAGGGATTGCCTGGCCAGGTGCCGGGCCACCAGGAGGGCCTCCCCCTCGAGGCCCGTAGGCCGGCCCCGCTTGAGGCGCTCCGCCTCCTTGCGCACCCAGGGGCTTTCCAGAAGGCGGAGGCAGGTGGGGCAGGGGTGCTGGGGGCTGGGGCTTCCGCAGATGGGGCAGGGCTCGCCCCGATCCTTTTGCAGAAGGGCCAGGGCGGCCCGGGCTACCTTTTCCCGTAGCTCCAGGGGGGCTTTTTCCGCCAGCTCCAGGGCCCGGCGGCTTGCCCATAGGAGGCGCTCGGGGTTTTCCGGGGTTTTGGGGGCCTCTGGCTCCTTCTCCAGGGGCCCCACCACAAAGCGGATCTCCTTCACCGCCCCGGGAAACCGCTCCTCGTAGCGTCGCAAAAGGGCCAGGCGGCTGTAGGTGAGCTGGTGGGCGGTGACGGGGTCCGCCACGCGCACGGTGAGGGTGCCCCCCTCGAGGGCCAGGGGCTCGCTGAGCTGGGCCAACTCCTTGCCCACCACCTCCCGCCAGGCGGCCAGCACCAGACCCCTCTTCAGCTTTTCCTTCCCCCCGGCCTTCTTGAGGGCCTCAGGGATCACCTCTTTAAGCCGCCAGGGCATGCCCACCCTCCCGGGAGGGTCAGCATAGGACCACCCCTCCTTCCACCCAGCATACCGGCACCCCCTCGGGGGCCCAAAGCCCCGCCAGGATGGCCTGGGGTAGGGTGCGGGTATAGGCCAGAACTGCCTGCCGTTTGCCCTCGTCCAGCTCCTCGCTCCACTCGTCCAGCAGGAGAAGGGGGGCTTCCCCATGGTGCTCGGAGAGCAGGCGGTGCTCGGCCAGGCGCAGGGCCAGGGCCACTCCTTTGGCTTCCCCCCGGCTTCCAAAGCGGTGGACCGGCCGGCCTGAAAGCAGGAAGACCAGGTCGTCACGGTGGGGGCCCACCAGGGTTTGCCCCCGGGCCAGCTCCTCCTCCCGCCGCGCCCTTAGGGCCTCGAGGAGATCCCCCGGGGCGGTTTCCTCCAGAAGAAGCCCCACCTCCCCCGGAGCCAGGCTTCGGTGGACGGATTGGAATATGGGCAAGAAACGCTTTAAGAAGCGCCTTCGGAAGGCCATGATCTCCGTGCCGTAGCGGGCCAGCTCCTGATCCCATACGGAAAGCCCGTTCCCCCCGGCCTTCAAAAGGGCGTTTCGCTGGCGCAGGGCCTTTTCGTAGGCGGAGAGGAGAGCGGCGTACCGGCGGGAGAAGCGTCCGATCAGGCGATCCAGAAAGGCCCGCCTCTCCTCCCGGCTCCCCAGCACCACCTCCACGTCCTCAGGCAAGACCAGGACCGAGCCCGGAAGCTCGTGTAGGGCCCTTAGGCTCACCGCCTTCTCGTTCAGCACGATCTCCCTTCCCTCCAGCCGGAGCCGTTGCTCGATCCGGTATAGACCCAGCTCGGTTTCCACCTCCGCCTGCAGCCAGGCTTCCTCCTCCCCGAAGCGGATCAGGTCGGCCAAGGAAGCCCGGACCTCGCCTCCCAGGGCCAGGTGGATGCCGAGGAGGAGGCTGGTCTTCCCCTGGGCGTTCCCTCCCACCAGGGCGAAAAGGCCCTGAGGGGGCTGGAAGGCCGAAAAGGCCAGGTTGCGGAAGTTCCTCTGGCGGAAGACGAGGAGCCGCATCTAGAGCTTTACCCGGCGGAAGAGGGCAGGAAGAAGGAGGAGGGCCAAGAGAAGAAGGCCACCCCCCAGGAGGTAGGGGGCTTCTGGGGCCATGCGGTAAAGCCCCGTGCCCAGGATGGGCCCCAGCATGCGCCCCAAGGCTTGAGCGGAGCTGTTAAGCCCCGCCACCAGTCCCTGCTCCCCTTCCCCCACCGCCAGGGAGAGGGCGGCGGTAACCCCCGGCCCCGCCAGGGCTGCCCCCGCTCCCTGCAGGGCCAGGCCCAGGGCCAAAAGGGGAAAGCCCTGGGCCACCACCAAAAGGAGAAAGCCCAGGATGCCCACGGGTAGCCCCAGGAGGAGGAGGGTTCGGGGCGGCCAGGAGAAGCGCCGCACCAGGAAGCCCTGGATGAAGACCGCCACAAGGCCGTAAAGCACCAGGGCAAGCCCCACGCTCCTGGCGGTTTCCACCCCCGAGAGCCCAAGGCGGTCTTGGAAGTAGAAGGCGATGGTCTGCTCGAGGGACACACTGGAGAGGTTCAGGGCAAACCCTAGGAGGAGAAGGGGGAAGACCCTTCCATCCCAAGGGGAAAGGTGCCCTACCTCCTGCGATCCCTGGGGCTTGGACTCCGGCAGGACCAGAGCCACAAAGAGGGCGTTGAGGAAGGCGAGGCCGGAGGAGAAGAACACCGGGGCCAGGAGGCCAAGCCATGCGGCAAGCCCCGCCCCCAAGGCGGGCCCTAGGATGACCGCTAGGCCAAAGGCCGCCCCCAGGAGGGCCATGCCCGCGGTGCGGTTTTCCCGGCTGGTGATATCGGCCACGTAGGCCTGGGCGGTGGGTAGGGTGGCGGAGCTGAAAGCCCCACCTAGGAGCCGGGCCAGGAGAAGGAGGGGAAAGAGGAGGCCCGCGGGAACCAGACCCCTTTGGCCCAAGAGGGCAAAGAGGCCAAAGAGGAGGAAACTCACGGCAAAGCCCAGGATGCCCAGGAGGAGGATGGGCTTCCTGCCCTTCTCGCTCAGCCTCCCCCAGATGGGGGAAAGGAGGAACTGCATGAGGGCGTAGCCGGTGGAAAAAAGGCCCACTTGGACCTCGGTGAGTCCCAGCTCCCGCCCCAAGGGCCCCAGAATGGGGAAGAGGATGGAAAGCCCCAGGATGCTGTTGAAAAGGGTCAGGAAAAGGAGGCCTATGGGGGACATGCCCTAGAGTTTATCCGAAGCGGCCGGTGATGTAGGCCTCGGTGTATGGGTGCTTGGGCTTGGTGAAGATGATTTCAGTGGGGCCTTCCTCCACTAGGACCCCTAGGTGCATGAAGAGGGTACGGTCGGAGATGCGGGCGGCCTGCTGCATGTTGTGGGTGACGATGACCACGGTGTAACGCCGCTTGAGCTCGGCGATCAGGTCCTCGATGGCCTGGGTGGCGATGGGGTCCAGGGCGCTGGTGGGCTCATCCATGAGCAGGAGGGGCGGTTCCACGGCGATGGCCCGGGCGATGCAGAGCCGCTGCTGCTGCCCGCCGGAGAGGCGTAGCCCGCTCTCCTTCTTGAAGCGGTCCTGCACCTCGTTCCAGAGGGCGGCCCGCTTCAGGGCCTCCACCACCCGGTCCTCCAGTTCACTGCCTTTAACTCCCATGAGCCGAAGCCCAAAGGCCACGTTCTCAAAAATCGTTTTGGGGAAGGGGTTGGGCTTTTGGAAGACCATGCCGATTTGCCGCCTCACGGCCACCGGGTCCACCCGGGGGTCGTAGATGTTCACCCCTTCGTAGAGCACCTCGCCTTCCACCCGCACCCCGGGGATGAGGTCGTTCATGCGGTTGAGGGAGCGAAGAAGGGTGCTCTTGCCGCACCCCGAGGGGCCGATGATGGCGGTGATCTGGTTGCGGGGAAAGCGGACGGAGATGTCGTAAAGGGCCTGCTTCTTGCCGTACCAAAGGTTCAGCCGGCGGACGTCCACCAGGGCCTCGGCTTCGGAAACGGGGGCCGAGCGTACGGTTTCGTGATCCTTCAGAAGTTCCAAACTCACCATTCCCTCCTAAACCGGTTCCTGAGGTACAGGGCCATCAGGTAGAGCCCCGAGAGCATGGCCAGCATGACCAGGATGCCTGCAGCGGCCACCCGGCTGAACTCTGGGATGTTCATGGACACCCAAAGGTAGATCTGCACCGGCACCACCGTGTACTCCGACATGGGGCCATTGGGGAAGAAGGGGACGTAGGCGGCGGCGCCCACCAGGAGGAGGGGAGCGGCCTCTCCGATGAGCCGGGCGGCGGACAGGATGACCCCGGTGACCATGCCCGGCAAGGCGGCGGGCACCACCACGCGGAACACCACCTGCCTCCGGGTAGCTCCCAGGGCAAAGGCGGCCTGGCGCAAGGACTCCGGGACGGCGCGCAGGGCTTCACGGGAGGTGACCACGATGACCGGGATGCCCAGGAGGCCTAGGGTGAGGGCGGCTGCCAGGATGCTGGGTCCTAGGCCGAACTCCCGCACGAAGAGGGCGAGGCCGAGAAGGCCGTAGACGATGGAGGGCACCCCGGCCAGGTTGCGGAGGTTGACCTCCAGGATGCGGTTGAGCGTTCCTTCCCGCAGGTACTCCTCCAGGAGAATGGCGGTCCCGATCCCCACGGGGATGGCGATGAGGAGGGCGAGGGACAGCACCCAAGCCGTTCCCCATATGGCCACGCCGATTCCTGCGGTGAGGGGGGACCGGGAAGGCGTGCGGGTCAGGAAGCTCTGATCAAGCCAGGGGTTTAAGACCAGCCTTTCCCCCTCCTTCAGGTTTGCCTTGAGCTCGTTCCAGCGGCGCAGGCCCTCGGCCAGGGAGAAGTCCGCCACCCGCTCGTCCCGGAGGCCGGTGACCACGTAGCGGAAAGGGCCGTCTTGGGTGCTCCACATGAGTTCCACCCGGTTCTGCAGAAGGAGGACCCGGCGCTCCGTGGGGTCCTGGAGGGAGAACCTCACCTCCTCTTCGGTGTAACCCCGGGCCAGGAGCTCTTGCCGGAGGATCTCGTTGGCAGAAAGACCAAAGGGATAGGTCTTACCTGGACCTTCGTCGGCCCGCACCACCTGCACGGAGAAGCTCCGGTAGACCGTGTCCCCCAGGAGCAGCGCCAAAAGGCCGATGGCCATGGCCAGGGGGATCAGGAGGGCCCGGGCGAACACCCGGTCGATCCGCGTTTTCCACGGGTCCGTGGAGAAGGCCTGAGGGGAGGACTCGAGGGACCTATTCATACCGCTCCCGATAACGTTCCACTACCCACTGGGCCAGGATGTTGAGGAAAAGGGTGAGGAGGAAAAGGGTAAAACCAACGGCGAAGAGGGCGTAGTAGGCGGTGGAGCCTGTGGGCTGGTCTCCTGTGGCAGCCTGGACGATGTAGCTGGTCATGGTGGCGATGGTCTCCCGCGGGTCCAAGGTGAGGGTTGGCCTTTGGCCCGCGGCGATGGCCACGATCATGGTCTCACCGATGGCTCGGCTGGTGGCCAAGATGATGGCGGCGATGATGCCGGAGATGGCGGCGGGGAAGACCACCCTTAGGGCCACCTCGTAGGGCCGGGCCCCCAGGGCATAGGCCGCCTCCCGGATGGAGCGGGGTACGGACTCCATGGCGTCCGCTGCCACATTGGAGATGTAGGGGATGATGGCGAAGCCCATGACCAGGCCCGCCGAGAGGGGGTTAAAGATGTTGAGGTCCGGAATCACCCTCTGTAGCAACGGGGTTACGAAGAGGAGGGCGAAGTAGCCGAAGACCACGGTGGGGATGCCCTCGAAGAGCTCCAGGGTACCTTTGATGCGGGCGCGGGCGTTTCCGCTCGCGTACTCCGCTAGGTATATGGCCAGGGAAAGGCCTAAGGGGATGGCCACCAAAAGGGCGATGGCCGTCACCAGGAAGGTACCGGCGATGAGGGGGGCGATGCCGTAGCGGGGTTCGGCGAACAGGGGCGTCCACTCGGGGGCCAGGAGGAATTCTAGGAGGGGGACTCGCCGGAAAAACTGGACCACATCCCCCACCAGGCTGAGGATGACCCCCAAGGTCGTGAGGAGGGTGACGGAGGAAAGCGAAACCAGGAGGATAAAGGTGAGGACCTCCTTGGGGTTTCTTGAGGGCCTTTGCTTCAGGATCTCCATGCCTCTCCCATTCTATAGGGGTGGGGGGAGCCCCCCCACCCCTAGGACCGCTGGGGTTACTGGATTTCGTTCCTCAGTTCCTCGATGAACTTGGCCAAGGGGGTTCCGGGAGGCAGGTCGGCGAAGAAGGAGCCCAGCTTCTTGCGGGCCACCAGGGCCTGCCCGATGCGGTAGGCCTCGTCGGGGAGCTCCACGTAGCCCGTGGCCCGGATGGCCCGGCGGGCCGCGGTGGAGAGGTAGAAGTCAATGAAGTCCCGCACCTCCTTGCGCTCCAGGCTCTTGGCGTTCACGTAGATGAAGAGGGGCCGGGACAGGGGGATATAGGTGCCGTTCAGAACCGTCTCCCGGCTCGGGGCCACGCAGCCCCGGCCCCCGTTGATGGCCAGAGCCCGTACCTTGTCCTTGTTCTCCTCGTAGTAGGCGTACCCCACGTAGGCCATGGCGTAGGGGTTGCCGATGACCCCGCGCAGGATCACGTTGTCGTCCTCGGAGGGGAAGTAGTCCTTACGGCTGGAGCCCGCCCGGCCCATGATGGCCTCGGTGAAGTAGTCAAAGGTGCCCGAGTCGGTGCCCGGCCCGAACAGCACGATCCGACGGTTGGGCCAGGCGGGGTTCAGGTCCTTCCAGAAATTCACCTTGGCGTTGGGTTCCCAGATGGACCGGAGCTGAGCGGTGGTTAGGCACTGGGCCCAGGTGTTCTGCCGGTTGACCATCACCGTGAGGGCGTCGAAAGCGATGGGGATTTCCACGAACTGGATGCCCGCCTTCTGGCAGGCCTCCATCTCCGACTTGCGGATGGGGCGGCTGGCGTTGGAGATGTCCGTTTCCCCGCGGCAGAACTTCGAGAAGCCGGCTCCCGTGCCCGAGAAGGCCACGGAGATGCGTACCTGGGGGTTACGGGTCACGAACTCCTCCGCCACCGCCTGGGTGATGGGGTAGACGGTGGAGGACCCATCCGCCCGGATCTGGGCCATGGCCGTACCGGCGAGCGCCAACAGCAGAAGACCGTACAGCTTCTTCATCCCTAAACCTCCCACCCGTACTCTGACAACCCTTTGTCAGGAGAAGGTCAAGACCTCCCCCGTTAGGCTCCGGTCAAGGCCCGCCAGGTTGTAAAGCCCTTGGCGGATCACCGCGCCCCCCAAAAGCCTCTCCCCCTGGTAGAACACAGCGCTCTGCCCCGGGGTCACGGCGAAGACCGGGGTGGCAAAGCGAAGGCGCAAAGGGCTTAAGGACTCCACCCTGGCCCTTACGGGAGGGGTGCGGTAGCGCACCTGGACCTCCACTTCCTCCGGGAGTTCAGCGAGGAGGTTGGCCTCCTCCCCTTCCAGCCCCAGCCAAAGGGCAGCCTCCCTGGGCCCCACGTAGACCACGTTGGCCTCTGGGTCTATGGCCACCACGTACCGCTCAAGGTGGGGCTTATAGAGCCCCAGGCCCTTCCGCTGGCCGACGGTGTAGAGGCTTGCCCCCTGGTGCTCCCCCACTACCTCCCCGGTGAGGGCGTCCACCAAGGGACCGGGGCGGACCTTTAGCCTTTCCCTCAGGAACACCCTCAAGTCCCCGGCCACAAAGCAGAGGTTCTGGCTCTCCGGTTTCCTGGCAGTGGGGAGCCCCGCCCGTTCGGCCAAGGCCCGCACCTCGGGCTTGGTCATCCCCCCCACGGGGAAGAGGAGGCGGGGGAGGGCCTCCTTGGAGGTACCCCAGAGGAAGTAGCTCTGGTCCTTGAAGGGGTCCGCCCCCCGAAGGAGGGCCTCCCCTTCCCGGCGCACGTAGTGCCCGGTGGCCACGTAGTCCAGGCCGAGCCTTTGGGCCTGCTTGAGGAGGGCGCCGAACTTCACGAAGGTGTTGCAGCGGGCGCAGGGGTTGGGGGTGCGGCCTTGGGCGTAGTCCTTCAGGAAGGGTTGGATGATCTCCTCCTCAAAGGTCTCCCGGTAGTCCAAGAGATAGAAGGGGATATCCAGGATCTCCGCTACCCTGCGAGCCTCGTAGGCGGCCTCGGGGGTGCAACAGCTTTCCCAGGCCCGTCCCTTATGGGGGATATCCAGGGTAGGCCTTGGGGGCTCCTCGGGCCAGAAGCGCATCATGGCCCCCACCACCTCGTACCCCGCCTCCTTCAGCAGGTAGGCGGAGACGGAGGAGTCCACGCCCCCGGACATGGCTACCAGAACCCTCTTGCTCATGCCACCACCCGTTTGCCCAAAGCAGCCTCCGTGCTCCTGATGGCCACCTCCGCCATCTCGGGAGTGGGCTCAGCCACGGTGAGGGCCTGGAAGCGGAAGCCGAGTTCCCTAAGGAGGCGGGAGAGGGGATCCTCGTGGCGGGCGGAGAAGTAGAGGAGCTCAAAGGCCAAGGCCGCCACCACCGGCAGGAAGAGGACCCGGGCGAGGAGGCGCCACCAGAGGACCTGGGGGGCGGGGATGAGGCTGTAGACCAGGACCGAGACCACGATGACGAAGGCGAGGAAGGTGGTGCCGCACCGGGGGTGGAAGCGGGGCTGGGCCATGACGTTTTCCACCGTGAGGGGAAGCCCCTTTTCAAAGGCGTGGATGGCCTTGTGCTCTGCCCCGTGGTACATGAAAAAGCGCCGGATCTCGGGCATGCGGCCGATGAAGAGCAGATAGCTCACCAGGAGCCCCACCTTAATGAGGCCCGCTAGGAGGTTATAGAGGAGGGGAAGGCGGGCGGGGTCCACTAGCAGGCCGGAAAGGAAGCCGGGAAGCACGATGAAAAGCGCAATGCCGATGAGGAGGCTCACCGCCACCGTGCCCCACAGGGCCCCCTTGGGCATTTCCTCTTCGCCCCCCACCAGCTCGGCGCTACGGGCCAAGGCCCGGTAGCTCACGGAAAGGGCGTCCCAGAGGGCCACCACTCCCCGGATCAGGGGGAGCTTGGCCCAGGGGTAGCGCTGGCTCAGGGCGGGCTCCTCGTGGCGCTCCACGTGGATTTGGCCGTCGGGAAGGCGCACCGCCAGGGCCCAGGCCCAGGGGGATTTCATCATCACCCCCTCGAGGGCCGCCGAACCCCCCAGGGCCACCTGCTTGGCGAGCAAAAGAAGCCGCATCCCTCCCATTCTGCCACGGGGGCGTGGTATCTTCCAGGCGTGATCACCTTGCATGCTGTAGAGGCCACGTTGGCGGAGGGGAAGGCCCCTTTGAAGGTGGCGTGGGTGAAGAAGGGGGAGCTTACCCCCCAGGCGGAGGCCCTGGACGTCCGTCTTGGAGGAGTTCTAAGACGGGCCATGGCCGGGGCGGGGTTCAAGGGGGAGGCAGGGGAGAACCTCTTGCTTTCCACCCCCGAGGGGCATTTCCTCCTCTTCGGCCTGGACGAGGATCCCCGGGTCACGGGGGGAAGGCTGGCCCAGGCGCTTGCCAAGCTATCCTTCCCCGAGGTTCTGGTGGAGGCCCTCGAGGCCTACCCCCTGGCGGAAGGGATTCTCTTGGGGGCGTACCGCTTTGACCGCTACAAGGGTTCCAGGGAAGAAAAGCCCGTGGCCGTCCAGCTTTCCGGGGCTAGCCCGGAGGAGGTGGAAAGGGCGAAGAAGGTGGCGGAAGGCGTTCACTGGGCCCGTGACTTGGTGAACGAGCCCCCCAACGTCCTCACCCCGGAGGCCCTAGCGGAGGCGGCCCTTTCCCTTAAGGCCTTCGGGGTAGAGGTGGAGGTTCTGGACGAGGAGGCCATCCGGGCTTTGGGCATGGGAGCCTTCCTGGCGGTGGCCCAAGGCTCGGAGAACCCGCCCCGTTTCATCGCCTTGCGCTACGCTCCCGAAGGCGCCCGGGAAAGGCTGGACCTGGTGGGCAAGGGCCTCACCTTCGACTCCGGGGGCTATTCCCTGAAATCCACGGAGGGTATGGCCACCATGAAGGGGGATATGGCCGGGGGAGCGGCGGTCCTCGGGGCCATGAAGAGCGCCGCCCTCCTGGGGCTTCCCGTGGAGATCCGTGGCTACATCGCCGCTTGCGAGAACCTGATCTCGGGCCGGGCCTACCGGCTTGGGGATGTGCTCAAGACCCTTTCCGGCAAAACGGTGGAGGTGATGAACACCGACGCCGAAGGCCGCCTCACCCTGGCGGACGCCCTGGCCTATGCAGAACGCCAGGGGGCCAAGCGGATCCTGGAGCTTTCCACCCTCACGGGCTCGGCGGTGGTGGCCCTGGGGGAGGAGGTGGCCGCTCTCTTCGCCACGGAGGAAACCTGGGGGAGGCAGGTGGAGGAGGCGGCGAAGATGGCGGGGGAGAAGGTCTGGCCCCTACCCCTGGAGAAGGCCTACCGGGAGAAGCTGAAAAGCCCTGTGGCTGACCTAAAAAATGTGGGCGACCGCAACGGCGGGGCCATCACCGCGGCCCTTTTTCTGGCGGAGTTCGTTTCGGTGCCTTTGGTGCACCTGGACATCGCCGGGCCGGCCTTTGCCAAAAAGGCTCATGCCTTGGGTCCAGAAGGGGGCACGGGGTTTGGGGTGAGGACGGTCCTCCAAGTGGCGCAAGGGCTGAGCGAAGGTTAAAAAGTCCCACCCTGCCCCCGGGCAGGGTGGGAGCCTATAGAACCCTTACCCCTGGCAGTTGGGGCAAAGCCCCCGGAACTCCAGCCGGAAGTTCTCCAGAGCCCAGCCAGACTTCTCGGCGGCGGCCTTTTGCGCCTGGGAGAGGTCCAGCTCCGGCAGGTTCTTCAAGAGGAGGTCCTCCACCTTACCGCAGGAGGTGCAGACCAGGTGCACGTGGGGCTCGTTATAGCCGTCGTAGCGGGTCAGGCCCTTGGGGTCCTTGAACTCGTAGAGAAGGCCATGTTGCCGCAGCATGTTGAGGTTCAGGTAGACCGTGGAAAGCCCGATGTCGTAGCCCCGCTTCTTAAGGCCGTTGTAGAGCTCCTCGGGGGTGGGGTGGACGTTCTTGCGATCCAGGTAGCTTAGGATTCGCTCGCGGGGCAGGGTGTGCCTGAGCCCCACCGCCTTTAGCCGCGCCCGGTAGTTCTCCTTTTCCCTCATCCTTGGCATGGCTCCTCCTTCCTTTCAGTTCCAGTATACACAAGCCATGTGCAAATGCAACACCCGAACTAGGCATTAGGTGGTATGGACCCTTTCTCTGCTTTTGGGAAGGGTTTTCCTCATGGAGTGCTCCTCAAGTTTAGGTAAATTTCCAAATTCTTCCGCCCCATTATACCACTCCCATCCGAGGCAACGGGTTGCCCGGAGTATAATGGGTCCATCGTGGACCGGCCCGTCTACCGCATCCTGCACCTGGTCTTCGCCCTGGGTTTGGCCCATGCCCTTTTCCTTTTAGGGCAGGAGGGGGTCAGGGCGTATGAGCTCGCCCGGGAGCGGGCCAGGCTGGAGGAAGCCCTGCGCCAAGCGGAGGCCCGGGTGGCCCGCCTCGAGGCCGAGGTGAAGGCGGTCAAGGATCCCGCTTACCTGGAGGCCCTGGTCCGCAGGTTGGGTTTTGTGCGGCAAGAGGAGATACTAAGGAGGCGATGAGGGAAGACCCGGCGGTACTCTTTCTGGAGGACGAAGCCTTGACCGACGGCCTCACCGATGAGGAGGCGGAAGCCCTTCTTTCCTGGCTTCTGGACCTGGCGCGGGAGGCCAGCCCCTCCCAGCTGGCCCACCTGAGAAGGCTGGGGCACGAGATCACGCGCCTTTCCCGCGACTACGGCCTGCCGGTGGAGGAGCTCATCGGCCTGGTGGAGCTGGCCTGGGGGGAGACGGATGCCCCTGGCCTGCAGGCCTAAAAGACCAGGGCTTTGAGGAGTTCCCGGACCTCCCCAAGCCTAGGGGGCGGGGGGGCGGTGCGGTAGATGAGGGAGACCTGCAAGGCAGCCTCCTCCTCCAGGGGCTTGAGCACCACCCCGGGGTGGGGGAAGACCCGGTAGGGGGCCAGGGTGAGGTAGACCCCCACCCCTGCGGCCACCAGGCTCACCGCCTGGGAGAACCGGGCCACCTCCCGGACCACCCGGGGCGTGAAACCCGCCCGGCGGAACACTTCCATGAAGGCCTCGTAAAGGGGGGGCAGGGTTTCCTTGGGAAGGAGGAGGAAGGGCTCTTCCTTGAGGGCCTTGAGGGGGACCCTTTCCCTCGAGGCCAGGGGATGCTCCTCGGGCAGGGCCACCACGATGGGCACTTGCAGGAGGGGTTCTTGGCCGATGAGGGGGTCCTCCACCCGAAGCCCCGCCAGGCCGTAGTCCAGCTGGCCCTCCCTGAGGGCTTTGACCTGCTCGGGGGTGTGCATCTCCAGGATTTCCACCGGCTGGCCCAAGCCCCGGCGCAAGTGGTCCAGAAGGGGCATGAGGTCGGGAAGGAGGTTTTCCGGAACCCCGAAGCGGAGTTCTTCCCGATGGGCACGCCGCACCCGGGCCTTGAGGGCCTCCACCTCCTGCAAAAGTTGCCGGCCCTCCTGCACCAGCACCTCCCCCGCCGGGGTAAGGCGGAAGGGCCTGCGTTCCAGGAGCTTCACCCCGAGTTCCTGCTCCAGGGCCTTTATCTGCTGGGAAAGGGCGGGCTGGGAAAGGTAGGCCTTCTCCGCCGCCCGGTGGAAGTTCTTCTCCTCGGCCAGAAGAAGGAAAAGCCGCAGGCGGCGCAGGTCCATGATAGGATCAGCTTATCAGCACGCCCCAGGCTTTTCTATTGGACAAAGGTCCTCCCCCATCCCAGACTGGGAAGGGGAGTCGGTGTAGTGTAGCTTTCGTAAAGGGGGAGGATGAAGGTGGTGAACGCGGATGCGCTGAGGAAGGCCTTAGAGGCCCTTTCCCCAGAGGAGCTGGCCCGGTTCAGGGAGGAGGAAAACCGGGAGTGGCGGGAGTCCTTGGAGTACGTGCTCCGGGTGGAAGGCTTCGCCAGGGTGGAGGAGCTTTTGCGCCTTCTGGACGAGTACCTCTACCTACAGGGCTTCTCCCCGCAAAACCGCCTCTCCACCCCCTACCTGAACACCATCCCCAAGGAGCAGGAATCCCCTTATCCCGGGGACCTCGAGCTGGAGAGGCGCATCGTCAACATCCTCCGCTGGAACGCGGCCATGATGGTCACCCGGGCCAACAAGAAGGCGGAGGGGATCGGGGGGCATATCTCCACCTACGCCTCCATCGCCGAGCTTTACGAGGTGGGGTTCAACCACTTCTTCCGCGGGCCCGAGGCGGGGCTGGACCGGGACCTGGTCTTCTTCCAGGGCCACTCCTCCCCCGGCATCTACGCCCGGGCCTTTCTGGAGGGAAGGTTGAGCGAGGCGGACCTGGAGAACTTCCGCCGGGAGGTGCACCCTCCAGTGGAGGGGGGGCGGGGGCTTTCCAGCTACCCCCACCCCTGGCTCATGCCGGACTTTTGGGAGTTCCCCACGGTTTCCATGGGCCTTGGCCCCATCCAGGCCATCTACCAGGCCCGCTTCATGCGCTACCTGGAGGACCGGGGCCTGAAGCCCAAAAGTAGCGCCAAGGTCTGGGCCTTCTTGGGGGATGGGGAGCACGACGAGCCGGAAACCGTGGGGGCCTTGCACCTGGCGGCCCGGGAGGGGCTGGACAACCTGGTCTTTGTGGTCAACTGCAACCTGCAGCGCCTGGACGGGCCGGTGCGGGGGAACTCCAAGATCATCCAGGAGCTGGAAAGGCTCTATAGGGGTGCAGGTTGGCGGGTGATCAAGATCGTGTGGGGTTCGGCCTGGGATCCCCTCATCGCCAAGGACAAGGAGGGCCACCTTCTTAGGCGGTTTGAGGCCCTGGTGGACGGGGAGAGCCAGCGCTACGCCGCCTTCGGGGCCAAGGAGCTAAAGGAGCGCTTCTTCAACACCCCCGAGCTCAAGCGGCTCATCGAGGGCATGAGCGACGAGGAGCTCACCGAGCTCACCCTGAGCCGGGGTGGGCACGACCTCAAGAAGATCTACGCCGCCTACAAGGCGGCGGTGGAGCACAAGGGAAGCCCGGTGGTCATCCTGGCCCGCACCATCAAGGGCTACGGCATGGGGCCCACCGCCATGGCCAAGAACGTGGCCCACCAGGTGAAGAAGCTCACCGAGGAGGACCTGAAGGAGGCCCGGGCTTTCTTGGGCATTCCCGTTCCGGAGGAGAAGCTTTCCGAGCTTCCCTATTACCACCCGGGGCCGGACTCCCCCGAGGTGAAATACCTCCTGGAGCGCAGGAAAGCCCTGGGGGGCTTTGTCCCTGAGCGCCGGGTGCGGTTTACGGGCGGTCTAGAGGTGCCGGGGGAGGAGTTCTTCCAGGAGTTCTACGAGGGTTCTGGGGGCAGGGAGATCTCCACCACCATGGCCTTCGTGCGCATCCTGGCCAAGCTCCTCCGGCATCCCAAGATCGGCAAGCTCATCGTGCCCATCGTGCCGGACGAGGCCCGCACCTTCGGCATGGAGGCCCTGATCGCCCAGGTGGGGGTCTACTCCCCCCAGGGGCAGCTTTACATCCCCGTGGACGCCGGTACCCTCACCGCCTACAAGGAGAGCAAGGAAGGCCAGATCCTGGAGGAGGGCATCACCGAGGCCGGGGCCATGGCGGACTTCATCGCCGCCGGTACCGCCTACGCCCACTGGGGCATCCCCACCATTCCCTTCCTCATCACCTACTCCATGTTCGGCCTGCAGCGCATCGGGGACCTGGTCTGGGCGGCGGCCGACCAGCGTACCCGGGGCTTCCTCCTTGGGGCCACCGCCGGGCGGACCACCTTGCTAGGGGAAGGGCTCCAGCACCAGGACGGCCAGAGCCAGATCTACGCCCTGGCCGCCCCCAACCTCCTGGCCTATGACCCCGCCTTTGCCTACGAGTTCGCGGTGATCCTCGAGGACGGCCTCAGGCGCATGTACGGGAAGGGCGAGGACGTCTTCTACTACATCACCATCGAGAACGAGAACTACCCTCACCCCCCCATGCCCGAGCCCAGGGAGAAGGTGAAGGAGG
>Ga0209289_100697_pt1 | contig 15883 bp, 14 predicted proteins | sample GXS110809BmetaG_FD_184121 | JGI IMG/M metagenome (GOLD analysis project Ga0209289, IMG submission 184121) | Hot spring microbial communities from Gongxiaoshe hot spring, China to study Microbial Dark Matter (Phase II) - GXS 110809B (SPAdes)... ...
CTACTATTGTAGTATTCAATATTCTTTAGATTAAAATGTTTTAGAATATGTATTGTATTGTGATCCCAAACGACGATATTTGAACTATCTATTCTTATTTTTTTTAGGTCAAGGTTTTTTAATTTTTCGAAACTCGATTCTAAATCTAATTCAAGGACTGTATCTATAGAATCATTATTGAAATTGTATTCTTTAAATACGATATTATTGTCGGGTAATAGTAAAGATAGAATTATTTTATTGTGATCGACAATTATTGTATCGATCGATTTTATTAAGTTTTTATCCTTAATTTCCAGAATTTTGTGAGCTTTGTTTATCTCAAGTAAATATAGATATATTCTTGATTGTAAGGAATCGTTCTTTAAAACGGTTAATAAACTACCTTTCCTAAAATCACTTACTATAAAATCTTTTGTTGAATAGTGTAAATTATGAGGTATAAAATTTAATGTGTTTGTTAAGTTAATACTTATATCTTTTATATCTTGGGGAGTGATTTCATTCTGTATGCAGTAGTCTATTGTATTTTCATTTTTGTATATGTAAGCTACATCATATTTAGCAAAAGGATTGATTATTTCTAACGAATTATTTTCATTTGTTAAAACGGTGTTTTCATTTATGTTAAAATTAAAGAAGTCTGTTATTTGATATATGGGAAATGGCAAGTTGTATATTAAATACTCTTCATAATGTTTTATTTTATGGGGAATTATGCAAATGATTTTTATACTTTCGTTTTGTTTATTTTTTTGTAAAGCAAAGTGGTTGATAAAATTGAATAGTAGTCTTATGTTAGGTGAGGAATAATTAAGGATAAGGGTGTTGTTTTGTATAACTTGATCGAAAGGAACTATTGTATTTAGTGGGATTGCTTTTAATTCAGCTAAATCATCGATTTTTTTTATGTTTTTATTTGTCATAAAATATCTCTACCCATCTTTTGAATGTATTTTTTTGTCCTATCAGGATGAATTCTTTATCGGATCTTGATATTTCTATTGTTTTGTTTGATTCTAATAGGAACTTATCTTGTCCATCGTTTATTACAATTGCAGTTTTCTTGTCTTTATTAGTAATAGATATTTTTTTATTTTTTAACAAGTGCGGGCGATGTTTTAAAGAGTGTGGAGCTATAAATGATAAACCTATTAAATCCTTAAAACCATTATCTATATATACTCCATTCAAAGAAAGAAAATATCCTGTTGCTCCAAAAGTGGTAAAAACAATTATCCCATCGCAAATTTCCTCTATTTCTTTATCCTCTATTCTATAACTTAACCTTATTGTTTTGTATTGGTTGTATGGCTTAATAACAACATCACCTATAAAAGGTTCTTCATTGGCTAACCAAAAATACCCCTCAACAAAATTTTCTTCTTCATAATCATTCTTTATTATATCCATTATATTGATTTTATCTTCTAAAAAATCGAACAATAAATTTTTGGGATAAAAACAATAAAAACCTTTATTACCAAAATTGAAAGAAATGGTGTGTATTTTTTGAGTTTCTAATGTTTTTGCTAATATTGATAATGAAGAGAAAAGGCTACCATCTCCCCCTAAATTAATCAAGAAAATATTTTTTATGTTTTTCATTTTTTTCATTGCTTCTAAAAATAAAGAAACTTCTCTTCTATTTGTAATATCCACAGGTTTTAAGCATTTACAAATTTTTTTCAGCTTGGTATAAAAATTCTTTACAGTGATGATATCAACGTTTATCGAATTATAAAAGACCGCTACTTGCTCAATATCCATAAACTACCTTCATAAGAAAAAATATGTTTAGTAGGAAACAGAAAAATGAGTTGAACCTTTTGAATTTTTGATAAAATCTATAATGTTTTCATTACGGTAATTCTTACATAATTTTTTTACAAAATTACTTTCTATTTTATCTATTAGTTTATTATCTATTTCTTCGAAAATATTTTGTAGTTTTATATTAGCTTGAACAATAAACTTGTTATTCGATATTTTTATTGCTGTACCTATTACTTTTTTACCATTATAGGTTTTTTCAAAGTTTTGAGGGTTTTCAAAACAATCGAATTTCTTTATAGCAACATAATTTATTTTTTCAGATTTTTCTGTTTTTATATTTTTATCCTTTATATTTTCAAATTCTATAGAACTCCACAACAGATTGTTAATAAACGAATGGATAAACGATAATTTGTTTTCTTTTGGTAAATTAATGAAATTTTTTAATGATGAAATTAGGCAAAGGGTTAGGTCTCTTTTAGGATAATGGAAAACTGCTTTTCCTCCTGTTATCCTTCTAATGAAAAACCATTTATCAAAAATTTTCAATATTTCTTCGCTTACGCTTTTCTGAGAATATCCGAGTGTCACAGTATGATTAGAGAACTGATAAAATCTAACTATTACACTATTTTCGGAAACTAATCTTTCAAAATTGTTAAAAAGATATTCATCTATTTTCATATTCAGTATACCGCTAAAACTTTCTCTTTTTAATAAAATAACGTTAGTAGAGAGTAACATATGCTTCTTCATCATAATATAAATCCCTTTCCAATTTATATGTTTGATTTGGGTCAAACAAGGGTTTTGCTTTTTCAACTAATTCTAACCTATGGAATGCCGAGTTATACCAGGGTTTTTCTGGTTTAGATAACTTAACTCCTGCTTCTGTAAATACTCTATATCCTTTTGAAACTATATCATCAGGGTTTAGTTCATATAATTGGAATTTATCGAGTATATCCGTAATAACAAATCCCATTTCATACAAGTTTCTATGTATTTTATACCATTTGCTATAAGATGCTTCTATGTGTGTTAGACCGAAATAAAGGACACCTTTTTCTTTTAGCATTGAACATCCCCTTGAAATGAATAGTGTTATTCCTTGGACAGTTTCGACAGGGTCTGTTAAAAATACATCAAATGAATTAAGAAGATCTTTTTCAACTTTCCATTCAACATTATAAACTATTGCTTCGAGGTTTTTCAGATTTAGATCTCTTGCTTTTTGATTTATGTAATTTACTAATCTTTCGTCTGCTTCAAGAACTACAACTTTATTAGGTAAGTTGCTTAGAGATAAAGCTATAGAAGTTAAATCGTCATCTCCTATTAAGACTATGTCTTTATTTTCCAAATCACCTTTATGATACATGAAAGCGATCCTGTTAATTACTGTTTCAAGATTAACTACTCCTTGATCGAATTCAGGTATAGCTGCTGGTCTGTCTTTTATTACTTCTTTAAATTGATTAGCTAAATCTTGAAAAGCATTTGAATTTATACCTTTTCCTCCACATTCTTTACATCTAACATCTACATATTCTTTTTTCAGGACTGATTTTAGTATTTTTTTACCTTCTTCTGTTAGATTAAAATATTTACCATCGTAATTGATAACATTTTCCTGTAGCAACTTTTTTATAACAGCTATTGTATTTGCTGCTGTATCAAAAGATTCTAATAACAGATCCCAGTATGTTTTAGAGGAAGCAGATAGAGACCTTAATATTATGTATTCTGTTTTATTCAATACTTTGCAATTAATTTCCATAAATTTACCCCCTTATGTATTTTTTGACTTTTATTTCATCTATTAGTTTAGAAATATCTGTAGTTGCTTTTTTATTTTCTTCTATTTTTTCTTTAGCAGGATTAATTTCTTTACCATACCTTCCTTTTAATCTATCTTCAAAAGTTGGAAGGTTTATTTTATAAAATACTCCTAATGGTATTCTATCTCCCCATTCTTGAGATTTTATTATAGCTTGTACTATTTTTTGTTGAACTTCTTCATAATTATTGGGGTCTTTTACAACTCCATCATACCCAGATTCTTCTAACTTATACAACCTTTTTGAATTATTAACAACTTCTTCAAAGTATTCTTTCGTATGTATATCATTATAACTGGGGCATGGTTGAAGAATATCGACCAAACTTAATCCTTTGTGTAGTATTGCTTGCTTTATTGTTTCTTTAAGATGTTTAACGTCGTATGCATAGGAGCGTGCAACAAAAGTGTATCCACTGGATATTGCTACGACTAAAGGATTTATTGCATCATTTATATTTGGTAAAGGCAACGATTTTGTTTTCATTCCGAGTTTTAGTGTGGGAGAAGCTTGTCCTTTGGTTAATCCATAAACTCCGTTATTGAAAACTAAGCAAGTTATATCAATATTTCTTCTTCCTGCATTCAAAAAATGTCCTGCTCCTATTCCGTATGTATTTCCATCTCCTCCTGTAACGATAACAGTAAGCTCAGGATTTGCTAATTTTATACCTGTGGCAAAGGGAATATCTCTTCCATGTAATGTATGGATTCCTGCAACATTTACAAAATGTGGAGTTTTACCTGAACAACCTATTCCCGAAACTAACACCACTTTATTTAATTCTAATTGAAGATCTACTAATGCTGACATTAGAGCATTTAGTATTCCAAAATCACCGCACCCTGGGCACCAATCACTTTGGTAATCGGTTTTTAGATCACTAATCTTATAAGCCATAAATACACCTTCCTTCCTATACTCCGGATTTACAAATAATTCTTTCTGTATCTAAATTAATAGCATCAATAATTCCTTTAAATATTTCTTCTCTTGCGAAAGGTCTTCCATTCCATTTTAATATTCTCTTGTTTATTTCTATTCCTGTTTCTTTTCTTATTAAATTACATAATTGTCCAGAGTAATTCATTTCAATTCCTATTAACATCTTTGCTTTTTTCAGAATTGGTAAAACTGATTCTGTTGGAAATGGTTTTAACATTATTATTTGAAGAAAATTAACTTTGTAGTATTTGTTTATTTCATCTAAGACATCTAAAACGGGTCCTTTAACTGATCCCCATCCCACGCAGGTATATTCTGCATCTTCTGGCCCATAAAGCTTATATTTTAAATTATCAGGAACTTCTTTTTTTATCAATTCCATTTTTTTCATTCTTTTATCAAACATAATTGTCCTGTTGTTAGATTCTTCACATATATGTCCATATTCATCATGTTCATCACCTGTGTTCCAGAAAACCCCTTGCCCTAAGAAGATTCGTGGAGAAATTCCATCTTCTGTTATTTTAAATCTTTTATATTTTCCTTCTTTTTCTAATATTTCTTTCAATTCCTGATCATTTAATACTTTTCCTCTATCGATTTTTACTTTTGATATGTCGAATGCTGGAACAGTTTGAATGCTGTTAGCTATTGCTTTATCTGAAAGAAAAACAACTGGTAATTGATATTTTTCTGCTAAATTAAAGCTTTCTGCTGCTAAATAAAAGCTTTCTTCTATATCACCGGGACTAATGACTATTCTTGGGAACTCTGAATGTCCTGCATGTAGAGCGAATTCTAAATCTCCTTGTTCGTGTCTTGTTGGTAATCCTGTTGAAGGTCCTCCTCGTTGATAATTAAATATAACCACTGGGACTTCGTTTATACCTGCCCATCCTTGAGCTTCTGCCATTAAACTGAACCCTGGACCTGATGTGGAAGTAGCAGCTCTTACTCCTGCTAATGACGCTCCTATTGCCATACATATTGCTGCTATCTCATCTTCTGTTTGAACAACAACAACGTTATACTCGGGATGTGCTTCTAAATACTCACTTTCATCACTTGCAGGTGTTATAGGGTAATAAGTTTGAAATCTGCAACCTCCTGCTATTTTACCTATTGCTGTTGCTGTTGTCCCCGATGTTAAAACCAAATTATCATTGTTTTCAATTACTCTTAATTCATAGTTTGATTTTTCTGCAAAGGAATTGGATTTTATATAGTCGTATGTTAAGGATGCAGCGAAAACGTTCATATCGAGTAACTTAGCTCTTCTACCAATAAAAACTGTCTCTAACACTTTTTTTAGATAGTCAATATCCAAATTGAGTATTGCTAACGAGGCAGCAACTGTAATAACATTCCTCATTATTTGTAATTTGGAATACTCTTTTTCTTTTTGAAATTTTGTTGCAGTTTCTTTTATTATATCGTTAAAAGGAACGGGAACTAAAAAAAATCTTGTTGGATCCAATTCTATGTTAATTTCTTTGTCAAATATTATTATTCCATTTTCTACTACATTATGTTTATGTAAATTTAATGTTTCTTTTTCAAAGGTGCCTAAGATATCTATATTGTCACTGTGTGATCTAATTGGTTTGTCGGATATACTAATTGGGTAGTAGCTGTGTGCTCCTTTTATGTTTGAATGATATTCTCTTTTACCATATACATACAATCCTATGGATGCGCAGGTTTTGGCGAAAGTTGTGGCAGAGGAGTCAACACCACTTCCTTGTGGTCCCCCAATTAACCATGTAAAGTTATTAACTTTTTTCATAACAACTTGCCCCTTCCTTTGTTAGAATTAAGTTCATCTAAAATTAATTCGTGTTGAAATTTTTATCTTATCTATTATATTATTATACATAGAATCTCAAAACCCTTTTATCTTTTTTAGAAGTTTAATAAGAGTACAAAATAACAAAAGCTTCGTAAAAGGATAATAGACAAAAAGCGAGGAATTGGAATTGAAAATGAGGTTTTAGTTAGGGAAATTGTAAATGAGTGTTTAAATTTGTTTAATTACAGTTTGGCAAACTTGCTGGTGGAAATGTTTGAAAGTAAGGTTTGTGAAAAATACAATGAAAGCAAGCATTTCTTGTTATGAAATAAAAAGCCATTCAATCAATTTTAATGAAAATTCATTTTATTAGATTAAAAAATAAATAGTGGTTGATAAAAAGATAGAAAAAACTAAGCTATCTATTCTATCTAAAACACCGCCGTGTCCTAAAATTATTTTTCCAGACTCTTTTATATTTGTAACTCTTTTAATTAAAGATTCAAAAAGATCACCAAATGCACACAGGAAAGCTATCGTAATTATTATTGCTAATATCTTGTATTGACCCAGTGTAAATAAATCAAGTTTATCAGCTAAAATTACACCAATTATAATACTAAATAAAACTCCCCCCAAATATCCTTCAAAAGTTTTAGAGGGACTTATGTTATTAAAAAACGGAGTTCTTCCTACTGTTTTACCAACAAAATAGGCAAAAATATCATGCGAATAATTTGTAACAACTATCAGCAATAATAATAAACCGTTCTTAATTTCAAACAAAATGAAAGACAAAGTTAGTGCCCCTATAAAGTAAAAGAATAAAAAAAACTCTTTAACTATCTTGTCTAAAACTATCTCGTTATTAAATTCTTTACTATTCATTATGTTTTTTATTATCATAATGAGCATTACAATGATGATGCTTAAAATAAATGGAAATGCTATTGAATAATTAAAGTACGAAAGATTGGATATTAACTCATATTTATAAAGATAAATCAAAACTATTCCATCTATCCACAAAGTTAAAGAAATCCACAGGATTGAATCAATTATATTTGGAAATATCCTCCTTAATTCAATCACAGAAATTACTTGGAAACTTATAACTAATAAATAAAAGAGATATTTGTTTCCGATAACTGAATAAATGAATAGGCTCCCTAATAATAAACTGGTTATTATTCTGAAGATAAATTTAGGTAAGTCTTTTATCATTATTCATGTTTTGGCAACATTGCTGGAAAGAGGATAACTTCTCTTATTGAGTTTTGGTTTGTCATGATCATAACGATTCTGTCAATTCCGAAGCCAAGTCCTCCCGTTGGAGGTAAACCGTATTTTAAAGCGTTTATGTAATCTTCATCATATTCGTGTGCTTCTTCTTCTCCTGTTTCCTTCAATTCTCTTTGTTGTAAAAATCTTTTTTCTTGTTCAAATGGATCATTTAATTCACTAAACGCGTTTGCAATTTCAAAATTGGCAACGAATAATTCAAACCTTTCAACATACATTGGGTTGTCGAACTTAGAAATTGCTAAAGGTGAAATCTCTACAGGGTAATCTAAAACAAAAGTAGGATTAATAAGTTCTGGTTTTACTAATTCATCAAAAGCTTTATCTATAACATGGCTAATAACTTTATTTGTTATATGTAATTCTTTTGCAATTTTTTCCAAGTAATCTTTATCTTTTCGTATTTTTTCTATATCGACTCCTTTTTTGTATAGTTCTTCTGGGAAAGAAATTCTTTTGAATGGGGTATTGAAATCTAAAGTTTTTCCTTGATATTCTATTACTGTGGTATTGAATAAAGATTTTACCATTTCGGATATCATTTTTTCTGTTAAATCTATCATATCAGATAAATCTGCGAAAGCTTTGTATAGTTCTAAGATTGTAAATTCTGGATTATGTCTTGTTGATATTCCTTCATTTCTAAAGACTTTTCCTAATTCATATACTTTTTCAAAGTTTCCCACGATCAATCTTTTTAGGTATAATTCTGGTGCTATTCGTAGAAACATTTCAACTCCTAATGCGTTATGAAAAGTTTTAAATGGTTTTGCCAATGCACCCGTGGGTATTATGTTTAACATGGGGGTTTCAACTTCTATAAACCCTAAATTATCTAAAAATGATCTCATGAATTTTATTATCTTGTTTCTTACTAAAAAATTATGTTTTACTTGAGGATTAATGAATAGGTCTAAGTATCTTTGTCTATATCTTATTTCTGGATTTTTTAATCCGTGCCATTTTTCAGGAAGCTCTAATAAGCACTTTGATAGGAAATGATAATTTTTTACATGAATTGTTAATTCATTTGTTTTGGTTCTAAATAAATATCCTTCTACTATAATCCAGTCACCGTTATCTATTAGATCTTTAAATATGTCAAATTTTTCGTTTAGTTCGTCTTTTTTCAGGTATATTTGGATTTTTTCTTCTTGCCCTAAGAGGTCTGCGAATATGCTTTTACCGTGGTGTCTTGTATTTAATACTCTTCCTCCTACGATGTAGTTATCAGAAGGTAATTCCGAAACATCTTTGTATTTGTTTTTTAGTTGATCTACGCTTGTATTGGGTCTAATTTTGAGAGGGTATCCGAATGGATTAATATTAAGATTTTTTAAGCTTTCCAAATGTTTTTCTCTATAGTTTTCCATATTTTTTTCCTCCCTTTACATTTTCTATTTTTATAATTTTCAAAAATTACCTTTCCAAAATTTTTTAATCTTTTTATTGTTTTGTGAATAATAATTAAATAATTGCTGAATTTAACATTTTTTTTTAAATTATTATTGTATTTTTATTGTTTTTAAGGTTACAAACAAAGATGAGATTAAAACAAAAGGAGGTGCTTTTAGATGGAAGTTAATAAAATCAATCAAAAATTTGAAATATTATCTGTAGAGAAAAAAGGTTTAAATGATTTTGTTGAGATAAAAGAGAAAAGCATGCTTATTAAAGGGCCGAAAGGTAAAAAAGAAGTAAGTATTGAGGCGGATAGATATGAAAGAAGCACTCTTGATTCTTTTGCAAAGGGTATGTTAAAAGGAACTCTTACCTTGGCGTCGGGCATTTATTATCCATTTTTAGTTATGGGATATGGTGCTTTTAGTGGAGCTATAAATAGTTACCTTGCAGCTAAGGATGTTGGCGTTGACAAAGAAAATAGAATGAAAGTAGCTTGTTTGGGTGGAGTTCTTAAGGGATTGGATGGAGTAAAACATGGTGTTATAGATTTCTTTAATATTGCATTATTGACAACTGCTGGAGCTATGTTAGGGGGTCCTATAGGCGGAATATTAGGAGCCACAATAGGAGGAGGTATATATAATATTGTTAAAGATAAAATTATGCAAATGGCTGAAAAAAAGAAATAGAGGTCCTTAATAAGTTCATTTCTATTAGAAGGGTAGTTAATGGTTTTATAGAAAAAAATAATTGAAATATTTAATGTAATAGGGGGAAGTTTATGGCTGTAATTCATGTAGGACAGAATACTTTTGAAAATGAAGTTTTAAATAGTCCTGTTCCTGTATTGGTCGATTTTTGGGCTCCATGGTGTATGCCCTGTAAAATGCTTGAACCAATCTTCGAAGAAGTTGCTAAAGAATATCAAGGAAAAGTGAAATTCGTCAAAATTAATACCGACGATAATATAGAAATAGCACAAAGATATTACATAAGTGGAATACCAACCTTACTACTTTTCAAGAATGGAAAGGTTGTTAATAATATTGTTGGTTTTATATCTAAAAAAGAATTAATTAAGTTTTTGGAAGATAATATATAAATGAAATAGGGGGCTAAAAATGAATAGAAGTTTATTTTTTTTATTAACATTATTCTTTTTTTTATCTTTTACTGTTTTTGCTGAAGATGATTATGAAGACGATTACTATTCTTTTATTAGCGGTCTTTTTGAATTTTCAAAAAATGAAATATATGTTTCACAGTCTTTAGTTAGGGATCAAAAAGCGTATAAGGTTGCTCTTTTAATGGGGCAGGAAAATCAGGTTGTAAAATCTTTTGTTGACAATTTTGTAAATTATTACGGAAAAAATGATTGTGATGTTATTGGTATTAAAGATATTAGAAAATATGATTTAATGAAATATGATGTTGTTATTTCTATAGCGAGTGAAGGTGCTAATCTATCAAAGGAAAATTTTAATAGGAAAGCTTTAAATATATGGTGTTTGGTTTTATCTCCCGAGGTTATCGGTGTACCTTCGGGAGTGGTGGTATTTTACCCTTATCCGGATTTCCTATTAGTGTTTAAAGATATAAAGAATAGGTATCCTAATAAAAATAATGTTGGTATAATATACAACTTGGGAGGGTATAGTGTTAAGTATGCTGTGGAAGTTGGTAAAAAAGAGGGACTTAACATTTACCCTATAAACGTTAATAATTACAACGTAGATAAAATAGAGGAAAGTTTGAATAAATTTGATGCTATATTTTTACTACCTGATGTATTTGTACTTGATGAAGACAATCTTTTGAAACTAATTTATTATTGTAAAAGAAAAGACAAATTGTTAATTTCAACTCAGAAAATTCTATTAAACTATGGAGTTGATATAGTTTATGCTCTTGATTATGGGAATTTAGCTTTTGAAGTTATTGATTTTATTAAAAATTATGGACTAAAGAAGATAAAGTATGAAAATGTTTTTCCAGAAAAGTTTGTTATCATTGAAAAGAATTATCAAAGATAATTTTGGGAGGGATTGAAGTGGTTATAAAGTGGAGAACATTAATTTTTGTTTTATTGTTTTTTCTTATATGTATAAAAAACTCTTTTTCTGATGTAGATGATAGGGAATATATAATGGAGGAGACAGAGTTTATAAATACTGTTCAAAGTTCTACAAAATACACAAAGAGTGTATTAGAGTCAGCTGCTACTATATCTTTAGTTCAGCCTTTGGAGTTAAGATTTTTTTATTACCCTGATTTAAAAACGTTGCTAAACTTTTCTCCGGGTTTGTATGTTATAGATAATGGTACTTATTGGTCTTTGGGAAATAGAGGTATACAAATACCAGGATCAATAAACTCAAGATCTTTATTCTTATTTGATGGATACCAAATAAACAATTATTTCTCTGGATATCCCCTTAATATTCCCTCTAATTATGTGCATGCTTTGGAAATAGTTCATGGATATTCAAATGTTTACTTTGGAAGCAATTCATTACTTGCTACAATAAATATAATACCATCCTTTAGATATTATAAAGATGATTATTATAAGGATACTGTTTTCAAAACCTATAGTTATTTTAATTTTTATGATAATAAAGTGAATAACAACAATGGATTTATGATTAATAAAAAAATTGGTAATTATTATTTTACTTTGTCTGGAGATTTTGTTAATTACAAAGGTAGAGAAATCTTTTTCCCCGAGAAAAAAATCATAAATGATTTTACATTGCCTAATTTTGGTTTTGTAATAGACGATAGATTATTCTATTCTGATAGATCTTACTCTTCTAATTTTGCTCTTTACTTGTATAATGAAGCGGAAAAATTTGGATATATAGATTACCAATCGAGGTACCATTTTCCATACTATGGGTATTTTTATCTTATAAATAGCCCTTATTCGTTTGGAAATGATAGAAATAGGTTTATTTTTTATGAAAGAAAATTTAACCTTTCCCCTAACTCAAAAATAATAACAAAGTTATCTTATTATTCTTATGGTATACATAAGGAGGCTATTTATGAGCCGAATTTTTCAAATATTATTCTTCGTTACTGGGGTATGGCAGTTGATTTGCTTAAAAATAATATTTTTTCTGTAGAAAATAATTTTTATTATAAATTTAAAAAAGGGGAATTGTTGATGGGTTTAGAATGGAAAAGATCGAGTTTTTCATTTAATACCTATGAATCTTTATACTCAGATTTGAACCCTTTTGATAGAAATATTGTAATTGAATTTGTAAATGGAAAAAGATACTTTAATCTTTTTTCTTTGTATTTTCATTTGGACTATTATTTGAAAGATGATTTGATTTTAGCTTTGGGAGCAAGATATGATGACTATTCCAATATGTATAAAAATTTTTCGCAAATAACTAGCACAGGATATATTTTTCAAATAAAAAATGTTTATGCGAAACCATCTGTTATTCCAAATATAGGTATAATTAAGAAAATTAAGGATGATAAAGCTATAAAGTTAATATATTCCCAAAATATAAGATTCCCATTTTTCAATGAAGTTATTGAAAATGGAACTTGGAGTTATTATCTTGCGCCAAACGAAGACGTATCAGTATTTCCAGAAAGACATAGAACACTGGAGTTAATATACTATTCTGAATATAAAAAAAGAAACGTTAATAGTTATTTTACTTTTTCTGTATTTTCTACAAAGATAACTAATCTAATAAATGAGTATAGTGCTTTAGCGGATACTACAGGAGATGCTTCTTATGATGAAAGTGTGCTTGTATTTAAAAGTTATGGAAATTTAGAAAGTACAGGGGCTTTTTTAGATTATGTTTATCAGTTTTCTTATAGAAAATTTATTAGATTTTCTGCTTCGTATTCTAATGTTAGAGTAACTAAGGGAATTCCTGGTATATTTGAATACTTGCCAAATTCCCCTAAATTATTGCTACTTGCAAAATATGGACAAAATATTACAAATAATTTATCTGTTGCTTTTGAATTAAAATATACTTCAGATGTTTTAGTTGATGATTACAGGAGGTTAATAAATAGTGATGGTTGGGCTTGGTTGGTAAGTCAAGGTGTTTTTCCAGAACCAGAGAAAAAAATAAAATCATATTGGCTTGCAAATTTAACCTTACGTTATTATATCGACCAAAATAAATATTTCACTCTCTACGTTAATAACTTATTTAATACAAAATATGATTATCCACTTAGTATAGATTTATCTCGTCCTATGACAAGGTATCCTGGCTATAAAAGGAGCATTTTTCTGGGATTAAACTGGAGTTTTTAGTTTTTTGTTAATTTTTTGACAAAATAACGTAAATGTTAAAAAAGTAAGAAAAGAGAAAAATAAAATGAAAAAAAAATGTTAAAAATAATGAAAATATTATTGAATTTTCTTGATTTTTGTTTATATATAAAGCGAGGTGGTTGAGGATGATAAACAATAAGTTTAATAGTAATATTCAAAGGGAGTTGAGAGGCTGGCGGTGTGGTTTTGGTGGGATTCGTGGTGGTGGAAATGAGTCAGTCTGGAGGTCTAAAATAAGTGAATTAAAAGGGATGCATTATGGTAAGCGTGTAGGTGTAGGGGAATGGAGTAATAAAAATTTATCCTATTTTAGTTTTATACGTGCTAATAGTATTTTTATCGAAAAAATGGAGACTATTATATTTAATGGTGGTATAGATGCTTGTAGAGGTGGGGGTAGGTGGGCTTAGAGATATAATCATTTTTTAGGTAGTATAATGTATTGACGAGGGATGAAATTTATTGGAGTACATAAATATGTTTTGGCAGTGTTGATTTTAAAAGTAGTAGTTGTGAATAACAATTTCATATATTTTAAAAGATTGAAAATATAATTAATGATGAAGCCTATATTTATACAATTTATACAATTGGAGATAATTTATTGATAATTTATTGATAATTTATTGTGAACTGTTTTTACTGAAGTGAGGGGTTATCGATTTGTGGGATTCATCTAATCTTCCACAATCTTTGGTTTGTGTAGCTTTTGCTCCTGTTCTTAATCATTTCTTCTCATTGGTTTTTTCTTTCTTAATTCGGATTTTAATTTTTTCTATTTTCTATCCTATTAGAGAGATTGTAGGAAAATGTTTTAATTTATAAACAATAAGATATTAAAAACGTGTATATAAATGTAAAAATAATGTAAAAAAAGCTCAGGAAAGCATGTAAAAATTTTGTAAAACAATTCGAAGTTTTATACCTTTTCTAAACTATTTTTTTATATTATTAATAGGAGGTGATTTATATGTGCAAGATAAAAGGATTAGGACATAACATGTGTGCAATGAAGACGCATTTTAAGATGAACAAGAATAATGTCCATTTCTCGTTTAAGCAAAAAATAAAAGATAAGTTTGTTAGCAGCAATAATTTCAATTTTAAAAACATTAATTTTAATAGCATGCATATTTCTAACAGTAGCTTTTCAAACATAATGCAAGCATCTTTTAATTCTTTTAATTTCAACAATATAGTTAATAATTTGAATGTTAATAATATTGCGAATGCTGGTTTTAACGCTATATCATCTTTTTCTTTTGGAGCAAACTTCTTAAATAACTCATTTAATTCCCTCATTTCTAACATGAGTGGATTTTATCAATCTACCATGAACTTTGCTTCTAATTTTTCAATGATCTATTCTAATTTAGTAAGTAATTTTAATAGCAGTTGGGGATATTTCCATGTTGATTATTCGTATTCGATGATGGCTTGCGCCATACGAGATGGAGGTATTTGGCCCAAACTATGGGGAAAATAATTGCTTACGTAAGGTATAAAACGAACTACAATTTATTAAGGTAGAGAATTGCTTGCAGTGAGATCTATAATTTCAAGTGCATGAGTATTACTAATCAAACGCCCTACTTCTTCTTTTATTTTTGAGGTATTTAAAGTGTGTTTCATAAGATCTGCATTAAATGAATTAATTACGATATTTAGTTTTTCAGGCTTTTTCTTTACGAATATCTTATATTTTTTCAAAACTTTTGGTATTAATTCGTAATCTATAACTATTTTACTAAAATCTTCAATTACATATTTTTGGTTTTCGTCCAATGTGTTGATATTTGTTTTGTTGATTGATTTTATTTCTATAAATTGTTGATTAGGTTCTATAATAGGAATATTGAACATTTCAATGATTCCGATTATTGTTCTAATTAGTTTTTGTTCATTTTGTGAATATGTTGGCCCACATATATAAAAAATTTCGTTTGAAACTGAAAGGGTTATTCTTCTATCTGCAGCTCCGTCAATTATTATTTCGCTAATTTCTAAATTTTCGGCAAATTTTAGAAAAGTTTTAAGTTGTGTAATTGACGAAGGACCTGCTACCTGAACCACATCGTTTTCTTTCATTCGGTATATCTCCAATTTACCTAAAAACTGATTTTCTATGGGTAGCTCTGATATTTTTTCTGATTTGGTGGGTTTTAAATTGCTGTAGGTGCAAACAAATGAACCTTCTTTTACGAATATAGATGGTTTTTTTATTCCAAAAATATGATCAATTGCCTCCCCATCCCACCCTATACTTGTTATCAAATACTTTTCTTTCTCTTTTATGTATTTATTAAGAAAGGTTGTTTTTCCAACATTTTTACATAACCCAATGAAACCTACTACTTTTTTCATATTATTCTAATAGCCTTTCAACATTTTCGGAATACTCTTCAGGGATTAGCTTTTGTATTTGTAAAAAATAGAAGATTACCAATGGCAAATCTTCCTTTATTTCATCTAAAAGCGAGGGATTATTTTTGAATATATATT
>Ga0209289_100698_pt1 | contig 15864 bp, 10 predicted proteins | sample GXS110809BmetaG_FD_184121 | JGI IMG/M metagenome (GOLD analysis project Ga0209289, IMG submission 184121) | Hot spring microbial communities from Gongxiaoshe hot spring, China to study Microbial Dark Matter (Phase II) - GXS 110809B (SPAdes)... ...
GGGCGAGGACAAGGTCGCGTCCCGGCGAACGCGCGCCGTTCCGATTGATGGTGAGGACCCAAAATCCGGCGCGGAGATAGGATTCGTGCCGTTGGAGTGCTCCGGCTGAGAACCGGACTTAGGGTGGGGACTATGCCTCCTCCGATGTGCTCTTCCCCTCACCTTGGGGGGGAAAAGGGTGTGATCTCCGCCGAAGCCATTCTCCCCTTTCACTACGCGAGGTGGTGAGATGACCGACCACTTCTTGCGGCACAGGCAGGTTTGCTCAGTGGTGGATCATCTCTTGGTTGGTCAGGAAGCGCATCTGGCAGCCGCTAATGTGAAAGTCGTCCGGTCTACGGTGCCTTACGATAAGTGAAGGCGGAAGGCTGTGATATAATACAGTTGGCTCGTGTGAACGGGCGACGCCGAGCGGGTGCAGAAGAAGGGGTCTCGCGGATTCTAGGGCTCTTTTCCAACTGGTCGAAGGGGGGAGCGTGATGAGGCTTCTGGGGGCATGGTGGGTTGTCCTCTTTCTATCTTGGTCGTGTGTCTTTGGCCTCCAGAACGATCGGGGTCAGCCGACGAGTACGTCGAGGGAAGCGCAGCAATGGGGGATCGTCATTGGAATTTCCCGATATATTGGCCTTCCCGAAATTCCCAGCACGAGCCAGGGAGCGAAGGAGTTCGCTGACTTCCTCCTGAAGACTAAGGGGACTGTTCGCCTGCTTGCGAACGCCACGCTTTACGATATCCGAAGAGCATTCGAGGAGATTCGCGGCCGGAAGGAGCCCATTGATGTGCTTTACGTCTATTTCGCCGGCTATGGCGTGGGCGATGAAAAAGATGGATATCTTCTCCCCCGAGACGTCGAGTTAGGGAAGATTCCTTCCCGAAGTCTGACGCTGCGTGAGTTACAGAGCAAGCTGGAAGATAATCCTGCCAGGCACATCATCTTGGTGGTCGAGGCAATCCATCATCCTATGCTTGGAAGAGCATTGGGCCTCTCCGATCTCAGGGAGAACCGAATCATCGAGCATCTCAAGAAAATGGCGTCCGAAAAGATGAGGTGGGTAACCTTGCTCGCCGTGCTCTCTGAGGTGAATGAGGATAGGGGAGTTGGAGAGGGCGTGCTCATTCGACATCTTGTGGCAGGTTTAGAGGGCGAAGCGGACGCAGATAAAGATGGCGTGGTTTGGGTGCGCGAGCTTTTGCAATACATCCGAAAGCGATTGCCCCTGCAGGCCGAGGGTTCGCCGTGGGGCGTTGGGTTGATCGCTCGGACTGATCCCATGCTGGTGGTGGTGTCACGACCGAAGGAGTCATCGAAGTCTTCTCCAGAGAATCCGCCTACTGAGACTCCTGCCACAAAGCAGCCGGTGGCGCCTGAACCTCCCCCTTCGAAGAAAGAATCATGCAGGAATCGCGTTCGCGATAAGCTCGAAGAGGCCGAGCGCAACCCCTTCGATCCGAACGCCCATCGCGAGTTGGCCCAAGCATATAAAGAGGCTGGCTGTTTTGAAGAGGCGATAACGGAGTACCAATTCATCGTCTCAAAGCTTGGTCGAGACGAAGCATGGGCGCATAACGAATTGGCACAGGTTTATCAGCACATTGGGAAATTCGAGGAAGCGGAGCGAGGGTATCGCCGCGCCATTGAGCTGAAGCCGGAGAATCCAGATCTTCGCTATAACTTGGGGCAGCTTTATTACAACGCGGGGCGCTATGCAGAGGCGATCGAAGAATTCGATAGGGCGTTAGCTCTCAAGCCATCGAACCCGGCGGAGATCTACTATGCCAAAGGATTGGCCTATCATAAGCAGAAGAACTACGCAGAGGCCATTCGGCAGTATGATGAAGCATTGAAGCTGGATTCGGATCGCGCGGAAGTCTATTATGCCAAGGGATTGGCATATGATGATCAAGGGAATGTCGGGGAAGCGATCCTGCAGTACAAGAAAGCATTGGAGCTGGATCCAATGGGCAGGCGGATCGAGAGTGAGAAGCTTCGCAAACGTCTTGCGGAATTAGGAGTCAAGGGGATTCAGTGAACATGGGGCTTGGCATATGAACCGAGTGCAGTTTCGTTGGATCGTCTTAGTTTTAGTCGCCGTGATCATGGGATCGGGGGAGGTTCTTCCGCGCGAGAAGTCCGGTGGGTTCGATTCGTTCCAGGAACAAAAAAGAGGAAAAAGGCAGTTGGATCTGTCCGAACTGCACGATCGTGAGCCTGGCGAGACGTTTCGATTGTTCGCATTGGTGATTGGCGTCTCGGAATATCAGAACCTCCCACCGGACAAGCAACTGAAGTTCGCCAGTGTCGACGCGCGGGCGATGCGTGACTTTTTAGTGAGCGAACGAGGGGGCTTCAGACCGGAAGACGTCACATTGTTGATTGATAAGGAGGCGACGCGACATCGGATCCTGAGCAAGCTCGAAGAGTTAAAGAGCCTTAGCGGGCCAAGGGATCTCGTGTTGATTTACTTCGCCGGGCACGGGTTCGTGAAGCAAGGACAGGGATTCTTGCTTCCCTCCGACGCGGATCGATTCGAGCTTTTGGCGACGGCGATCCCCATGAGCCTCTTTAATGACACCGTGAGGACGATGCGTGCTCGCGGCGTAGTCATTATTACGGATGCCTGTCACTCAGGCATGATAGCTGATCTGGTTGATCCTTCGCAGGGACTGGTTACGAACGTGGGGCCGAAGGACTTCGCGGAGCCGTCCATTCGGCGAGGTCAATCTTTGTTCGTCTTTTCCGCGGCCGGTCCCATGCAGGCTTCTTTTGAGGACTCCACCTTGGGGCATGGCGTGTTCACCCACTTTTTGTTGCGAGGACTTGAGGGGGAGGCTGATCGGGATGCCGATGGTGTCGTGAGGGTGAGGGAGCTGTATGGCTATGTCGCCGTCCGGGTTCGGGACTGGGCTGAGCGGAAAGGGCATGTGCAGGTGCCAGAATTTCATGTGGTCTACGATGACTCGATTCCCCTGGCGGCGGTCAATGAGCTTGGGCGGAAGCTCCTCCGGGATTGGTTCGAATCCGAGCCCGTCAGGGCAGCTTTCTGGGCAGCGCTGGAAGAGGGACGCTTACAAGCAGCCTCAGTTCTTTATGACGAAATGAGGGAGAGGTATCCGCCCGATAGGATTCTCAAAGAGCGGGAGGAGTTGCGGACACGGTTGGTGACCGAAGCGCAGGCGGTGATTGATCAAATACCGGAAGACCCGACCGAATGGGAGAAGGCCAGCGCGTGGTTTCAGAAGGCTCATGAGCTGGCTGGGGATGAGATAGATAAAGTTGTTGAAGCCAGGAAGACCTATGTAATGGCTATGGCTCGGTATTTTTCGGGGGACCTTAGGGAGGCCGCGAGAAACCTCAACAGAACGCTGAGTATCATCGAAGAACATCGCTTATATGAACCATTTCTCGCTCTAAGAATTGCTCGCTTTTATAGAGGTCATGAGAGCTGGGGGGAAGCGGCTCAGGCATATCGGCTGGCCGTGAGCGGAAATCCGAGGGGAAAATGGCTCGTTGAATACGCGGAGGTCCTCATCAAGACGAACGATTTGAAAGCAGCGGAGGAGCAATTGCGGCGCGCTGTGGACGCAGACCCCGAATATGTGCCGGCACTCCAATTGCTGGCTCGCCTTTTATTGCAAAGTGAGAGCGCGGAGGCGAAGTGCAGCATCTGCGGATTTCCGTTGGATGTTAAAGGGCGCGACGACCGCGTGAAGGAGGCCGTGCGGCTTGCCGAGCGCGCGTATCGGCTTGAGGAGAACAGTGATACCACGGAGATCTATGGGCTGGCGTCATTGCTGACTGGAGAGCCGGCACAAGCCGTCGAACTTCTCCGTCGCGTCGCCCGTGACCGCCTGTTGGACGATTCGCGTCGTGACGATGTTCTTCTCCACCTGAGTCAGGCCTACGTGCGTATCGGCGATCTGAATCGAGCTGTTTCAGCACTGTGGGAAGCGGTTGAGCGAGGCTCGCGCCAATGGCCGGTCTACGATGAGCTGAGCGTATGGCTCGAGAAGCGCGGGGACGTCGTGAGTGCGTGTGACGTGGCGAAGAAGGCTGTATTGGTGACGACTGGTGATGAAGAGAAAGGGAAACGATTGCGTCGAGTGGGAGAATGCCTAGAGCGCGTGGGGCGATTGGACGAAGCTATCTCCACGTACCGGGATGCTCTGCGCTTTCTCCGAGGCTCCGAGGCAATGGCTTTGGAGAGGCATATCACTGTACTCTCCTTTCGTCCGCGACGCCAAGACCACCTGGATGGGGGCCTATCCGCGTCTCCGTGGCGAATCGTCATCCCAGCAGGTCGTGACGTGCTCAGGCGCCTCGCAGGGCTCTCCATCGACTTTTCTAATGAAGATCGGGCACTAGCGCTAATCTTCGATGCCTGCTTACGAGACGCTCAAGCGCGCAGGCGCTTGGTCACCTTTTTCGAGCTGTATCCCGAATTGGCGAGGCGGGTGATCAGCAAGGGGGGGAGACTCAATGAGGAATTAAAACTCCCATCCCCTGACGAGAAGGCCATCTCTGCTGTTCAAGAAGTCTGGCAGTTCTTCGGCGTCAAGGATAAGGGCGGTCGACGAGAGATTGAGATGAAGATCTTTGAATCACGAAAGCATATCCTGGAAGCTCTCGGTGGGAGCGCTGAAGCTGTGAAGCGAGGGGAGGCCACTGCGATCACATTTCCCGAGAACGGGGAGCTTCCTCTTTTCTTGGGCATGGAGTTCTGGGGCAAGATCCTCAAGGAAGCATCGAAAGCGAAGCCCGAAGAGCAGCTTCTCGTCTTCCTCAAAGACCAGTCAGCCATGCGCCTTTACGTTAGCCTCTCGATGCTGCCGGTGGAAGCCGCGCGGTGGATCTTCGATTATGTCCTCACTCCGGAGACAGTGAGCGAGGTTGCTGCCGGAATGTATTTTGCTGCCCCCTACCTTCGGTTCGCAACGGATCCTCGGCTTCCGGCGCACATGCGATTGTCCTTCCCCGGTTCGGATTCAGTCTGGGAGCGATTGTTGAAGGCCAGATCACCGGTAGAGGTGGTCAGAGAACTTTTCCGACAAGAGCGTGGGGGAATTCTCTATCTCTTGGCGGCGCTCTCGGCTGCCGGTCCAGTTGGTGATTTCATCGCACGATCGAGCGTCTTGCTCGATCAGTTTTATCGTCTCGTGGAGAAGTCACCATTGCCATCGGTCCGTGAACCTTTCGACCTCATGGACCTCTTATCTTTCTTGCGCGTTGACGGCGATCGGCTTCGCATGCGGAGCCAAGCAGTGGAGACGTGGCTTGGATCTCAGCATCAGAGAGGAAGTGCGATCGCCGTCTTGCTCCCAAGGCTGGGTAGCGTAACAGCTGGACGGGAAATTCCGCTTGTCAAGCAGATCGCCGTGCTCACACAGATCGAGCGTGAGCGTCCTGACTGGATCTCCGAGCGGGAGACGATTGAGTTGATCGTCAAACAGGTGAGCGCGCGGCGAGAGCCACAGCTCGAATTAGCGCTCGACCTTCGGATGAGTCGCGAGCAACTCCACCGATACTTTGCACTCGTGGAGCAACTCGAATTGCTCTCACCTCCTGAGAAGAGGCAAGCGGCCATCCGTACCTTTCAATCGGCTTTCGAGCTGCTTCGTGTGATGGCAAGGAATGGGGCACTCGATTCCTCCCACGTCGTTGAGCTGATTGACAGATTCCTTGAGCTTGATCCCGGCAACAATTACTTCCCCCTTGAGGTGATGGCTGTAGTTCATAGGGATTTGCTTCGCACACCAGCTTGGGCAAGTGGCCGAGAGGTCGAGAGTGCACTGATCGCCCTCCTTGCCAAGAGTCCTCCTTTGGTGTTACCAAGCCGCAGGGCCGATGATGAGACGAAAGCAAATGCTGAGGGTTCTCCTCGCATGGTCCTCTATCAGTATGAGGTCGCCAAAGCCGGCGAAGAGCGCATACGTCGTCTATTGGAAGGACAGAGGCACACACGACTGGCGACGGTCGTGGATGCTCTGGATGCTCTTAAGGCGCTAGAGAGAGAGCCATCGGAGCTGACTCATCTGCGTCAACTTCGCACGGCGCTGGAAAGTTTCATCGAACCCGACCCTCCGCCTATGCCGAGGGGGAAGAAATCTAAGCAGCCCATAGCCAGGCCCCTTTCATTGAAAGAGCTGGGGGAACGATTTGCCACTTCGGCCGACCGTTCGACGCTTGAGGAAATACGCCGCCGTGTTGGGCTGTTTGTCGGCGAAGCCTTACTGGGCATCGTTTATGCTGCGACGCTGAGCGGCGTAGGACAAAATGATGTCGCTTCTGATCTCGTTCGCCGCCATGATTTCAATGTCGAGCCATGGGGAAATGCCGAGTGGGATCCGGCGCGCAAAGCCGTGCGGGGTAGCATCACGCGGCTTGGCTCTGTGGTCGCTCAGTTCGAATCGCGATCACTGGGCTTCGGAAGCACGTCATCGAGTGCTCAGGCGCCGCCTCTATCCTCATTCGTCGCTACCGCCCTTGATTCGTTCCGAATCGCGGAGCATCACTTGATCACGGACCGTGCTCTGAAGTATGTTGCTCGCACGATCGATCTCGGGGAAGACGTGCTGGTGCTTTCGACGCTACGTACTCCGAGCGATTACGTTGCTCAAGCAATCGTTGAGCGCTTAGAGAACATTCTCTTGCTGCGCCGCGCCCTGGTTGTACGAGGCTGGCTTGATCGTGGTGACCCACGACGGGCGATCGCCGAGCTTACGCTCTCGGAGCTTTTTTACATCGGTAGGCGATATTTTGAAGCGCGACTCAGAGCCGTCCCTCTTTCAGAGTTAGCGAAGGAACCTGGATCGCTCGGGGCATTAGCCCGATTGGTTATGGAGAATCAATCCGATGCAGCGAGTTCGCAGATCCCCGCAGTCCTCGAAAGGGAAATACGTCAGTTCGGCTTGACGGTGATGACGCGAGCTGGTCTGCTTCGCCTCGACTGGAGAGAAGACCTCGAGCCCTATGAGCGAAGTTTAGTCTTCAGCGATGCCCGCCGACTGGCGGAGCGAGTACAAGACCTGAAGCTCGCGCTTGCGCGGGCATGCTACCGTCAGGGTTGTTCTGCCCAGCTTTCCCTCAGCCCGATGCTCGCCCAGGAGGTCCTTCGACTCCTGGTTGCAAAGCAGCAGGGATTCCATGGAGGAGCGCTCTCACCAGAATGGAATTGGCGAGGTCTCGTTTCGATGATTCGAGATCTCGCAGAACAGCACCTCCCGGAGATCATCGCCAGGTTGGCTGGATCACCTCACGCTCAACTCTTGCCCGAGGTGAAATGGAACGACGCTCCCACAACACAGGCACCGACGGCGGTGGGGTCGAAGTGAATCAGCTCATGACAACACCCGTGGAGCTTCTTCCAGGACTCTCGTCAGCAGATCCACCGAGGGGCAGTAGTTCCCGCGCGAGCAAAGCCCTTTCACAAGGGGGCTACCATCCGCCCTTCGAAAACCGGAACTCTTTCGATCTGAAATCGCGCTCCGTTTTATTCGCGTTTTTGCCTCGATCTGTTGATTTCGTCAAGCAGATCCCTTACCGCAATCGTGGTCACCTCGCGAAGTGCCTCGTCTAGAAGAGACGGAGCGCGAGATTCGTTTGGGCGAGGCCGAGACATAGGTTTGGGCATAGCTTCGGGCGAGATCCGTGCCGCGATCCGTGTCGTGCTCCAAAGGACATCGCCGGCAGCGTTAATGAGTCTCACAGTGAGCAGCAGACTCGGCTCCTCGAGTTGGACAAAGACAATTCCCCTTATGACTGCATCTGCGTCCTTTCGAGTATTGGTGACGATGAACCTTTCTCGCAGTCTTCCAACGAGTAAGTTCCTGGCTTTTTGGCCAATGGGATCGTCTCCCAGCGACTCGACATAGATTCGTCTCACGGAAATAAGCGAGGCGCGGATCGCTGCTCCCCGGGCTCCTTCCACATCTTCACCTACTCCTTCCGCAGGCCGGGACGGTACCATCGGCACATCAGCAGCATCTTCTTTCATTCTTACCCGCCCCGATGGTGGCCTCGTGGGCCTTTTCGCGGCAGGGGTTGACTTCCTCCCTTCCCGCCCCAAATCCATGTGGGGTTCATCTTCCAGAGAAGGGGTGACCGGAGCTAACAGCGGTTCTGGGGCTCGTGATTCAGACAGTTCCATAGGCGGGCTTGCGGATGGCAGGCTGTCCGCTCGCCTCCACCATCGCACAGAGAAGGCAATGATGACAGCAGATGCTGCGATGAGGACGCAGGCAAGCGCCGGTTTGAGAGCGGGGACGTTCACTGAAGCCCACACCCCAGCCACTCGATATTTCAGTTGACGCAGCCACCGTGCAGCAGCCCGAATCAGGTTCATTTCATGATATTCGACGTCTACAGTGACACCGAGAATCTCACCACGAAGATTTCTCGAAAGGGCGATTGTGAAAGAGAGCTTTTGCCCACCTTCTAGGACAATTGAACGTATGTGCGGGCGACTAGAGCTTCCCCCTTCATACTGGGTGAGCAAACATGTGGCCAAGACGACCTCACCTCCTTCGTCGAGAGCTCGGACTTCTATCAGCTCGGCGTTCTCCTCCAATTCGAGTCGCACTTGCCGCATTCGAATCGGGTCCAAGCGGGCGCGCTCGATCCCGTCTACGACGATGAGCAATAATCGGCCAGAGGTCACCTTGCGACGAGCTGCTCGTTCGTTGAGTTCGTTCTGGACGGCAGCTACCTCCTCTTCCGCAAGCTGTGGTGGATGATACCGATCGCGGCGAGGCAACTGATGATCTTCTCTGGAAAGAGAGAAATGAGGAAGCGCGAGTCGCTTCTCTGGAGGGTCGAAGCCCAGGGCGCCGATCAATCGGCTATAGCAGTCGGGATGGAGAAGGGAATGAATCCGGTTGAGCTCTATCGGATGCTCCTTGTCAGGATCGTCTCCTTCAAAAGTGAAATGCGGGATGGTTTCTTCCATCGGATTGAAAGTTTCAGGTAAAACACAACGGGTCTTCCATGGGGTGAATAGGAGCAGGCATTTCTTGACAAGCCTGATATACCGATCAGGATCGTCACGAGTGTGAAGCCGCTCTTCTCCCCGTTGGCCTCGGACGATCCTCAACAGATCACCGAACCGTTCCCGGAGCTCGTTCATTAAGCGCCCCTTGCATGACCGATAATAGCTATCATCCTTGACGCGCTCTGGGTCTTGGACCACGAGGTTATAAATTTCCATCGTTTCCGCCGTGCTATAATTATGAAGCAAACGGCTCAGGCCAAGAGTGACGTAAAAAGAATTACGCCTTATGGTAATCCTGACAAGGTGCTTGATAAAACGTATGATCATATCTTCCTCGCTCAGTGTAGAGAGATTTGACCGTTCTTGAGCTCGCTCGTAAGGCTCCGACTCGATATAAACCAAGCGCTGGAGCAGATGCAGCTCGCTCATGGAAACCTTAGTCCTGTATTTGCGTCGTTGTGTCCGCTCCGACAGCAAGCGCCCGATGGGCTTATAATAGAGTCGCTTATCCTGAGCTATGCATGCGATCTCAAGCTTAGCTAGGGCTTCAGTGGCGATGCGGAGGGCAATTGGCTTTTCAGGATGAATGAAATAAGCGAGCTGAAAAGCCATTTCAAGTAACTCGCTGATATCAGGCGAGTACTTTACCCCATGGTATGGTCTCCCCCTAACTACGCCAGCAGTTTATCAAAGATCGGCACTGTAGTCAACAGCCTTCGCAACCGTGTCCTCTTGGTGAGTTATTGTTGCATCCACTCTCTCATCTCAGCGTAAGATTTTCGGAATTCGGAAAGTCATACGCTCTGATCGAAGACGATCAGGTATCTTGTCGGCCCTGGTGAAAGATCACATTCATAGAAAGGAGGGGTCGCCATGCCAGGTACGGGTAAGGTCATTGCTGCGGTCATAGGAGGGGCGCTCTTCGCGTCCGTTCTTACGACGACTTTCTTCGCGTTCAGGAAAAACCAGAGCGAACCTCGGGTGCCTGAACGTCCGGTCGTACAAAAGGCGAATCCGGGTGAGTATGAGTATTTGAGCGACTTCAAAACCGGCTATAAGGCCGGATTTGAAGCTGGGATTTTAGGATTGCCCTGCCCTGAAGCTGTTGGCCAGAGGGACGGTTATATTGAAGGGGTCAATCAAGGGTACAGCGATGGCTACAATCGGTTGGCTCTTTTGCAAAGCCTATCCCGTCGGGTGAATGTCAGAGCCTCAGTAAGGCGGGGGCGCACTGTGAGGCGGGAGCGTATTGACCCAGAGAGGGGTGTACCCCGTAGATTCGTCGGAGCTCTGAGTGGGGCGAGTATAGGGGCCGGCGTTGGTGCCGCCATAGGTGGTGGAAAGGGTGCTGCCGTTGGGGCCGCCGTAGGTAGCGTCATTGGAGCCCTACCACAGGGCGGACGCATGCGAGGCGAGGAGGTCGAGAAGGTGTTGAGAAATGCAGGGATAGGGGCCGGTGTTGGTGGAATCATCGGTTGGGCCATCGGTGGTGGAAGAGGTGCTGCAGCTGGCTCAGCTATCGGTGCAGGCGCTGCTGCTTTGGGGACGGGGGTTAGACAAAAATCAAGACGTTAAGGGTGTTACCGTGAGACTCAGCGTCTTAAGAGGAGCCGTCTGGTGGTGCGATTCACACTGTGAATTCATAGGCTCAAGTGCATCCAACGCGTGCAGATCGCGGCAAGATGTTGACTCTGGTTTCGGGGAAAGCCAAGGGCTGCCGAAGGCTCAGGAGTGAGGGGAGCTAATGTGATGCACTCCAGTACCTGGGCAGTGAAAGCGAGATGCGAGGGAACCACCGGGCTCCTCCCGGAGCTTGGAAGCACCATAGCTTCAGTGAGGATATCTCGTGATCTCCCGATCCCACTTTTAGGAGGGACAACAATGAGACAGAGTATGAAGAAACAAAGGCTGAGCAGATATGAGTCTTCTACGGGGTTGCTCATGGTGATCGGCCAACTCCTGAATGGGCATTTGCGGAGGTTCGCTACATCCACACTGTTTACCTTCTACTTGGTAGTCGTCCTGGGGATTGCCTTTATCCCGGTGGGTTCGGTGACGGCCCGAACCTTTGCCCGGAATCAAGAAGCCATGACGAATGCGACGGTCATCGAGCTGGTCAAAGCGGGGATCAGCGACGAAGTAATCATCCAGCTGATTCGGAGATCGAAGACGAAGTTCGACCTCTCGCCCGGAGCCATCGTGCAGTTGAAGAAGGCTGGAGTGAGCGATCGTGTGTTGGCCGTGATGCTGGAGTTAGCACCACAAGCTTCTGATCACCTTGTGAATGAGAGGTCGCCGACGCCCGTCCTGCGCCCTCCAACGGCCTATGGGCTCTATATTGAGCAAGGAGGGCAACTGCTGCCGCTTGGTCGGGTGCAGACCAAAATCCAGATCAGCAAGTGGCGGAGGTTCCTAGGCGGAGTGCTCCCGTTCATACGCCAAAAGATAGACATCAATATCCCCGGCGCGCACTCGGCCCATCGGTTCAACGCGAAGCGCCCGACCTTTTACGCCTACTTTCCGCCCAGCCGCGATGTGAGCAAATTCAAGCTCCTCCAGTGCAAGATCACCGGTCAGCGGTTCGATCAGCGGACGGTGGCTAATGCCTCGATCCTCTTCAGCATCGAGCAGAATCAGGATGAGATTCCTTGCGACATCGGGCCTACTGACATCCGTGATCTCTATCGCATTGTGCCTAGGGAAGATTTGCCACCAGGCGAGTATGCGTTTGTGGAGGGGAGCAGCGGGAGTAAGTCGGCCTCAAATATTGATATCCTCGACGTCTTCGATTTCGGCATAGATCGGGAGGGGGCGGAGCTGGCACTCGACCAATACTTGGATACCCTACCACCTGTGGTGGTGACCGATACAAGATTCCACTCTTGGGCGAAGGAGGAATGCCAGAAGATCGTCGCGGCTCGGAGGGGGAAGGTAGGGCTGGTGGGCAATATGCTTGGGTGGTTCAAGCGGCAGTATGCTTCACTAGACATCTACTGGGTGGACGATCAGTTTGCTCGCGCCTTTGCTCGGCTAGAGATGCTGGAGCGAAATCTGTCGCCGGAGCAGGCCAATAAGCTTTACGGCTTACTGCGAGGCGCCGATCAGCGGCAGTACATGATCCTGGTAGCGATCGGGCAGAAAGTAGGATCGGGGCGTCTGATTGGAGCGAATGAGGGGGAGCGTCTCATGCGGCCATATGATGCGACGATCTCCAATCCTGAGTCGAAGGGGGCCATCATCGCCGCTCGTCGTGTGGAACCACTAGGGGGATATGCGGGATTGTGGAAGGTGAGCTTTGATCGGGAGAGCGTGAGCGGGCGGGTTCTGAGCGAGGCCCAGGAGGTTGTCTTCGAAGCGCGGCTCAATCAAAATCTCGATGTGAAGGCCACGTTTGAGAGGGAGAAGCTTGCTCCATTGCTGGCACAAGATGTGCTGAAGGAGGGGAGATGAATGCTTTTCCGGGGACTCGAGTCGACCTTATCCGAGCTACGCGTGCATCTGTCCTCCGCGGGTGTGGTATGCCAGCATGGGGTTTTCGGAATTCCGAAAATGATGCGCATTAAGGGCGGGAGATCGCCTATTGTAGTGACTCGGTGGGGAGGGAAGGGGTTATGATGGCGCGAATACTAAAGCGCTTCACCGCATGTTGGGGTGTGCTCTTCGCTTTGATTCTTGCATCTGGCCCTCGCGCTTGGAGCGTCCATCTCATGCGGCAGGGAGCAGGGGTTGAAAGACCAAAATTCGAGACGCTCGATGACCGCTTAGCTCGTCTCGCCGAAGAGATTCCGGGATTCGGTGGAATATTTCTGGAGGAGGACGGAGAACTTTCCGTCTACTTAGTCGGGGGAGAGGCGGCGACGCAGTCGGTCGAAGAGATCGGTGCGACGATCGCACGCGCGCTCGATTGGGAGGAGTTCCGCCTTGGTGCTAAAGGCATTCGCATCCTACCCGGCCAATATGACTTTCGGCAGCTCAAGGAATGGCATGATCGGCTCTTCCCCCACATCTTCGACATCGGAGGGGTGATACTAACTGACATTGATGAGGCGCGGAATCGGCTGCGGATCGGCGTGGAGAACGAATCGGCTGCTGAAGTGGTCATCCAGACGCTTATCTCCCTCAGCGTACCACGCGAAGCCGTCATCGTAGAGATAGTTGAGCCAATCCTTCCGATGGCGACATTGCAGGTGGCGACATTGCAGGACAGGGTGCGTCCGTTGGTTGGCGGGGTTCAAATTCGGATTGAGGGCGGGTTCTGCACTCTGGGATTCAATGCTATACGCTCAGGAGTCACCGGGTTTGTCACGGCCTCGCATTGCACGAACGTGCAAGGCGGTGTGGAGGGCACGCTGTATTGGCAACCGCGTGAGGCGACGGACACGTTCATCGGCACGGAGATCGCCGATCCGCCCTATACTCAGCAACCTAGCTGCCCGACTGGAATACGCTGTCGCTATAGCGATAGTGCCTTCGTTCAATTCGCCTCTGGGGTTAGTTCCAGCCTTGGCTATCTGGCTCGAACCAGTGGCTTGGGCTCGTTCACCATCACGGGAGGTTTTCGGATTGTGGCTGGGGCGACAATGCGCGTTCCTGGGGAAATAGTTAATAAGGTTGGGCGCGCGACAGGATGGTCTCAGGGCCCTATTGTGTATACGTGTGTGAACTTACCTGTATACAGGGAGGGCGTGGACACAGGGCTTACACTCCTCTGTCAAGATGTTGTGCAAGCGACAAGTCAGAGAGGAGACAGTGGGTCGCCCGTTTTTAGGATCACTAATGGTTCAGACGTCATACTCTACGGATTGCTTTGGGGAGGAGACGGAACGAGGTTTTTTGTTTATAGCCCGATTGAAAATATTCAGCACGAATTGGGGCCGTTGCGAATACTGAGTACACCGACGAGCGATGGGGTGCCGGCTGTGCCAACTGGACTCTCACCCGGCAGTGATAAGCCTGATGGGTCGGTCAGAATCACCGCGGCACCAATAACTCTGAGGTGGAACACTTCCTCTGGTGCCAATCAATATGAGGTCATTGTGTTCTATTGGAGCTGGGCTACATCTAAGTGGGTCTATCACAACACTTACACTACTGTGACGAACTCGTTGTCTTACTCGCTTCCGGTGAACAGTACGCATTACGCCTGGGCGGTTCGGGCCGGGAACGCAAGCGGCTGGAGCGATTGGTCAAGCCCTGCCTTCTTCTACTTCCATAGCAGTGGGGTGCCGGCTGTGCCAACTGGACTCTCACCCGGCAGTGATAAGCCTGATGGGGCGGTTAGAATTACTACAATGCCTATCACGCTTAGGTGGGATCCCTCCCCTGGTGCCGATTGGTATCTTGTCATCGTAGTTCATTGGAGCTGGAGCGTACAACAGTGGGTTTCTAGGGTGTTTGTAACGCAGAGGAACTGGCTGGATTATTGGCCTCCAGAGAACAACACGCTCTACGCCTGGGCGGTTCGGGCCGGGAACGCAAGCGGCTGGAGCGATTGGTCAAACGGAGTCTACTTCTACTTTCAACGCTGAGGGTGGGAAGGAAATATCGCCTTATAGCAACATAAGTGATGAAGAAAAGCCAACGACGGGAGTAAGAGAGACATAGATGCCGTTGGTTTATAACCGAGCATTTGGATCAAGCAAGAAGGAGACGATATAAGTAGAGTTTGTGACCGTTGTGGCGAGAGGTTGAGGCTTTATGCGCGGCTTTGCGCCACGTGCAGAATAGCAGTGCAAACTTTTGACATATCGTCTTCGGCGACCACGATCGATATGGCCACCTTATGCTCTCCCAAGGAGGCGCCATCTTTCATTTGGCGTTCGTCCCGTGGGTCCTAGGGCAATTTTTCAAGGCGCAACTCTTGGGGAATGCCATTAGGGTCAGCGCGAGTCAATATCAGGAGATTCATGCCTGTCTGGAGAAGTACTGTCGGCTCCTCAACATCCAGAGGTTACCTGAGGTATACGTGGTTAACGGCAATGGGATGATGAATGTCATGGCCGCCAAGTTCGCTCGGACGAAGCACATCACTCCGTTCTCCGGTCTTGTGGACTTGATGCTGGCGAGTGGATCGACGGATGAGTTGAACTTCATCAATGGGCATGAGTTAGGTCACCATGCGGCGGGCCATACGAGTCTGTGGAGAAATTTGCTGCTCGCCCCCTCGCGATTCATCCCCCCTTTTGATTCTGCTTACCCCCAAGCAAAGGAGTTAACGGCTCATCGAATCAGGCTATTCCTTGCGGATGACAAGGAAGCGGCGAACCACGGATTGATCGGTCTTGCTTGCGGCCGTAGGACCTTGATGCCAAGGACAAACCTCGATGCCTTTCAAGCGCCCTTTTCACGTTTTGGCAGGACCTATTTGCGACGCACTCTCAAATCGCGAGACGGATCTTAGAATGCGGATCAACTGCCCGCCTATCCCATAAAAGCAGCTATAGCGCGGTTGCCTGGTAAGCTTGGGACCGAGAAAGGGCCATCGGGATGGGGAACCTGCGCATTAAGAGCAAGCCATGGGTGAAGTACGAGCGTATTACCAGTAGTGCGGTTGACGAATCTGCGTTTATTCCATCAACGCCGGAGTGGGTGTCGTATTCGCACTGTCGCCCTGAAGTCGAAGCGGCACTGAGGCCTTGCACCTTCTGCGGAGTGTCGTTAGCCGGTTCTGTTGCGGTTGAGCCAGTTGCTGTCTGTGCCCACATTTGCTGATCTCGGCTTCGCGCGGTTTGGGGGAATTGCAGGGCTGAGTTTGGGGAGAAGTGCTTCTTGACATGGGGAGTGAGCCAGATATAATGTTCGGCGAATTTCTCGCGCAGGAGGTGAGGTGTGGGGCGGACGATTGAGGTGACGATCAACGGGACGCGATATCGCCATGAAG
>Ga0209289_100699_pt1 | contig 15853 bp, 12 predicted proteins | sample GXS110809BmetaG_FD_184121 | JGI IMG/M metagenome (GOLD analysis project Ga0209289, IMG submission 184121) | Hot spring microbial communities from Gongxiaoshe hot spring, China to study Microbial Dark Matter (Phase II) - GXS 110809B (SPAdes)... ...
GGCATGAGGATGTTCGCCGAAAAGGAATTGTTGCTCGTCCCTGGTCCGACGCCCATCCCGCCACAAGTGCAGCGGGCGATGGTGCGTGCTGTCATCAACCATCGCAGTCCCGCTTACGAAGAATTGTTCGCCCGCTTGCAGGAAAAGTTGCGACGAATTTTTGCTGTCACGGGCGAAGTTTTCGTCTTCCCTGCATCGGGCACGGGCATGCTGGAAGCGATGGTCGTTAACTTCCTGTCGCCTGGCGATCCCGTGCTGATGGTCAGCATCGGTTGGTTCGGCGACCGCTTCGGCGAAATCGCCGAACGCTTTGGGGCGAAGGTGACTTGGCTGAAAGTGGAATGGGGCAAGGCAGCGACACCCGATTTGGTCGCCGAGGCGATGGACAAAGCACCGCAACCCTTCAAGGCGGTCTTGCTCACTCACAACGAAACTTCTACCGCTGTCGTCAACCCCGTCCGTGAGATTGCCAAAGTCGTGAAGGAGCGGGACGCATTGTTGCTCGTGGATTCTGTCAGCGGGCTTGGGGCGATGCCCTTGCCGATGGACGAATGGCAAATTGACGCTGTTGCAACGGCGTCGCAAAAAGCCTTGATGACGCCGCCGGGCATCGGGTTGGTGGCGGTGCGGGAGGCAGCATGGGAGGCGGTAAAACAAGCGCAAATGCCCCGCTACTACTGGGACTTTCGCTTGGCGCGGGAATTTCAGCGTCGCTATCAAAATCCCTACACACCGCCCGTCACGCTCCTGTTCGGCTTGGACGCTGCGTTGGACTTGATTTTCGCCGAGGGCATGGAAGCCGTCTTTGAGCGTCATCGGCGGTTGCGCAATTTGTTGCGCAACGGTGTCCGTGAAATGGGCTTGGAGTTGTTCGTTCCCGATGACGCCATCGCTTCGTGCAGCCTGACAGCGATCAAAGTGCCAGAAGGCATTCACGGAGGCGACCTCATCCGTCAGTTGCGCCAACGCTACCGCGTAGAAGTGGCGGGCGGTCAGGAACATTTGCGGGGCAAAATCATCCGCATCAGCCACATGGGCTGGGTGCATGAGAGCGACATCTTACTGGCACTCACAGCCCTCCGCCATGCGTTGCAAGACCTTGGTTGGTGCGCCCGTTGACACGAAAGCCCTTTGCGCTACGCCCGCACCCGACGCCAATTAACGGCAGGGAACGCCTTGCGCCCCGCATAGACCGCTTTTTTGCCCAGTGCCTCTTCAATGCGGAGCAATTGGTTGTATTTCGCCGTCCGTTCGCCTCGGCAGGGCGCACCCGTCTTGATTTGCCCCGCATCAGTGCCGACCGCCAAATCAGCGATGAATGCGTCTTCCGTCTCGCCGCTGCGGTGACTGACGATGCAAGCGTAATTTGCCTCTTTGGCGAGGCGCATCGCTTCCAGCGTCTCCGTCAGCGTGCCGATTTGATTGACCTTGACGAGGATGGCGTTGGCAACACCCCGCTTGATGCCTTGTCGCAGCCTTTGCGGGTTGGTCACAAACAAATCGTCGCCGACCAATTGAATGCGGTTGCCCAATGCCTTCGTCAGCATCTCCCAACCGCGCCAATCGTTTTCCGCCAACCCGTCCTCAATGGAGACGATAGGGAAGCGAGCCAGTAAGTCGGCATAGAAGCCGACCATCTCTTCGGCATCCATGCGTTTGTCCTCTCGCGCCCAGACATAAACTCGCCGCTTCGTGTCGTAAAGTTCCGACGCAGCGACATCCAGTGCCAAGCAAACTTCGTTGCCCGGCGTATAGCCTGCTTTCGTGATGGCTTCCATGAGCACTTGAAGGGCTTCTACGCTGCCCCCGTCCAAAGTGGGCGCAAACCCACCTTCGTCGCCGACACCCACATTCCGACCCATCGCGATGAGCACTTTGCGGAGTGTGTGGTAAATTTCGGCGCCCATCCGCAACGCATCGGCGAAAGTCGGCGCACCGATGGGCACAATCATGAACTCCTGCACATCCAAGTTGTTGGGCGCGTGGACGCCACCGTTGAGGATGTTCATCAGCGGGACAGGCAAAGTGACACCTTTGCTGCCGAACAAATCAGCGATGTGCCGAAAAAGCGGGACACCTTTCGCCGCTGCCGCCGCCCGTGCCGCTGCCAGCGACACACTCAGGATGGCGTTAGCACCCAAGCGCGACTTATTTTTCGTCCCGTCCAACTTTAGCAGCGTCCGATCCAGTCGGCGTTGGTCGGTCGGGTCAAGCCCTTTAATGGCTTTGGCGATGACTTCGTGGACATGCCGAATAGCGGTCAAAACACCCTTGCCGTTGTAGCGGCGGTCATCGCCATCCCGCAACTCCAACGCCTCATGCTCTCCCGTTGATGCCCCCGACGGGATCGCCGCCCAACCGACACAACCGTTGTCCAAAACGACTTCCGCCTCAACGGTCGGGTTACCCCGCGAATCCAAAACCTCACGAGCCTTCACCGACACAATCTTCGCCACCCATCCATCCCTCCTTCGCAAGGTTTCTGAGGAGTTTAAGCATGTCATCCCTATGCGTTTGCGTTGCAATTGTGAACGCCTTCACTAACGCCGTCAAAGTGTCTCGTGATGGCGTCCATTGAACTTTTTCTTTTGGTCTTGCACTTCGCCCAACGATATCGGCAGGCTCGCATCGGCTCAGCGGGATGAGCAGGAAAACCATCGCTTGAAAACCGAGGGCACGCTGACGATGCCGCAACTCAATTTCAACGCTTGCTTCGTCACCAACTTCGCATCTCCAAACTGGGTGCTTGCGCCAGTGCAACCGAAATCCACTGAACTCCTGTTCAGTCGGCTCAGTTATGACAGGAAGCCTTTCATCGCAAAAATCCCTTTGGGTTTCGGCAAACTCTCTAAGGAGCATGACATCCTCGGTTTGCAGAATTCCGTGCTTTCGTGCCAATGACAAGATTTGCCCTAACTCCACAGGTTTCCCTTTATCGTCCCGATAGGCAATCTGCCACTCTATCACATCGTCCCACTGCAATTTTACTTGACGAGTCGCTAAAGGCTGCCCGCAGCGCTTTACCCGAACTCTCCCCGTCGGCAAAGTTATTGGCAGGTAGCAAACGATCCTTTGCCCATCCCAAGCCACTTCAACAAATTGTCGTCCCCTCACTCCAACCCCTCCAACATCCGTTCCAATTGTGTGACCAAATCGTTCAATTCGCTGTCAGGAGTTTGTCCTTGACGGAAGAGGTTATGCAAATGATGGTAGGCTTCAGCGAATTTTTGTTGAACGGGCAGCGGTGTAACTGGGACGAGAATTTGTTGCAAAAGCCGCTGAGGAACAGTTACCGTCCCGGTGCCGCGTTTGAACCGTTGCAGTTGCTGGCGGAAGAAGCGGGTTTGGGCGTAAAGGGCGAAAAATTCTGGCAGCAAATCCCGTTTGAGCCGCAGGATGTAGATGTAGTCGTCAGCGACACCTGTTTCGTCTTCTTGCATCACGACAGCGACTCGTCCGATGCAACCGACCCCAACTCGGACAAACAAAACATCTCCGACGCGAGTTCGCGCTTGCGGTTTATCCATTGGGCTTCCCTTTTCAACAAATCGCCTGTCCCGCTTTAGGTCAATGCCGAAGGGGGTGATAGTTTTCGCCGAAATAAACGGAACACCCGAAGGCGAGAATTGGCGCTGGACACCGTATAGGGTGCTGCCACACCTCATCTCTGCCAAGAAGTCCTTTAAAGGGCGCATCGGGAAGAGGCAGTTAGGCTGCGATGGATTGAGGTGATGAAGGGGTGCCATGCTGTCTAACAACTCGCTGACGGACTTGCGAACTCCCTCGTTGCGGAGCAACTCCTGAGCGAGGGGTTGCAAGTCGCCATCAGTTTCGGCATGAGCAAGGAAAACTTTGGTGTTTAAATTGGAAGGTGACTTTCGGGCAAGTAAAACGCAACTTTTGGCTGGGAAAAATTTTCGTGACAGGCTGACGACGGCAAGGGGAGTGAGGTGGCGGCATAGCCATTCCCGCACCCGTCTCATCGGCAAATTGGCAAAAACCCCTTCAGGCAGGATGATAGCCAAGATGCCATCATCCCTAAGAGCCCGCACGCAAAGTTCCAAAAACAAAACCTCAATGGCTTCGCTATCTCTGCCACGCCCCAATTCAAACGAACGCAAAATTATCGGGTCAGTCACCCGCCCATACTTGGCGGAGAAAGGCGGATTGGTGATGACGAGATCAAACTTGGCTTGCAAATTGGGGAGCATTTTCAAAGCATTGCCGTGTCGCAGGATGAGCCGTCCGTCCGAAAACTTTGTTCGGCATCTTTTCAAAACGGCTTCGTCAATATCAATGCCCCAAACTTCGCTGAAGCCTTTCTCCAAAAATTGCTCCAAGAAAACACCATCGCCGCAGGCGGGGTCTAAGGCGGCGGTGGCATTTAGTGCAAAAGCCTTCGCAATTTCCACCATCCATGCAGCCAAAGGTTGGGGCGTGAAAAACTGACCGAAAACTTTTTCTCGGCGTTGAAAATGCTTTTCTCGTTGTGACCGCTCCATTGGGGCGAAGGGCAAGTGGTGTTGCTCTCTTGGCAGCATCGGTTGGTCCTTCACCTCATCTTTGTTCGCTTGGAGTTTGCGCCGCTTCCTGTTGAGCCAACAAGCGTTCCAGTTCAGCAACTTTACGCTCCAGTTCTTCCCGCTTCGCCCGCTCGCGCTCAAGGGCTTCGGAGGGCGAAAGGATTTCGTTGCCTTGAAAGTCAAACAAGCGCACTTTTTGCCCTTCGGGGCGAACAAGGATGCCGATGGTTTCCAACCGTGCTTCTGAGACAGGGACGGGGCGCTCACCCGAAATGGGACGGGCAAACCAAAGGCGTATGGGCTTTTCGGGAAAGGCTTCCACGACGAGATACTCCTTGACTTGCAATTCGGCGTAGAAATCGGCTTTCTCGCTGAGGGCTTCGCCCAACGATTTGGGACTGACAGCCACCTCAATGACGACATCGGGTGGCGGACCATCTTCGGGGACACGGTAGGTTGCTCCGACTTGTTCTCGGGAAAATGAACTGAGGATAACCGATAGGTCAGGAGCGTAACGCTTTCCCTTGTGCTGAAGGTAAATGTCACGCATGACGACGGCTTCAGGCTTACTGACAAGGTGCACTTTCAAAGTGCCCTTCAAATCGTCCACTTGTTCACTGTGCCACAGGCTTTCTGGCATTTTCTCTGGCACCTCCTCAACTTCCACAAGTTCCGTCACGACTTCGTAGGTGACCGCCATTTCTCTCACCTCCCAAAGGCGATTGGGGGCGACCTGAGTTTGGTCGCCCCCTTGCAGTGTCGCTAAGCCATCGGTAGTTCCCAAAGGGGCGGAAGTTTTTCGGGATGTAGCGCCCGCATCCGAATGAGGTAGGCTTCCAACCAACCCCGTGCTTTGTCGGGATGCATCATCGCCCAGATGACTTTCTCGTAGTCAAGGCTGTTGATGCGGTCGGCGGCGGCTCGGATGGCATCCATGCAAATCTTCAACGCCACATCCACAGGTTGTCGCTCAGGGTTGATGTCAATGCCGAAATAGCCCGTGTAGCCATACATCTTCAAGACGAACAGGGCTGCCTCGGTGATTTCGGGACCGATGACGCCGACATTGAGGTCTTGGTCGTAGTTGCCCAACGGTTGACTGTTCCAGTGGGTGTGAGCGAGGCGTCCTTCTCGCATGATGCGGGCGAGGCAATAAGGGACATCCTCCGTGCCCATCAGAATGTGCCCGATTTCAGGATTGAGGCAAACGAGTTTGTGTCCTTCAGAGAGGAGGCGTTGATTTTCGGGGTTTTTAAGGCGCGCCTCCACATCCTTTGCCATCAAAAGCCCGTCGGCGGTCATGCGGTAGATGTTGTTGCCGCGAGGTTCATAGGGTTTGGGTTCAATGGCGATCCGAACGCCGGGCACTTCGTCCATCGCTTGGGCTAAGCCCTCTTCAAACCTGTCCCACATGCCGTAAAAGTCCACGCCGAAGTTGTTCTCGTATCCGTCAATGCCTGGCCAGACGATGGCGAAGTCGCAGTCAAACTCCTTGTTGAGGCGAAGGGTGATGATGGTGCGCTCAATGGCTTTTTGTCGGACGGAAGGGATGGGTGAACTGAGGGAGCCAAACTCAAAATCGGCGTCGTAAAACAAGCCAGGGACGATGGTCAATAGCCGAATGCCCGTGTCTCGGACGAAGGATTTCCAAAGGTCTAAGTTCTCCTCGTTGATTTCGGCGGGGTAGTGGGCTTCCAAGGCGGCTAAGCCGTAGTCCTTGAGTTTTGCGGCAATTTCCAAGCGTTGCTCAATGTCCAAGACGGGCTTGTAGTAGTCGTGGAAGCGGGAAGCGAAGGGCGAGAAATACCAAATGCCCGCGCTGAATTTTGGCTCTAAGACGAAAGTCTGCAGGTGCTTGACCAACTCTTCGGGCGTGCGGCGCGTCGTTTGGTCGCGCAAGTCTACCAGCGGCATCAAGACCACCTCCATCGTCAAGGTGAGCGTGCAAAGCCGAAAGTCATTTTGACAGGAGAGGACGAAGGCAGCAAGGGAGTGGGAGGCAAGCAAAGAGACAAAGGACAGTTTTTACCCTTTCAGGATTGCGATGGCTTCCTTGACCCAAGCCCAATTTTGGCGGCGCAAACTGCCGTAGCCGACGAGGACGATGCCATCCACGCCGTGCGTTTGACAAGCCCGCACCTGCGCAAGGAACTCTTCTTTGCTGGCGACGAAGCGTTCGGAAGGATGCAAACGCACCCAAAGTTGAGCGAGGTCGCCAAAGACTTGTCGGTTGAGGGTCAAGTAAGGGGCAAGGCGGTCGGGAGGGACATCTTTAGCGTCCACTTCCACGGCGTGCGCCAATTCGGCGAGCCGTTGGCGGTCTAAGCCATACTGCCACAAGGTCGCAGGCGACAACTGCCCTTCCACATGGACACGCTTGTCATGTTTATGAGCGGCTTCTTCCACAAGGTCGGCAAGAAGGGACGAAACGATGTCCATGCGCACTTGGATGAACTTTTGGGCTTGCCCTTCGGCAAAACCGCTCCAAAGTTTCCAGTCCAAAGGCGCTTGTGTTAACTCCGTCGGCATGACAGAGAACTCTTCCAATTGGGTTTGGGTGAAAAAGCGAACTCGCTCCACTTCTATGCCTTGCTCTTGAGCGATGCGGCAACAATGCTCGCAGTAACAGCGGGAAAGCAAAAAGTCGGCGGCAGGCGTTAAACGCAAATCGGTGAGCAAGTCGGGGGATTTGGAGAGGGTGATAAAGCCAAGGGCTTCCAGTTCAAGGGCATCAAGGGGGTAGTTGGTCGTTAAATCGCCGACAAGGCTGACCAATAATTGGCGAACGACGGGGTTGGAAGGGCAAAGGGCATGCAAAAGTCGGTCGCCTAAGGCGTTTTGCACGGTTAAATCGGGGCAACGCCGTCCGATGGCGGGATTGAAACAACAAGGCAACACCGCTGACACGCGCAGCCCGACTTTTTTCGCCGCTTCCGTCAATTCTTTGAGCCAATTGCGTCCCTCGCAAAGTTCGCTAACAGGGGGCATTAAAGGGAGCCCTGCATACCAACTCTTTTCGGGAAGAAAACAAACCGCTCCTACCTCGCCGTAGCGCACCCAAGGTCGTCGGGCGGCATTGGGGAGCAGGAGGGTTTCAGCAGGATGGACAGCGACGAAACTGATGCCATCTACGCCCCATTCTTGCCGAAGGAGTTTGAAAGTGTCCGTCGCCTGTTCTGGTGCGAAATCCCACACAAGTGCCCGTAAGGTCACTTGCATTAGCGCCACCTCCCAGGCAGTGGTCTGCCTGGCTGGCAGTCATTGTAGCATGCCCTTGCACCTTTCGGGGGCGTGCCCTAAAATGACGCTGGACGCTCAGGAAGCGTCGGAAGACTTGAAGGGCTGGGAAAGCGCCCTTGGGAGGTGCGGGCGATGCAAGCGCCGACGGTGCGCCGAACGGTCGTGGACATTTTGAAAGAGCAGGGGAAATTGACCGATGCCCAACTCCAAGAAGCCCTGCGCGCCCAGCAGGCGACGGGTCAACCGATAGAGCAAGTCTTGGTGGACTTAGGCTTCGTGGCGGAGACGGATGTTTTAGCCGCCCAAGCGCGATTGCTGAATGTGCAGTATGTGGACTTGCAGAAGGTGCGTCCTGACGAGAGCGCCATCAGCGTCGTCTTGAGCAAGGTGCCGGTGTCTTATCTTCGGGAAAAGCGATGCATTCCCGTCCGCATTGAGCAAAATCGCCTTTGGGTGGCGATGGCAAATCCCCGCGACATCCCGACGATAGACGAACTTCGGATGCGCACGAACCTCATCATCCAGCCCCTGTTAGCCAGCCCTGCTCAAATTCAGGCGGCTTTGGAAGAACTACCGACGCAAGCCCCTTCAGGGGGCGGTTTGGCAGGCGGGATGTTGGGCGGATTAGGCGCCAGCCCTACTGTGGATGTCTCTCAAATCATCGGGCAAATTGATGCCAGCCGTTACGGTGGGGAAACAGCGGAAGGTCCGTTGGCAGGGCAAGTGGCGCGCGTGGATGAAGCGGAACTGGCTGACCAAGCCCCCGTCATTCGCCTGCTGGACACCATTTTGCGGGAAGCCATTCGCAACGAAGCCTCCGACATTCACATAGAACCCCAACAAACCCATGTGCGGGTTCGCTTCCGCATTGACGGCATCTTGCACGAAGTCTTGCGCCTTCCCAAATGGTTGGCGGCACCGTTGGTCGCCCGTGTGAAAATCCTGGGCGATATGGATGTCGCCGAAAAGCGTGTCCCTCAAGACGGTCGCATGCGCATTGAAATGCAAAAGCGCCGCTTTGATGTGCGCATCTCCACCATCCCAACGGTCAACGGCGAGAAAGCCGTCCTGCGGTTGTTAGACCAAACTTCGCCCCTGATGGGCTTGGAGAAATTGGGCTTGTGGGAAGACGACTTGGCGAAAGTGGAATACTTGATGAAGCAGCCTTACGGGATGATTCTGAGCACAGGACCGACGGGGGCGGGCAAAACGACGACCCAATACTCCATCCTGCATCGCCTCAACACCAACGAGGTCAACATCATCACCATTGAAGACCCTGTGGAATACGAAGTCCCCGGCATCAATCAAGTCCATGTCAACCGCAAGGCAGGCGTCACCTTTGCGACGGCACTGCGCTCTTTCCTGCGGCAAGACCCCGATATCATCCTCGTCGGCGAAATCCGCGACTTGGAGACGGCAGACATCGCCATCCAAGCGGCTTTGACGGGTCACTTGGTCTTGTCCACCCTGCACACCAACGATGCCCCGACAGCAGCGACGCGGTTGATTGAAATGGGCGTAGAGCCCTTCCTCATTTCGGCATCCTTGATCGGTGTTATCGCCCAACGGCTGGCACGACGCATCTGCCCCAACTGCAAAGAAGTCGCCCAATACGACATAGAGGAACTGGCTCAGCGCTTCGGCATTGACCCCAGCGAAGTGGATGGCAAGCCCCTCTATCGGGGGCGAGGATGCGAACAATGCCGCTTCACGGGCTACAAGGGACGCATCGGCATCTTTGAGGTGTTCGTGATGAACACGGAAATCGCCGACTTAATCCTGCGGCGTGCCCCTATCTCGGAAATCCGTGACGCTGCTATCGCTTCGGGCATGACGACGATGCTTCAAGATGGCTGGCGAAAAGTTTTAGCGGGCATTACGACCCCTCAAGAGGTCTTGCGCGTCGTGACGACGGTCGGCTACTAAAGCCCGCCACGAAGGCAGAAAAGACGGGCTGTCGCTTTTCGCCAAGAGGTGGCACTTTGACTGCAAAGGAGGTGAAAGGGCGCTTACTTTTGCGCCCGCTCGTCTATGGACATTGAACTGACCCCTTTGAGCGAGACAAGGACGACAGCCGCAGGACAGCGGACGGCAGCACCCGTCGTTCGGGAACTTCCTTCTCTGGACGAGGTGCACATAGATGACTTGCTTCGGTTGGTCGTTCAGCGCAACGCCTCCGACCTCCACCTTTGCGTCGGTGTCCCCCCTGTCTTGCGCATTGACGGGCAACTTTACCGAACCAACTTTCAACCCGCCACGCCCAAGCAAACCCAACGGCTCATCTACGAAATCCTGACCGACGAGCAAATTCAGCGCTTTGAAAACACTTTGGAGTTGGACTTTTCCTACTCGCTGCAAGACATCGCCCGTTTTCGGGTCAATGTCTACAAGGAGCGAGGCTCCATCGCCGCCGCTTTTCGGTTGATTCCCCGCCGTGTCCCGACGGTGCACGAGTTGGAGTTGCCCCCCATCTTGGAAGAAATCGTCACCCGCCCTCGGGGGCTCATCTTGGTCACTGGTCCGACAGGGCACGGTAAATCCACGACTTTGGCGGCGATGATCAATCACCTCAACATGACGAAAAGCCTGCACATCATCACCATTGAAGACCCCATTGAGTATCTGCACCAGCACAACAAATGCATCATCAACCAACGGGAGTTGGGCGAAGACACCAAAAGTTTCCCCGCCGCCCTGCGCAGTGCGTTGCGCGAAGACCCCGATGTCATCTTGGTCGGCGAGATGCGTGACCCTGAAACGATTGCCATCGCCATCACTGCCGCTGAAACAGGTCACCTTGTTTTGTCCACCTTGCACACCAACAGCGCCGCTGAAACCATTGACCGCATCATTGATGTCTTCCCGCCCAACCAGCAACCGCAAATCCGCGTGCAACTGTCCATGAACTTAGTCGCCGTCATTTCGCAGCAGTTGCTGCCTCGCGCCCCTGGCGCTCCCCGCAGCCCTATCGGGGGCGGGCGCATCGCCGCCGTGGAAATCATGATTGCCAACCCCGCCATCCGCAATTTGATCCGAGAAGGCAAGACCCACCAAATCCCGTCCATGATTCAAACGGGGGCAGCGGAAGGGATGCAAACGATGGATCAAGCCTTGCGCGACTTGTATGTGCGAGGGCTGATCACTTACGAGACGGCGATGGAACGGGCGCACAATCCTGAGGAACTCAAGAAACTCATCGCCGGGGCGACGCCCGCAGGGCGTTAAAAAGGCGTCCCCTTCGTGGCATAACCCCGTCAGGTCGTCAGTGAGAACGGCATCTTAGGGGGTGACGAGGATGCCGACCTTTGCTTATGTCGCTCGGACGACACAAGGGCAAGTGAGCCAAGGCACTATTGAGGCGCCCGACGAACGCGCCGCCCTTCAGCAACTCCGCCAACAAGGGTTAATCATCACTTCCCTGCGCCGCCAAGACGCTCCCCGCGCCGCCCAAGTAGGACAGCGGGCATCCTTTGCGGCGGCGTTCGGGCGGGTCAAATTGCGCGACATGGCGCTGTTCTGCCGCCAATTGGCGACGCTGATCAATGCGGGTGTCTCTTTGGTGCGCGCCTTGGCAGTCTTAGAACGGCAAACCCAGAATGCTCGCTTGCGCTACATCATCCGCCAACTCACCCGCGATGTGGAAGACGGAATGCAACTCTCCCGCGCTATGGCGAAGTTTCCCCGCGAGTTCTCCAACCTCTTCATCGGCATGGTGCGCGCTGGGGAAGTCGGCGGCGTTTTGGACGAAACCTTGCAACGGATGGCGACCTTCCTTGAAAAGGACTTGGAGTTACGCCGAAAAGTCAAGTCGGCGATGACCTACCCGACCATCGTGATCATCTTCGCCGTCGCCATCGTGATTTTCCTCAGCGTCTGGATTGTCCCCAAGTTCATGCAACTGTTCACCGATTTGGGCGTCAAAGAAGACCAGTTCCCTCTGCCCACCCTGATGATGAAGCGCTTCAGCGAGTTCTTGCTGACCAAGTGGTATTTCCTCGTCGGTGGCGTGATTGCGTTCTTCATCGCCTTCAGCGTCTTTGTCCGCACCCGCTTCGGCAAGAAGGTTTACGACTGGGTCAAATTGAAGGTGCCCATCCTCGGTCCCATCAACCACAAAATTGTCCTCGCCCGCTTCGCCCGCACTTTCGGGACGCTGATGGGTAGCGGTGTTCCCATCCTTCAAGCGTTGGACACGACAGCGGGTGCCATTGACAACGAAATCCTCTCACGGGCGATTATGGACGCTCGGATGGCGATCCGAGAGGGCGAGCGCATCGCCGATCCCTTGGAGCGCAGCAAACTCTTCCCGCCGATGGTCGTCCACATGATTTCTGTCGGCGAAGAGACGGGCGCTTTAGACCAAATGCTCCAAAAAGTCGCCGACTTCTACGAAAGTGAAGTGGATGCTGCGTTGCATGCCCTCGCCTCCACCATTGAGCCTGTGATGATCGTCATCTTGGGCGTGATTGTGCTGTTCATCCTCATCTCGGTGTTCCTGCCGTTGATCACCATCATCCAAAACCTCAGCCAGGGTGAGCAGTAACGATGGCGACTTCGTCGCAAGTGGCGCCGTTCCCTTTGGGGGCGGCGCCGCGTTTTTTGATTGTCCGCCTCTCGGCTCTTGGTGACACCCTCATGTCCACACCCATCGCTCAAGCCTTGCGGGAAGCCTTCCCTCAAGCCTATCTTGGCTGGGTCGTCCACCGCCGCTGTGCCCCCGTCGTGGATGGCAACCCCTACCTTGATCGGGTGCATGTTTGGGACGGTTCGGTGCGGGGATTTTTTCGCCTCGTCCGAGAAATTCGGCAGGAAAGTTACGAGGTAGCGTTGGATGTGCAGGGGTTGCTCAAAAGCGCCCTCATTCCTTGGTTGGCGCGCATTCCTTGGCGCATCGGTTTTGCCGATGCCCGCGAAGGGGCTGCCCGATTGCTCACCCATCCCCTTCCCCCGCCGCCTCCTGCCCCTTTTGTTGCGGGACGCAACCTACAACTTTTGACCGCTTTAGGCATCCCTGCCGACCCTTCCCGCCATCGGATGCTCTTTCCCCTTGACGACCGGCATCGTGCTGCTGCCCTCCAACGCTTGAAGGTCTTGAACTTGACGCCGAAAAACTTCGTCGTCCTCGCCCCTGCCACGACCCGTCCTCAAAAGCATTGGGTGGCTGAGCGATGGGCGAAATTAGCCCAACGCCTTTGGCATCAATGGTCGCTCCCTTCGGTGCTTTTGGCGGGTAAAGGCGACCGACCGTTGTTGGAACGCATCGCTCAACAAAGCCCTGTCCCTTTGCCCATCGTGGATGACCTGTCCCTCAAAGAAGCCGTCGCCCTCATTGAACAAGCCGCCCTCCTCGTCGGACCCGACTCTTTTCCCATCCACGCCGCCTTAGCCGTCGGCACGCCCGTCGTCGCCTTGTTCGGTCCCAACGACCCCTTTCGCTTCCGCACCGAAAGGGGCATTTGCGTCTTGGAGCATGCCTTGCCTTGTCGCCCTTGCGGACGACACCCAATTTGCGGGGGTATGTTCACCTGCATGCAGTTAATTAGCGTGGATGAAGTGGTTGCTGCTGCGGAGCAACTGTTAGCCCCTCTCCCTGCTGGGAGGGAACGGTCGTTGTGAAGCAAGCGGGAAAATTTTCGGTGGGTCATCAAAACTTTGCGCCCTTGTTGGTCGCCCTTTTTGCGTCGGTCGTTAGTATGGCGTTAGCCTTCCTGCCCCGCTCGCCTCAACCTCCACCCAACATCCCGCCGTTCCTTCGCTTCGTGGCGGGCGAATTGAGTGACAAATATTGGCTCGTTTTGCTTGTCGGGGGCATCGGAGCAATTTGGCGGTGTCGCTCCCTCCTCGTGCCTTTGCCCTTAACGATGTTGGTGGCGCAATTGATTTTGGTGGTGCTGAAAGTCGTTGTGGGAGAGATGCGCCCTGATGGTCGCTTCTTTGACAGTTTCCCCAGCGGTCACGCCACCGCCTCTTTTGCCTTCGCCACTGTCCTGCTTTCCGCTTTTCCCCGTTGGGGATGGCTTTGGGTGATTTTTGCTACCCTCGTTGGCATCAGTCGCATCCTCGTCAACGCTCATTGGTGGCACGATGTCGTCGGGGGCGCCGCCTTCGGTTACTTGATCGCCGTCGCCTGTCTCACCCTCTGGCATCGTTGGCGTCCGCCTTCATCGTCGTGACAGTGCCGCATCTGCCACCATCGTCGCAAGGCTCTCTTCAAAGGGCGGGTAGGCAATTCCCTGCTCGGTGACGATAGCGGTGACCAATTGGGCGGGCGTGACATCAAAGGCAGGGTTGAACGCTTCCGAACCCTCCGGCGCCACCAAAACGCCTCGCCAACTGCGCACCTCATCGGGATGGCGTTCCTCAATAGGGATGGCATTGCCGTCGGGTGTGGCGAGGTCAATGGAGGAAGTCGGAGCGACGACATAAAACGGGATGCCGTGATGGTGGGCGACGACGGCGAGCATGTAAGTCCCAATCTTGTTGGCGACATCGCCGTTGCGGGCGATGCGGTCGGCGCCGACAAAAATAGCGTCCACCCAACCGTTGCGCATCACCCAAGCCGCCGCACTGTCCACGATGAGTTTGGCGGGAATGCCCTCTTGCCTCAACTCCCACATCGTCAGCCGTGCCCCTTGCAAAAAAGGACGGGTCTCATCCACCCAAACGAGGGCGATTTTCCCTTGCCGATGCGCCGTTCGGATGACGCCCAACGCCGTCCCCCAACCTGCCGTCGCCAAACTCCCTGTGTTGCAGTGGGTCAACACCTTCGCTTTTCCTGAAAGCAACGAAGCGCCCCATTCGCCCATCCGCTGATTTGCCTCGTAATCCTCGCGGAAGATTGCCAACGCCTCTTGCTCCAATGCCGTCACCAGTGCGGCTTCGTCCACCGTTTCCGCTACTCGCTTCATCCGCTCCAATGCCCAAAAGAGGTTGACAGCCGTCGGGCGCGATGCTGCCAAAATTTGTGCCGCTTTAATCAGTGCTGGTCGCAACGGTTCGTGACGCCGAACCGCCTCTTGCGCTGCCAACACCATCCCGAACGCTGCCGCTGCCCCGATGGCGGGTGCGCCCCGAACGACCATCCCTTTGATTGCTTCGGCAACTTCCTCGGCAGTCCGACATTCCAGCCAAACGATTTGGTGAGGCAAGACCCGCTGATCCAGCAACCGCAGGCAATCGCCTGTCCACTCCATCGCCCGCACTTCGCTCATCATTTGCGTCACCTCGCTAATTCATGGCTTCCTGAGGCTTTGATGAGCCGATCGCGCAAAGCCAGTCCCAATCCGCTCGGTGGCGGGAGCGGTGCGAAGATGGCAGCGACGCCTTGCCGTTCCAGCCAACGCAGTCCTTCAAACAGCCGTTGCGCCATCGCCGCCCAATCGCCCCATTCGCCCCAATCAAAGATGACGACCCGTTCTGAAGGTGTCACCCACTCCCGCCAATCCGTCGGCAGCAAAAGACCGACCTTGCCCTGCGGATGTTCGGCGAGGAAACGCATCAAGGCATTGAAGAAAGCGGACGGCGACGGTTCGGTCAACCGCAAAGGCACGGCGGGCGCGTAGTGACGGGGCATCATCCCCGGCGACGGCATTGGTTTCCCTTCCCGCCTCGGCGTTTCGGCGATGGCGACTTCACCCAAAATTTCTGCCAGCACTTCCCGACTAACTCCGCCAGGGCGAAGGATGGTCGGTGGCGTCACTGTCAAATCCACGACGGTTGATTCCACGCCGACCATCGTCGGTCCTGCATCCAAGATGCCGTCAATGCGGTCGCCCAAATCGGCAAGGACATGCTCCGCTCGCGTGGGACTGGGTCGTCCAAAGCGGTTGGCGCTGGGCGCAGCGATGGGCACACCCGTCGCTTCAATCAGTGCCAAGGCGACGGGATGCTTCGGCATGCGGATGGCGACCGTCGGCAAACCTGCCGTCACAGCATCGGGCACTGTCGGGCGTTTGGGCAAAACGACGGTCAACGGTCCTGGCATCAATCGCTCCGCCAACCGCCAAAAAGTTTTGGGCACGACGGCGGCGAGGTCTTTCACCATGTCGGGATGGCTGATGTGAACGATGAGGGGGTCCCAAGCGGGG
>Ga0209289_100702_pt1 | contig 15828 bp, 9 predicted proteins | sample GXS110809BmetaG_FD_184121 | JGI IMG/M metagenome (GOLD analysis project Ga0209289, IMG submission 184121) | Hot spring microbial communities from Gongxiaoshe hot spring, China to study Microbial Dark Matter (Phase II) - GXS 110809B (SPAdes)... ...
TGTGTCTGTTCTGTTCGCCCCATTGGCAAGTGTTGGAAGATGCTGCCTTTAAGGCATGGCAGCAAAGCGATGGCGGCGCCCTCATCCTTGTGCCGTCAACGATGTTGCGAAACTGGTGGCTATCGCGGTTGGCAGAAAACCTTGGTGGCGTTCACGGTGAGGCTGTCGTCACTTTAGAGCGCTTCGCCGAAAGGCTTGCTCAAAAGGCTTCACAAACTCCTGCTCGGCTCGCCCGTCCCATTGAATTGCGCCTCGCCGCTTGGGACGCTTTCCGTGCCTGCGATGTGCCCGACCAATGGCAAGTCAGCGGCATCATTGACTCCTTCCTTGACGCCGTTGAAGAACTGGAGTTGCATGGGTTGAAACCCGAAGATGTCTCAAAGGTTTTGCCCGACGATAGCAACATAAGGCATTTGACTGAACTTTGGCGGCATTGGCGAAAGGTTTTGAACGAGCAAAATTTGTGGACGGTCGGCGATGTGCTCCAAAAAGGTGCGGAAGCGGCGGAGCGCTTATGCGATGAATTGCCGTCCGAAGTTATCGCCTACGGCTTTTCCGCTTTGACCGATTTAAGGTGGCAGTTTTTGCAAGCCTTACAAAATTGCGGCGTCAAATCCGTCAAGTTTTTCATCCCAACTTCTACGGAGAACGAACCTGCCTACCGATACGCGCAGGATTTCATCAACTTGCTCCAATCGCGAAGAGCGAAAATTTGCTCCGTTCAAAGTGACGATTTGCCCGACGAACTTGACGCCCTCGTCCGCAACGCCTTCCGATGGCAGAAAGAAAGCGAGGCGCTGGAGCAAACTGACCGCATCGTTTGCGTCGCAGCGGCAGGCGAGGAACAGGAAGTTGAAACGGCAATCAGCGTGTTGACCCGATGGCGGAGAGAAGGCAAGTTGCAACGCTACAGCGATGTCTTGATGCTCGTCCGCTCCCTTGACAAATACTTGCCAACGCTGGAAGCAGTGAGCGCTCGTTACGGCATTGAATTCGCTTTGCTTTCTGAAAGCGGTCAACCTTCTCATGGCTTGCAGCGTCTGTTCAGCGCATTGGCAGAGGTTCGTCAGCAAGGGTTGAGCGGTGAGCGGTTGTGGCAAATCCTGCCATCACCATACTTGCAAGTTGACGGCAAACCGCTTTTGCCCCTTGAACGCCACAGAGAGACGCTCACTCGCATCCGCCAAAACATCATTGAGGCGGACGCTGAGGTTTGGGCTCAAAGGTTAGCGGACGACGAACAGGAAAGGCAAAAACTGCGGGAATTTTTCCAAGCGGTTAGCCAACTGCCGACGAAAGCACCTGCCCGTCATCATGCTCATGCGTGGCTCAACTTGCTTGACAAATTCATCGGTCCCAGCAACAGCGACGAGCGAGGAAAGGAAGCCTTGAGGCGGGTGCGGGAAACGCTCAACAGTTTGATGGCTTGGTCAACAGAGTTGAGTTTGGATGAAGTCGTCGGGTTGCTGCTGGACGCTTGCAGGTTGCCTGAGCGAACTTTCAGCGATGCTGTGAAAGTTGCAACCGTCACCGATGGTCGCGGGCTTTGGTCGCCTGTTGTCGTGTTGCTTGGTCTCAACGATGACGAATTCCCACAAACACCGTCGCAATTTGAATTGCTGACCGACGAACATCGTTGGAAATTGCAGAGCCAGTTGAAGTTGCTGACGCCGTTGAAGTTTCGCTCCCGATTTACTCTCTCCGAGCGAATGCTTTTCATGGAAGCCGTAGGAGCGGCGACGGAGCGGATTGTTTTGGCTTACCGTCGCACCGATGCTGAAGGCAAACCGCAGGCTGCTTCGGTGTTTTTGAGCGCCGCCGAAAACGCCCTGAAAGCGGCAGGTTGGCAATGGCAAATTGAGGAACGAGACTTGGGCGATGTTTTTCCACGAAACTTGCACGAAGCCATTGACAGTCGTGATGCTGAAAAGTTCGCCATTTTCGTCGCCTTCGCAGGAGTTGAGCCTTCTGACGAAGCAAGGGATTGGGCTGCAAAGGTTCTGCGGGATGAAGGTTTCCGCAATCGCTTGCGAACGGAATGGCTGCGTTGGGACGAACCGCAGCAAGGAAGTTGGGACGGAAAAATCCCATCGCTGTCATGCCAAATCGTTTCCCAATTGCAAACGAGCGGTTTGCGGGTTACGGCGTTGGAAGATTACGGACATTGCCCATACAAGTTCTTCGCCCGCCACATTCTGAACCTGCAACGACCACAAGATATCACTTACACCGTTGACCACCGAACCATCGGCAGTTTGTGGCACGAAATCATGGCAAAGTTTTTGCAAGAGTGGAAACAAAAAGGCTCATTGCCCGACAAGCAAAGGTTGCAAGAGATTGCTGACTGTGTGGTTGCTCAACAGTTGGCGAACTATCCCGGCATGGTTCGGGAGTTAATGCGCAATCAAGTTCTGGCTGCCGTTGAAAAAGTTTGGCTGGCTGAAGCCAACGAGAAGGCGAAAGGTTGGCGTCCCGTCGGCGTGGAAGTCCCGCTGCAAATTGATGCTGGAAAGTTAGGCAATGTTCCCGATGCCCTTAAGCAAATGCCCATCAACCTGAAAATTGACCGCGTTGACGAAAACGCAAAGGGACAACTGCGGGTCGCCGATTACAAGACGGGAAGCGCTCCCATTCCTAAAGACATCAGGAATGGTGTCTCTTTGCAGTTGCCAATCTATGCTTTGGCGTTGCCTTTCTCCCCTCAATTTGCTGGCAAACAGGTTGGAGAGGCGTTGTTCCTGAAATTGCTGCAATTCACAAAAAGCAGTAAAGGCTACAGCACTGCTTGCCGGTTGGTCGCATCGCCAGATTTAAGCGAGATGCAACAAAAAGCCGTTGATTGGGTGCGGCAATTTTTGAAAGGCATAGCGGACGCCGATTTCACCGTCTTGCCCTTTTCCACCGAAGCAAGTTGCGCCCGTTGCGAGTTCAAAGCCTTGTGTCGGCAAAGCAAGTTGAGGTTGCAAGAGCGAAAACTCCAACTCAGTGCCGGCGAAAGTTCCGATTGAGCGGAGCGAAAGGAGTGAGAATTATGGTCGCTCCTTGGCTTTGCGACGAAAAGGGAGAGCCTTTGGACGAAAGGCAAATAGCGTTGGCGGTTTCGGACGATGCCCACATCATCATCAACGCAGGTCCAGGTTCTGGCAAAACGAGGGTTTTGGTCGCCCACTACTTGCACCTTTTGATGACCCGAACCGATTGGGATGTCAACGCTGTCGTCGCCATCACCTTCACGGAGAAAGCAGCAGCGGAGATGAAAGAGCGAGTGAGCAAGGTTTTGCAACGCATCGTCCGCGAGTGGCATGGGGAAAACGAGCGCAAACGAGCGCATCAACTTTTGGACAGTTTGCCCGAAGCGCCCATCGGGACAATCCACAGTTTTTGTGCAAGGTTGCTCCGTCAATTCGCCATTGAGGCGAACCTTGACCCGTCCTTTCAAGTGCTGGACGATTTGCAAGCATCCATCTTGCGCCGACAAGTTTGCGAACGATGGCTTTGGACAAGCATCAACCAACCGCCTTCTGACGAGGTTAAAAACAATGCCGACGCCGTCGTCGCCTACTGGGGCTTTGACCGAGCCGTTGATATCTTGACCGAATTGCTGAAGTTGCGCCCGCTTATTGAGTATCGCCAAAGCATCGGCGAGCATATGTTTTGTCAAACCATCCCGTTGCTGGAAAGCGAAAAAGCGTTGGAACGATGCTACGACGAAGTTGTCAAGGCTTACGATGAAGCGAAGCGGGAAATCAACGGGCTGGACTTTGACGACTTGCTTTTGCGGACATGGCGGCTTTTGCGAGACAATGCCGAAGTGCTCAGACAGGTTAGAAGACAACACCTCCGCATTTTGGTGGACGAACTTCAAGACACAGACCGAGTGCAGGTGGAAATTTTGTCGCTGCTTTGTGGATGGGACGAACCTGACTGCACCGTGAAGTTTTTCGGTGTGGGCGATAGCCAGCAGTCCATCTACGCTTTCCGCAACGCCGATGTCAGCGTCTTCAACGAACTTTGGGAACGAGCGAAATGCACCTACGGTTGGCGTGCCGAGAAGTTGAGCGTCAACTACCGAAGCCTTAAGCCTTTGGTGGATTTGACCAACTACGCCTTTGAGCGGATTTTCGTCGTCAGCGAAAAAGAGGATGCTCTCGCTCAACGCATCCGAACCCGATTTCAGCAGATGGAAGCCCACCGAAAAAATGTGCCAAGCGAACCGTGCATTGAGTTTGCCTTCTTTCAACTCGCCGATGCAAAAAGCAAATGGCAACGCCTGAGGGCGGAAGCGGAATGGATTGCTCAACGCATCGTTGACTTGACCCGCAACGGCAAAGTTTGCTACCGTGACATCGCCATCCTGCTGCGTGAGTTGGTCAATGCGAGCGTTTACGAAGACGCCTTGCGCCGCTACGGAATCCCTTACCACATCATCGCTGGCTACGGCTTCTTTGAGACGATGGAAGCGAGGGATTTGCTGACCTTTTTGCAAGTGGTTGCCGAACCCGACGACGAAGTTGCTTGGTTTGCGTGGCTGCGGTCGCCGATGATTGGCGTTACTGATGAGACGCTCTTTTGGCTACGGCAAGGCGATTTGAACCAACTGCCCGATGAAGAACGAGCGAAAGTTGAAAGGGCTCTAAAGTTGCGGGACGAAGCGATTCGGATGGTTGACAAAGTGAGCGTGCGAAAGTTGCTTGAGTGGATTTTGCAGGAGACGCAATACGATGTCCTCGTTGCGGCATTGCCTCAAGGGCGACAGCGATTGGCGAACATCCGAAAGTTTTTGCGCATGGCGCAAGAAATTAGCGACGGTTTGAAGTTGACGGTGCGTGGGTTGGTGCGATATGCGAGGGAGTTGACGGAAGGGGCGGAACGGATTGGCGAGCCGCCTTTGGCGGGCGCTTCCACCGACGCCGTCCAAGTCATGACCATCCACGCCGCAAAAGGGCTGGAGTTTCCCGTCGTCATCGTCCCGATGCTTGGGGAAGTTGACGCTCCACAAAGTAGCCGAGCAACGGTCATCGCCGACCCCGAATGCGGCATCGCTGTCAGAAGATACAACGAAGCGGGCGAAAGCCTTGACCGTAAGGACAAAGAAATGGCTAACTTTGTTGCCGTTGACGATTTCCGCAAACAACGCGAGCAAGCCGAATTGGAGCGGTTGCTTTTTGTCGCTTGGACGCGGGCGAAAGACCGATTGATTCTGGTCGGGGCGATAGGCGACGAAAAAGGGAAGGGCAGCAAAAACGAAGGCTGGCAAAACTGGCTGCAACTTGTCACTGACACTTTGCAAGTTCCCGTTGGGTCAGAGCAATCGGTGCTGACAATTGCCAATAGCGTGAAAGTTCGCCTTTGGGATGTGAGGGCAGGAGGTAAGCAAGTTTCAACGGAGCGTCCAACACCTTTGGGTGTTCAATGGCTTCACGAACCCGTTCCCGATTTGCCGTCTCCCTCGCTTGATTTGCCGCTGGCTCAACCTTCGGTTATTCGTTTGAGTGTCACCGATTTGTTGCCGAGGATGGAAGCCGAGCGAGGAAGTGACGATGAGCCTCAAACGGCTCTTGAGTTGGGTTTGGTCGTTCACGCCCTATTGCGCTACGGCATCACTGAGCCTAACGAGAAACAACTTATCTGGGTCGCCCAAACCGTCGGCGCTGACGCTGAAAAGGTGCTCCAGCGAGCCGAAGAGTTGAAAACCTTTGTCAAGCGGACAAAAATCTCGCAAGCGTTTCAGCAAGCGCAAAGGGCGCAAAGGCGCTGGCACGAGTTGGACTTTCGTTACCGCCTTGACAGTTCGTCAGCAACTGAGCCTGCCATTGAGTTGGTCGGGCGATGGGACTTGATTGCTGAATTGCCTGACCAATGGCTCATCGTGGATTTCAAGACCGATGCGGTCAAGTCTCTTGAAGATGCTCGCAACAAAGTTGAGGGAACATACCTTTGGCAGGCATCCGCTTACGCTTTTGCAGCCCATCGTGTCTTCAAAGCAACAAAAGCGCGCGTTGTTTTCGTTTTCGTCGCATTGGACGAGCCTGAGGAAGTTGAATTGACCTTTGGTGAAGACGATTGGGATGAGTTGCAACGGCAACTTTGTGACCGAGCAAGGCAAGTCGCTTGTCGGCTCATCCCTTCTCAATCGCAATGATTTGTTCGCTGCAAAAACTGAGCCAGCAAAACTATTGAGGCATGGGAGCGTTTTGCGTTAATTGTGAGGCTTGAGTTCACTCTGTGCGAAAAGGAGGGTTGTGGAGTGATGACTTGGAAGTTGCTGCTGGCGTTGCTTGTGGGTCTGTTTGGTGAGGGAGTGCAACGGGAGCAGTGGCATTTCATTCAGTTCGGAAGGGAAGTGATTGGCGCGTCCGTTGAAACTGAGGCTGATGCTTCGGTGCAGACTGCGTATGACGAGCGCGGAAAGGTTTGGGTTTTCAGGTTGCAGGTATTGCAGGAAAGTGAATCGGTTGGAGTGAAGTTTCGCCCAATTGAAGGCGCGTGGGACATGTCTCGCTACGATTCCGTTTACTTTGACATCCGCAACTTGTCGGACAGACCGACGGTTGTTTACGGCAAGGTCGCAAATGGCGACACCGAGAACTTGCTTGACAATTGCCGAATGGCTACCGTCTTGATGCCCAAAGAGCGAAAGACTTTGAGGGTTCGCCTCGTCCGTCGTCCTAAAGACCCGACCTTTGAACCCTTCAAGCGCCAGTTCATGTATCACGACGCCATCAATGTCCGCGACAACACCGTTGACCCTGCAGAAATCAAGTTGGTGGAGATATGGCTTGACCACCCTGCGAAGGGACAAATTTTGGAAGTTCGCTCAATTTACGCCGCTGGGAAAGGTGTGCCAGCACCAGTCCCCTTCTTCCCGTTCGTTGACAAGTATGGGCAATACATCCATTCGGATTGGCCGGGCAAGATTTACAGCGACCGCGATTTTGCCCCGCAGATTAGAGAAGAGCGCAAAGACCTTGCTGATTGGCCAGGACCGAGCGATTGGTGCGAGTTTGGCGGTTGGGCAAAAGGTCCGAAATTTGAAGCGACGGGATACTTCTATGTCCGCAAGGTTAACGGAAAGTGGTGGTTCATTGACCCGCACGGTCATTTGTTCTGGTCGTATGGACCGACGGGTGTCGGGTTTGGTGGGGACTTGACAAGAATTTCGGGACGCGAGCATTGGTTTAAGGACTTGCCCGACCCTAATTCAAAGGAGTGGGGCAGGTTCTATCACCGTCGCCATGATGGACTTTTCTTTGATTTCGCTGCAGCGAACCTTTACCGCAAATATGGACGAAACTACGAACCAATCGTCTCCGAACTTTTGCACCGTAGGCTTCGCAGTTGGGGCTTCAACACGATTGGCAACTGGTCTGACCCGCGAGTTTACCTGCTTCGGAAAACGCCTTACACCGTCGCAATTCACTACGGCGGTCCTTGGATTCCCAACTACAAAATGCCCGATGTGTTCCATCCCGATTTTGAGCGGGTTTTGAAGGAGCGGATGGAGCAGGAACGCAAGACCACCGCTAATGACCCGTGGAACATCGGTTACTTCGTTGACAACGAACTTTGGTGGGGTTGGAGGGCGAGGGCAGCAGCCGTCGGTGAGGCTGTCATGAGGTCTGGTCCTCAAGTTGCCAGCAAGAGAAGGTTCGTTGAAATGCTCATGGCGAAATACAACCGCGTTGAAAACTTCAATGAGGCGTGGGGTGTCAACTTCTCCTCGTGGGAGGAGGTTTTGCAAAAGCCTTTCCAGCCTAACATGAACAATCCACAGGTTGCGCGAGATTGCGGCGACTTTGGCATGCTGTTTGCCGAGCGATACTTTTCAATAGTCCGCAAAGTTGTCAAGAGCGTTGCTCCCAAGAACTTGTATCTCGGCTGTCGCTTCCAAGGTCACATTGACCCTGCGTTGGTTCAACTCGCTTGGGAATACTGCGATGTCATCTCCTACAACATCTACGACAACCCGCCAGACCAACGGGTGAACCAATACAGGCATCTTGACATCCCTATCCTCAGCGGTGAATGGGGTGTCAACTCTGACCCGCAGCAAACTCCTTTCAGAAGCAGCAGAGGGCTTTCGCCTGACCCCCGCCGGCGAGCGAGGGATGTGGAGCGATACTTTGAGGTTGCCATCCGTCATCCCATGATGGTCGGGGCTCATTTCTTCCAGTTCCGCGACCAACCTTTGACGGGACGACCCGACGGGGAAGCGGTTTTGCGAGGTTTCGTCAATGTCACTGACACACCGCACTTTGACCTCGTCCAAGTCAACCGCCGCGTTGCCTATGACCTTTACAGGAAACGCTTCGGGACCCAGTGACTTGACAAAAACCCTCTCGCCGTAGGAGCACTTTCAGCCGAAAAACACTGCAAAGCCTGCCAATGGAGAAAGTTTGCGATTGGCGGCAAAATAAGAACAGACGCCGAAGTGCTTAAAGCCGTAAGCGTAGGCAAAATGTAACATATCCGTTCGGCTTGGAGGGGTGCCAAAATGCAAGTCGCTAAAATTGCTCGTCGGTGTGCGCTTTTAGCAATGGTGTGTGCTCTTCACCAACTTGCAATAGCCCTGTGGGTGTCGCCTGTATCAGCACCTATAGAGCGGCTTTTGCCGAATGTTAAGCGGCATGTTGAGCGGAACCCGAAAGACGCGCATGGGCACTATGTCCTTGCACGCTTGCACAGTTTGGCATTCGCGAAGGGCATAAAGGCACGCGTGTATTACTACACAAACAAACCGTTGGATTTCAGTCCATATGAGATGTTCCTCCAAGAGCGCCGAAAAGAGTTGGGCGAACCGGACCAAGAGGCGCTTAACCACCTTGCCGAATCAATTCGCCACTACCGCATTGCCGTGCAGTTGAAGCAAAAAGAGGCACTTTATTGGCTTGGTTTGGGTTGGGTTTTAGAGCAGGGCATAAAGTTTGCCGATAAGTTGCAGGCGCCGTTCCTTGAGAAGCCTAAAATCGTTGCTTCAGAGGAGTGGCGTAAGGAAGCGCTGAATGCTTATCGCCAAGCCTTTCGGCTTTGCGTTAAAGAGGAACTTAAAAAGCGAGGCTTTATGGCTGAGAGCGAGGGGCTGTCTTCAGGTTCCATTGCACAGGAAGCCGGCGAAGCCATCTTAAGGCTGCAAAAAGGACGAAAATTGACGCAGGAGGAAGAAGAGGAGTTGGTAGAGGTTGAAAAAGCAGTTGCGATGCTTAAGAGAAAGCCGCGCGCTATAACGCCTATCATTTTCCCATTGCATTCTGCTTTGCGGCTTTCAAAACTCGTGTCCTCCCATTCGGTCGTTTTTGATTTGGATGGAGATGGCGTCAAGGAAAAGTGGCAATGGGTTACAAAGGAGGCTGGGTTTTTGGTTTGGGATGGCGAGAAAACTGGGCAAGTCTCATCTGGACTGCAACTCTTCGGCTCTGTGACTTGGTGGATGTTTTGGCGAAATGGCTACGAGGCGTTAGCGGCACTGGACGACGATGGCAATGGATGGCTTGAGGACAAAGAACTGGACGGAATCTTTGTCTGGCATGACAGGAATTGCAACGGAATTTCGGAAAGCGGAGAGGTTTTGCCGCTGGAGCACTTTGAGATTATCCGCATTGCGGTTTCGGCAACGCATAAGGATGGCAAGGTGCTTTTCAACCCCTTCGGAATCCAGTTGAAAGATGGCAGATTTTTGCCGACATACGATTGGGTCGCGAAGAGGGTGAAGTGAAGAGAGTGGTGACAGGAGTGGATGTGTTTGCAGGCACGCTGCTTCCTTGTTCCTTGCAGCGACTTTTGTCGTGTTTTTTGCTTTGAATGTGCATGCTCAAAGGTTGCAGTTGTCGCTTGATGGACGATGGGAGTTCTGCAGGAAGCGCGGGAACGCTTTGAGGCGCGCTACGAGTGGCAGGCGCTCGCTTATGCGTTTGCTGCCCATCGGATTTTTAGGGCAACGCAAGTGGAAGTTGCTTTCCTTTTTGTGGCGTTGGATGAACCCAATGCGGTGTGTCGCAATTTTAGCGCGTCAGATTGGGCAGAGTTGGAGAGGCATTTGCGCCAGCGCGCCCTTGAAGTGCTCAAATCGCTTACGGCGTGATGGTAAGGCGGTGCTGCGACAGTTGAACTTGCCGCTCGCCCAATCCAGTAACTTGCCCGATAACTTGCGCCCGTTCTCCTGCTTCCCGCAGGATTTGAAGGGCTTTGTCGGCATGGTCTGAAGGGACGACGACGCAAAAGCCGACGCCCATGTTGAAGGTCGTAAACATCTCCTCGTCGGCGATGTCACCCAACCGTTGGAGCAGCGAAAAAATTGGTGGCGGTTCAGGCAGGGCATCCAAGACGAAGGTGCAAGGCGTTTGAACCCGCAATAGATTTCGCACCCCGCCTCCCGTGATGTGCACTAAGGCTTTCACAGGCACTTGCTGCAAAAGGGTCAAGATGGGACGGGCATAGATGCGGGTCGGTTTGAGCAATTCCTCGCCGACGGTCGTCCCCAACTCGTCCACGAAAGTCGTCGGCGTCAAGCGGGCGTGGTCAAAAAGCACCCGACGAGCCAAAGTCAACCCGTTGCTATGGATGCCATCGCTCGCCAGCCCGATAACGACATCGCCGACTTGCAAATCTGCCCCGACGATAAGGCGTTGCGGGTGAACGAGTCCGATGCAAGTGCCCACCAAGTCAAATCCCTTGCCTTCGGCGACACCGCGAACCATTTCCCGAACTTGGGCGAACTCACCACCGACAATCGCCACACCCGCTTGTTTCGCTCCCTTCGCTAACCCCATCGCAATTTGCCCGACGACTTCAGGGTTGACTTGTTCAACGGCGAGGTAGTCCACGAAAATGGCAGGAGTCGCCCCGACGCACAAAACATCGTTGGCGTTCATCGCCACGCAATCAATGCCAACGGTGTCGTAACGGTTCAGCATTTGAGCGACCAACAACTTCGTCCCGACGCCGTCCGTCGCCACCGCAAGGGCTAACTCGTCGCTGACTTGCACGACGGCAGCGAAGTAACCGATGCCCAACAGGATTTTGCCCATTGGCAAAAAGGCTTCTGTCGGACGCAGGATGTCCGCCAACCGTTTCAGCGCCATCGGCTCCTTTTGCGTGTCCACGCCCGCCGCTTGATAAGTCCAACCGTTGCTCATTTTCGTTTCCGCTCCTTCCTGAATGGCGGTAATGGCTCTTTTGTCCGAGCCGCTCTGCCTCAAAATTGTTGCGGCATTTGATGAAACATGGAGGGAAGGACGCATGGTCAGCGTGGAAATCCTTGCCATCGGCAACGAGTTGCTCATCGGCGATGTGCTGGACACCAACACCCACTGGCTTTGTCGGCGCTTGACAATGATGGGCGCTTTTGTTCGGCGTGCCGTGTTGGTTCGGGATGATGAAGACGCCATCGCCGCTGAAGTGCAGGGCGCTTTGCAGCGGGGCACTCGGTTGCTCATCACTTCAGGCGGTTTGGGTCCGACAGATGACGACCGAACTTTGTCTGCCATTGCCAAAGCACTTCGTCGCCCGTTGGAACTCAACGAAGAGGCATTGGCGATGGTGGCGCAACGCTACCGCGAGTTGCACGAACAAGGTTTTGTGGACACGCCTGAAATCACACCGCCCCGTCGCAAGATGGCGATGTTGCCTGAAGGGGCGACGCCGTTGTTCAACCCTGTCGGCACGGCGCCCGGCGTTTGGCTGACGGAAGGAGGAAGCGCCATCGTTTGTCTGCCCGGCGTGCCGGCGGAATTGAAAGGCGTTTTTGAACATTCACTGCCGCCTTACTTGGAGCGGGTTTTGGGCAAGGGCGCTTACGCCGAGCAAACTTTTGAGGTCACCTGCCGTGACGAGTCCGTTTTGGCGCCGCTCCTCAAAATTGTCGCCGACCGTCATCCCGAAGTTTACTTGAAGTCCAAAGCGCGTGTCTTTGGGGCGGAAGTGCGCATCAACTTGCTGGTGGCGACGACGGCAAGGGACAAAGCGACGGCAGAAGCCCGATTGCGCACTGTCGTGGACGATTTGATCATGGCATTGGAACCGCACGGCATCGTCTTAGTCCCGCAGTCAAGCGAAAAGGAGCGATAACCCAATGCCTCAAACCGTGCGCCAGACCCTTCAGGCATTGCAGGTCGGCGCCAACATGGTGCCCATTCGGATCGGCATGGATGGCTTGCTCGTGCCTGATTTGCCCGTCTTGACGCGTCGTGTCGTCGGTCAGTTTCTCTTTGCCCTGCACCACTTTGACCGCTTCAACGAGTATCTGCTCTACACGCCGCAAGGCGGGACGGCGAACATGGTGATAGATTGCGAGTTGCCTCATTGGAAAGTCGTGGCGACGAAGGTGCCCCATCGCCCTGCTTTCCTTCGGCGGTTGGTGCATCAATCGGCGTTCCGCTTCGTCGCCGACCGAGACGGGTTGGACCTTGTTCACGCCTTGACACCCATCTCGCCCTTCGCCGCTACCAACGCATCGTTGGACGAAGCGCCGCCCGTCATCGTGACCGTGTGGGACGAACCTGCGCCGAGCCGTTGGCTGGAAGCCTCCTTTTGTCAAGCCCGTCGCATCGCCGTCGCTTCTCGTTGGCTGGCGCAACAAGTGCAGGAGCGTTATGGCGTGCCCGCCGAAAAAGTGCGGGTGATGCCTGTCGGTGTTGATCCGCTATTCGTCGCCGAAATGCCCGCAACTTTTGAAGCGGCGAAAGTGCTCGTTTATGGCGAAGTGCCCGACTGGGTTCGGGAAGCCCTCAAGCAACTGGGTATTGACTGGCGAAGGTTGCCATCGGAGGCGTCACCGACCGAAGCGAAAGACGCTTTGTCCAACGCCAGCATCGTGATCATCGCCCAAAGCGATGCTCGCGGGAGTCAAGGGCTCAACGCGTTGGCAATGAAGCGATTTGTTATCGCCGTTTCCCACCATCCATTGAGGGAGGCTTTGAACGACGCAGCGATTTGGTTAGACGAAGAGACACCGACGACGCTGAAGCGAGCGATTGAGCGACTGCGCGATGAAGCGTCGTTGCGAAGGCGGTTGATTTCACGCGCTGAGGAACTTATCGCCCGTCGTCAATGGACGCAAGCGGTCAAGGCATGGGTCGGCTTGTATCGCCGCACCTTTGAGGAAGCCGTCGCCGAATTTGTCGGCTGGTGACTTTCTCCCATAGCGCTCTTGGAAACCCTTGCCTCAAACTTGGCGGGGAGGCAAAAGCCAACTTTTTCCGACGCAGGAGGTGAGCGAGCATGGTGACCTTCCCTATCGTTCGGATGCGCCGATTGCGCCGAACGGAAACGCTGCGCCGAATGGTGCGCGAGACGACTTTGACCGTTCACGACCTCATCTATCCGATGTTCGTCGTGCCCGGCGAAAAGCAACGGCAGGAAGTGGCATCCATGCCCGGCGTCTTTCGCGTCAGCGTGGACGAACTGGTGCGGGATGCTGAAGAAGTCGCCGAGTTAGGCATCCCCGCCGTCTTGCTCTTTGGCATCCCCGAACGCAAGGACGAGTGGGGCAGCGAAGCCTACGACGAAAACGGCATCATCCAACGGGCTGTCCGCGCCCTCAAGCGCGCGGTGCCAGACCTTGTCGTCATCACCGATGTCTGCCTTTGCGAATACACTTCGCATGGGCACTGCGGCGTCGTGCGGGAAACGCCCAATGGGTTTGAGGTAGACAACGATGCGACTTTAGAATTGCTGGCGAAGACGGCGGTTTCCCAAGCGGCGGCAGGCGCCGACATCGTGGCGCCGTCCGACATGATGGACGGGCGAATCAAGGTTATCCGCGAGGCATTGGACGAAAACGGCTTCGCCCATGTGCCCATCCTCAGTTACGCCGCCAAAATGGCATCAGCGTTTTACGGTCCCTTCCGAGAGGCAGCCGAAAGCGCCCCCAAATTTGGCGACCGACGCAGTTACCAGATGGACTTCGCCAACAAGCGAGAAGCCCTGCGGGAAATTGCGTTGGACTTGGAAGAAGGCGCCGACATCGTGATGGTCAAGCCCGCCCTTGCTTACTTGGACATCATCGCTTTAGCCCGGGAGCGTTTTGAGGTGCCTATCGCCGCCTACAATGTCAGCGGCGAATATGCGATGGTGAAGGCGGCAGCAAAAATGGGTTGGCTGGACGAAGAGCGCGTCGTCTGGGAAATCCTAACCGCCATCAAGCGAGCGGGCGCCGACCTAATCATCACCTACTTCGCCAAAGAAGTCGCCCGACGGCTCAAGGAACGGTGATAGTGGGCGCCAGCCGTTCGTAAACCCTCAAGGTTGCGGTGACCAACTTTTCGGGATGGTGGTGCTCGCAGACGAAGCGTTGGGCGTTCTCGCTGAGGTGATGGCGTAAAGGTTCATCTCCCCGTAAAAGGCACAACGCTTCAGCAAGGGCAGCGGGATCATCGGGTGGGACAAGCCAACCCGTCATGCCGTGCCGCACCACTTCGGGCACGCCGCCGACGCTGGCAACGATGACAGGTAACTTTGCTGCCATCGCTTCCAAGATGGCACACGAAAGCCCTTCCTTTCGGCTGGGATGGATGAAGACATCCGCCGCCCAAAGCACCCATTGAACTTCGTCTTGAAACCCCAGCCATCGCACCCATTCACCCACACCCAACTCTATTGCCCGCCGTCGCAATTCCCACTCCTGTGGTCCTTCGCCTGCCAACAGCAAGATGGGGCGTTCTTCGGGCGGTAACTTTGCCAACGCGTCTATGGCGCAATCGTAGCCTTTGTCAGGGATGAGCCGCCCGACCGCCGCAGCGACGAAATCGGTGTCCCGCAAATGCCATCGCTGCCGAGCGAGGTTTCGGGCATCAGGAAAAGGCGTCCAAAGCGAAGCGTCAACGGCATCGCGAATGACCACGACTTTCCATCGGGCGCCGTCTTGTGCCCTCACCCTTTGAGCGGCGGCATCGGAGATGGCGATGATGGCGTCGGCGACCTGCAGCACCAAGGGGGGCATAGGCGTTATCGTCCGCCAGTGGACGACCAACGGAATACGCAAGGCGCGGGCAAGGACACATGCCCCCACCAAACCCCGACGGCTATGGAGGTGCAGCAAAGGCGGAGGGTTCAAATGGCGCAGCCACTGCCCTAATCGCAGCCACGAAAGTGGGTTCATCTCATCCCGCCATGGAAGGCTTAAAACAGGCAACCCGCAGCGCTGCGCCCGTCGGGCAAGGGGCGCTTCCTTGGGGCAAACCAACCATGTCGGCACGGCTTTCCGCTGCAACCCTTCCGCCAACAACAAAACTTGTTGGGCGCCGCCTGTCCAATGGCGCCCCAATTCCAAATGCACGACCGTCCGTCGCCATGAACTCATCGCTTTCCCTCCCGGCGACGCCATCACAGCCAAGGCAACTTGACAAAAAAAGCCACCAACGGATGGCGATAGCCGATGGTCAAGCGAGGGATGGCAAAGGGATGGACAAAGTGACGGATTTTACGCTTGCGGGTCGTAACTGCCCAACGATATCCCGCTTCCGCCACCACTTCCACGACTTGCCGATTGAACCTGCCGAAGGGGTAGCAAAAACTGACGACAGGTGCTGAAAGCAAATCTTCCAGTTTTGCCTTACAGTCGGCGACTTCGTAACGCAACTGCTGGTAAGGCAACTCGGGCAGCGGCACATGGGAGCAAGAGTGGGCACCAATTTCTATCCCCAGCGAATGCACCTCTCGGATTTGTTGGGCATCCATCAGCGGGGCAGCAGGTAACCCGTGCGTTGAGAGCCACTCCGCCCGCTTGCCCAAAAGGTCAGGGCAAACGAAAACCGTCGCCGTCAACCCGTGCGCTATCAAGATGGGCAAAGCGTGTTCGTAAAAGTTGCGGTAGCCGTCGTCAAAGGTGAGGAC
>Ga0209289_100710_pt1 | contig 15691 bp, 14 predicted proteins | sample GXS110809BmetaG_FD_184121 | JGI IMG/M metagenome (GOLD analysis project Ga0209289, IMG submission 184121) | Hot spring microbial communities from Gongxiaoshe hot spring, China to study Microbial Dark Matter (Phase II) - GXS 110809B (SPAdes)... ...
CAGCCGCTCACCGTCCCATCAGCGCCGATGGCGAGACGACTTTGGACGAACTTGTCCGTTACGCTGCATTTTTGGTCCGTCAATGGATTCGCCATCATCGTCAGGTCATCTTTTGGGCTCCTCCAGATCCGCCGCTAAAGGTCAATGGAGATTGGTTCCCTGTCTGGCGAAGATTAGCCTTACTGGAGCCAGAGTTGTTCCACCTTAGGGACTTAGAGGCGATGGGGCAAGGAATTGTCTTGACAACGCCTTATTCGCCTTTCCTTTCCACTTACTTGAGGTCTCAAGGTTGGCAAGTTTGGGTTTTGCCAACCAACGAATCAGAGGTGATTTGAAATGCGAAAACCTTTCCTGATTGTTTACCTTGCTGCTATCCTGCTGTTACTTATCGCCTTTTGGGTCGTTGGGATGGCGACAGAAAGTTTTCAGTTCGCCACAAGTTGCTTCATCTGGTCGTTAATTGGCTTCGTTTCTTCTTACCTTCAAACTCACACCAATTCGCCAGTCACACAAAGAACGGGTCTAATTTTGCAGTTTGCTGGCTTGTTGGGCGTCATTCTTTTCCTAAGCCCAAATTGGCAATTAGCGACGATGGTGGATATTAGTGGCGACCTTGCTTGGCTTATGCTCATTGCCCTCGTGGCTGTCATAGTCACTTACCTCGTTGGTGTGCAATGGGGCAAATTTTACGCTTCCATATCTTTCGTCGTTGTGCCAGTTTTGTCCATTTTCGGTTTAAGCATCCCTATCGTCTCAAGTTTAGGAATTGTTTTCAGCCTCATCGTTTCAATGGTCATTGGCATCTTCTTAGTGTCAATGGAGAGTTTGCTGGTTCGTTGGCAAAAGGGGCAACTTGGGCAAGTGACTTCTGGAATGCTTTTCAGTTATTGCTGGCGTCTTGCAGTAACGGGTAGCGCAATGGTTTTGACAATAGGGCTGCTTCTCGTCCCACCTGCAACCCTTTTACAAACGCCCTTAATCCGAAAACTTTCTGGACTGCCCAATTTGCCTTTCGTCCTGTTCAACCGATCTTCCGTTGAATTTCCAGACTTGTTCACCATGCCTGGCGGTCCAATCAATTTGCCTGACACAGAACTTTTCCGAGTGAGAGGCATAACTTATCCGAGGTGGCGTGTCCGAACTTACGCTCACTATGTAGGGACAGGTTGGCGAGTCAGCAGTGACCTTGACAGAACCGAGTTCCCAAATATCAGGCTTAAAGGGAAATTCGTTGAATTCACATGGGAGCCAATCAATGCGACCAATTCCGAGCCCGTTAAGGCTTTAGTTTCAAAAGTTTTCCCTCACTCCAATTTGCTCATATCACCAGGCGAGGCTGTAAGTTTGCAAACTGAAATATCGGTGAGGGAAATCATTTGGAGGACGAAAAGTGGCTGTCTCGTCTCACCTTCGCCAATTCGTTTTAACAACTACTTAGTCACGGCTTACCCAATTCCAGAAAACCTTCCTGCCCCCTATTCCGCCAATTTATCGCCAAAAGAGCGAAGGATGCTCAGTTACTTTCCTCATTACTTGCATCGCGTTCAAGAATTGGCACTGCAAGTTACCCTAAATGCCGAGACGCCTTACGAAAAAGCCAAATCCCTTGAAGCGTTTTTGAGAACCAATTACCGCTACTCATATTCGCCACCTTCAATCATCGGTCACTACACCGATGCTGTGGCCTTTTTCCTTTTTGAAGCCAAAGAGGGCGCTTGCGATTGGTTCGCTTCAGCGCTGGCTTTAATGTGCCGAGCAGTGGGCATACCGACAAGGGTTGTTACTGGCTTTTACAGCGATGAAGTGGACACCGATGGTTCTTTAGTCATCCGAGCAAACGATGCTCACGCTTGGGTTGAAGCGTTCATTGACGGCTACGGCTGGATAACTTTGGATGCAACACCTGCAAGTGAAAGGTATAGATTTAGACTTTGGCAAGTATTTCAGTGGATGAGAAGATATTGGGCTTCCCTTTCCAACCCATACATCATTTGGTGGTTCGTTGCGCTCCTTTGGGTAATGGGTATGGCACCAACAATTTGGCATCTCGCAATTAGGACTTGGGAGCATTGCAAGCCAAGACCAAAATGGCAAGTAATCACCCATTGCTACTTGGCAGCGGTTAAGATGGCTCTCAAGGCTGGTTTAAACCTTAACATGAATGCCACTCCTTGGGAAAATGCAGAAGCCTGCAACCAAGCGCCGAGATTTCCAATTGCTGGCAAGAAAGCATTCAGGGAATTAGCGGACTTAACCGTCGCCATCCTTTACGCAGGTGAAGAGCCGAACAAAGCAGTCACACAAAAAGCGAAACAACTGCTCAAAGATTTCCGCAATCAAGTTAACCTCTACAGGCGTTGGTTCGCCCCGCCTAAGTTGCCCTCAATTTGGCTGAAGACCATCAAGGAATTCTGGGAGCAAATTTGAAGGATGAAACTCCGTCTGCAACTTCATGCCTTGCTTGGCATTAATTCGCTTGCTAAGTGATGACCTACGCAACGGTGAATGGTGAGATAAAACTTTTTGGTGAGAAGGGGATGAACTATGTTGCATGTTAGAGCAAGTGTAGTTGCTAAAGTGAGGCACCACAAAAATTGTTCCTGAAAAGGTTTGCCCTAACAAATTTTCCCGGTTTCGTCCGTGAGGTGATAACCCATGCAGCAAACGCAGACGGCAGCAGAAAAGGAGGCAAAAGAGATGGGGCGAGTGGTCGCAAAATTGAAGTTAGAAAATGCCCTTGATTTTTGGCTGGCACAACAAGGGCAAATTGCCCCCGAGCAAGTCCGAACAGTTGAAGCAAATGGGTTAGTTGACACAGGTGCAACTTTGCTTGTTATTCCGAAAGCCATCGCTGACCAATTGGGTGTCCCTGAGGTTCGCCGAGCGACAGTTCGCTATGCCGACCAGCGTGTCGCAGAAAAACCCGTCGTCGGTCCTATTAGGTTGACCGTTTGCAACCGAACGGCACTTTTTGAGGCGGTCGTTGAAGAGCAACTTAATGAACCGCTCATCGGTCAGATAGTTTTGGAGTCGTTGGATTTGGTTGTCAACCCACGAGAGTTGACGCTTATGCCAAACCCTCGCTCGCCTGAATTGCCAATGCTTGATTTGCTTTGATGCGACGAAAAATTTCGTTCCATGCCATTGACTTTAGCCAGCGGTTGATGACGAAAAGTAGGGGCACATGAAATGTGCCCGAAAAATTGGCGAAAAAGTAGGGGCACATGGAATGTGCCCGAAAAATTGGCGAAAAATGTAGGGGGCACATGGAATGTGCCCGAAAAATCGGCGAAAAATGTAGGGGGCACATGGAATGTGCCCGAAAAAATTGTTGGGCGAATTTTCGTCCACACATAGAAATTCGCCGACTGAAGTCGGCGCTCGTGAAAATTCGTCAACAACTGTGGGCTAAAGCCTGTAGCATGATTTGTTGTGGCATGGATTGTTGCAGCATGATTTGTTTTGCTAACGCCCAGCGCACAACTCAAAACGCTCAACTTTCAAAAGGGTGATGGCAAATGCTGTCCGTTGAAGAGCAAATGCGAGTTTTAAAGCGAGGCGTTGCGGAAATTGTGCCTGAAGGTGAACTCAATCAAAAACTGGAACGCAGCATCAAAACAGGCAAGCCTTTGCGGGTCAAGTTGGGGATTGACCCAACTGCTTCCGATATTCACTTGGGTTTTGCTGTCGTTTTGAGAAAACTCCGACAATGGCAAGATTTGGGGCACACTGCTGTGCTCATCATTGGCGACCGGACAGCCACAATTGGCGACCCAACAGGTCGCAGCGAAACCCGCCCGCAACTTTCGCTGGAAGAAGTCCGCAAAAACGCCGAAACTTACACCGAGCAAATCTTCCAAATCCTTGACCCAAACCGAACGGAAGTCCGCTACAACTCCGAGTGGCTTGACAAACTTACACTTAGCGATTTGGTTTTCATCGCTTCTCAGATGACCGTCGCGCGAATGTTGGAACGGGAAGATTTCTCACAGCGCTTCAACAACGAGCAGCCCATTGCCTTGCACGAGTTTCTCTACCCACTGATGCAAGCCTATGATAGCGTCGCCATTCAAGCCGATGTGGAAATGGGTGGGCTTGACCAAAAGTTCAACATCTTGACAGGGCGAGACCTTCAAAGAGCCTACGGTCAAGAGCCGCAAATAGCGTTTCTCATGCCTTTGCTCATAGGTTTGGACGGGGTGCGCAAGATGAGCAAAAGTTTCGGCAACTACATCGGCATCGCAGAACCGCCAAAAGAAATGTTTGGCAAAGTCATGAGCATTCCTGACGAACTCATGCGACAGTGGTTCATCCTTTGCACCGATGTTCCTGAAAGCGAAGTTGACGAAATTTTGGCTGGTCACCCGATGGAAGCGAAGAAACGGTTGGCTTGGGAAATCGTTCGGCTATATCACGGCGAAGAAGAAGCCGACAAGGCGAAGGCGGAATTTGAACGGGTTTTCCAGCACCGGGAGTTGCCGACGGAAATGCCAACTGTTGAAGTTGAGCCAGAATTGCTGCAAATGCCAATCGCCGACTTGCTCGTCGCTGTTAAACTCGTTGCCAGCAAAAACGAGGCGAAACGCCTGATCAACGAAGGCGCTGTGGAAATCAACGGCGAACGCGTTACCGATTGGAGAAAAGTTTTCGTCTTCAACACAGGGGACATTGTTCGCATAGGCAAACGAAAGTTCGCAAAGGTGATTGTGAGGAGGTGAGGGACTGTGAAGGTAAAAGTTCGTTGGGAAGATGAATGCATTTTTCGTGGCAAAGATGAATTTTCTGGTGCATCCATCTGGCAATTGACCAGTGCACCTGTTATCAGCCACGACATTTACGGCGAGCAAATCTATGCATCAACCGACGGGACACTCATTGCTTTTTTGCGCGAACTTTCGCCTTACGGTAAGCCAACGGAGTTATGGGTTTGCGACTTGCCCACAAAGCGGATAACACGAGTATGTGAAGTCATCGGTGGTTTTGCTTCATCGCCTTTTCTTGATAGCCTTTACTTCGTCCGCATTGCTGGCAATGAACGATGCCTAACTCGGCTCAACCTTAAGACGCTGGAGCAAGAGGATGTGTTCACTTTCACCAATTGCCCTTTGCCCGATTACTCTAGCACTGTCTCCCCTGATGAATGCTATTTTGTTTCGTGCTTCAGAGTGCATGACAATTTGTTTGGGCTTTATCGTGTTGACATGAAATTGGGGAGGTCTTTCACGAACATGAAGACATTTTCAACCCGCACTTGCAATTTGAGCCATCGGAGGGGCAGAAGATTTTGGTGCAGTGGAATCGTGGAGGCATCTTGGACGATGATGGCAACATCATTCGCTTAGTCGGCGATGAAGGGGCAACGCTTTACCTGATTGATCGTGACGGCAAAAATTTCCGACAACTTCCTGTTGGCAAACCCTACACCGAACCTATCACGGGGCACGAGTGTTGGGTCGGAAAAATGAAGCAAGTTTTGCTAACGGCTTCGGACGGGGCTGTCTATCTCGCTGAACCAGAAAGCGAAAAAGCGCAACTGGTGGTCAAAGGCTTCGGTTTCAATCACATCTCTGCATCTGCCGATGGTCGTTTCTTCGTTGTGGACGATTTTCGCAACGGAGTTTTGTATTTGGGATGCATTGAGACAAAGCGCATCATGCCACTTTGCAACTCATACGCCAGTTGCGGTTTCTCTCAATACACTCACACTCACCCTTACATCACTCCCGACAATCGCCATGTCATCTTCAACTCGGATAGAACTGGCATTTGCCAAGTTTACGCAGCAGTCATCCCTGATGGCTTCCTTGAAAACTTATCGTCAGTGTGAGAGGCTTTCGTTGTTTTTCCGTAGGAGTTACGCAGTTGGATTTAGGGGTGGCTGTTAAGCCGCCCGCAAGGGCAGTTTTAACCCCTTACAAAGGATGTTTTCGGGCAGACTATCGTCCGCCCCTACACAAAATGACATCAAATGCGTAAGTCCTAAACGATAACACTGAACTTCGTCGGGTTAATTGGCACTTGCAATTTGAGATGTTTCAGGTTAACATGTAAAGTGACGAGGTGAAATTCATGGACATCATTGCTCGTCTGATTGAGCAACTTGCTTCAGAAGAGGAAATCGTTAGGGTTCAGGCAGGCGAGTTTCTCATTCAAATGGGTTCAGCAGCGGTTCGTCCACTTATTGAGGCATTGAAAAATCCCCAATACAAGGCTCGCCCTTTGGTTGCAGCAACTTTGGGTCAGATAGGAGACCGAAGAGCCGTTGAACCACTCACTCAAGCCCTCAAGGACGATGACAAACTCGTCCGATACTATGCAGCCCTTGCTTTAGGCAAACTGAAAGACCGAAGGGCTATTAAGCCACTGATTTACGCTCTTTTTGATGAGATGCCACCCACAGAAGTTGACCCCTTGACTGGCGACCTGATGACCGTCAGGGGAGCAGCAGCGCAAGCATTAGGAGAATTGAGAGCAGTTGAGGCTGTCCCTGCACTAAAAGTTTTGATGAGAGACGAGAACAAAAGTGTGAGGCGGTCAGTCATCACTGCCCTTGGTCAAATCGGAACGAGGGAGGCAATTTTGGCTTTACAGGAAGCCATATGGCAGGAAAGTGACGAAGCCCTGTCGGAGATGATAATCCGCATTCTCGCCTTTAACCAAAGCATTGAAACCTTACAGCAAATTTCCGAAAGCCACCCTCAAGAACGATTGAGGAAACTTGCCCAATCTTTCTTGCACGATGCCCAACCAAAGCCTGTAACATTAGAAGCAGCGATTAAGTCTGAGCCTTTCCTTTCAAAACGAAGCAAATCGTTGTGGTTTCTTGTTGGCGCCATTGCTGCCATTTTGCTTGCAGCGATTTTCAAGTTCGGTTGGAAGCAGAACCGATATGCAACGGTTGCTTTTGCCAGCATAATTGCTGCCATTGCTTTTGGTTTCAAAAAATTCATCTGCCCTACCCGAACAAAACAGTTATCGCCTTCAGAAGAACCAATTAAAGCCTCTGTCAATTCTCGTGAGACTCGCTGAAGTTCTGTCGGCTTTTTGAAGTAGAAGTTACGCAGTTGGATGTAGGGGCGGCTGCTAAGCCGCCCGTAGGGACGGTTTTAAAACCTTACAAAGGATGTTTTCGGGCAGACTATCGTCTGCCCCTACACAAAATGACACCAACTGCGTAAGTCCTATGAAGTTCAAAACTTGCGAGGTGAGCAAAGATGATAAGACGAATGGTTTTGGTTTCGTTGCTCACTGTTTTTTTGCTTGCACCTGTATCGGCGCAAAAAATCATCCTGATTAGCCGTGACCAAGAGATTGAAATCGGCAAGGAAGTTGCTGCTGCCTTAGAAAAGCAATATGGCGTTTGGGATGACCCTGAGCAAACTCGGAGAATAGAGCGGATTGGTAGAAGCCTCGTTGCCGTTTGCGAGCGCAAGGATATGCCCTACTCCTTCAAAATCCTCAACGAGCAAAAAGAACTCAATGCGATGGCTGCACCTGGCGGTTTCATCTACATCACCAGAACACTCCTTGAAGCCCTTGAAAGCGACGATGAAATTGCTTTTGTGCTTGGGCACGAGATTGGTCATATTGCAGGTGACCACATCCGAAAGCAAATTAGCCAAGTGATGGTCAGTTCATTTTTACTTGACATCCTAACAGGCAAAGCAAGCCAACTTGTTAGGATTGGCACAGAGATTTTGTTTGCACTTTATCAAAGTGGCTACAGCCGACAACACGAAAGAGATGCTGACACTCGTGGCATCCGATACATGAAAGCAGCAGGTTACAGTCCAGTCGCTTCAATCACCGCTCTCAAGAAATTGGGCATGGAGCGATACAAAGGGCTTATCCGCTGGTTTGGCACTCATCCCGATGTCCCTTCCCGTATTGAGCGAATATCACGAATGCTGGGCGTTGACCCTGAAACTCTTCAACCTCTGCCTGCAAATGCTTCAGCAGGAAAACTACCTGACAGGCAAGAAGCCTTGTTCTACATCGCCGAAAATGCCCTATCCCAATTGACCGAAAAGGAGTCAACCCCGCAAAAAGTTTGGCAGTTAGCAAACAGCAAATTGGAAGATTTTGAAGTTTCAAACGACGGCAAAACTTTTTGGCTCTTAATTCGCCGAAACGATTCAGATTTGGTTCACTTGGCTATCTTCAAAGACGGAAGCAAAAAGACCGAGTTCGTCGCTTACTTTTATGCCGACAAAATCGTTGATTTCAAGCGCTCGTTTAGTGGCAGGTTGCTTGCAGTTTTAGCGGAAGAGAATGGCAAAACTTTCATCAAGTTGTTTGATGACGCTGGCAGAGAAGTTCAAATCCCTAACAGAACGCCGCTTGGTGAAATTTCCGCTATCCAATGGGTCAAGGGAGACAAGATGCTGGTTTTCGCTAAAAGGTTTGGCGAGACTGTTGTAGCAATCATCTTACCGAACGAAACCATTCGCTTTGTCTCAACAAATGCGAAAAGCCCTCCAACCGCTGTCAGTTTGAGCGACGAACAAACTTTGGTTGCGCTGGTGGATGGAACGCTCCAACAAGGTCGTTTTGAAGGTGAGCAAATTGTTTTGCAACCATTTGCATCGCCCGTGAGTGCTTTCGCTATCAGCGAAGGGCAAATCGTTTTCGTCAAAGACGGAAAACTCCAAATGGGCAAGTTGGAAGGAAAGGATTTGAAAGTTGAAGTCATTGACGACCGAAAGGGCAAATTCTCAGACCTGACAATTTCAAGGGATGGTCAATGGTTGGCTTACACTTACACGGCAAAACTTTCAGACCCACCACAACTTTGGCTGGCTCACCTTCCCACCAAACAGTTGTGGAAAATCGCTTCAAATGCCAGCAGGCAAAAATTTGCGAGGCGTTGAAATTCAAACTGGAACTGCTACACCTTCGCCCCTTATGTCCGCACAACCGCACCAGTTATTGCCAACTCGCTCAATGCCGTGATCAGCATCTGTCTTTTGGGCTTCAAAAGTTCCCTTTGGCAGGAACGGAACAAATCTTAGGGAAATCCCTTCTTTTTTTTTCGCAAGCAAAACAGACCGAAAAAGTCTCCTCCCAAACTGCAAAGGTGTGGAGTGACAACCGAGAGCATAGCGCTGGTGGCAACCACAGCATCGGCAAAACTTCCGCCTCTTCTCAAAGCATCCCTGCCCATCAAAGCAGCAAGGGGATGCTCAGCAACGACCAAACCACGCCTTGACCATGTTGGAAATTTCATCAACCCAATGCACTCTCCTTGCAAAAAATTTCACTTCTCGCCCCAAAAGGCAAGTATTCCCTCTTGCACCAACTTTGCAGCCGTTACTGCGGTAACTTCGGCAGGGTCGTATGGCGGATGAACTTCAACAATGTCCATTCCGACGATGTTGAATCCTCTCAAGGCTTGAAAGAGAGCGATGACCTGTTCGTATCTCAAACCGCCTGGCTCAGGGTTACCTACGCCGGGGCAAAAACTGGGATCAAGGGCATCAATGTCAATGCTGATATAAGTTGGGCATGATGGTTCAAGTTTTTGCGTCAACTCTTCAACGGTAACATATTTGCTCCAATCTTCGTTCCCGACAAAAGAGCGAGTGCCTGCAACCCAAACCTTCCCTTCAACCATCTCACAAATTCGCCTGATGGCACAGGCATGGGAGTATTTGCTTCCGTTGTAACTGTCCCGCCAATCGGAATGGGCATCCAAAACAGCAACTTGCAACTGCGAGAAGATGCTCCTTGCACCAGCAACGACACCGATTGAAACGCTGTGGTCACCTCCGAGGACGACAATTTTCCGCCCCGCTTTCAAGTGAGTTTCAACTGCATCGGCAATTTGAGGGATTGCTTCTTCAATTTTTCCGCTCAAGGTTAAATCCCCCAAATCGCCCAAAGCCACATTTTTCAAGTCCGAACGAAAGATGGCGCTGTAACTTTCAATGCTTTGAGAGGCACGGCGAATTGCTGCTGGAGCAAGGGCACTGCCCTTTCGGTAACTTGAAGCCAACTCAAAAGGTGCACCCAAAATAACGACTTTTGCAACATCAGCAGAACCTGCTTCCAAGAAACGCATCCTTCAGTTTCACCCTCTTGCTGTCATTTGCTTTTGGGTAACTTAGGAAACCCGAAGCAACTCTGCTCCACCTTCAAGGGTTTCCACCTTTGCCCTAAGGTGTTCATGTTCAGGTCGCTCAAGGTGAGGGTCAATTTCAACGAGCCATTCAGCGCACTCTTTTGCTTGCATCAGAATGTCAACATCTCTGATGATGTCGGCGAGTTTAAGGTCGGGCAAACCGTGCTGACGCGTCCCAAGGAATTCGCCTGGACCTCGTAACCTCAAATCGTGTTCAGCGATGACAAAGCCGTCATTTGTCTTCGTCATTACCCTCAACCTTTCCCTCGCCTCATCCGTTGAAGGGTCAGCGATGAGAACGCAAAAACACTGATGTTCACTTCTCTCCACTCGTCCTCTCAACTGGTGCAATTGTGCCAAACCAAACCTGTCGGCATCTTCTACCACCATGACTGTTGCGTTGGGGACATCAACTCCAACTTCAATGACCGTCGTCGTCACCAAGACTTGAATTTTGCCCTGGCGAAAAGCGTCCATGATTTCGTCCTTCTCGTAGCCACTCATCCGACCGTGAAGGACGCTAACATTGCAGTCAGGGAAAACACTTTTTTGTAGCCACTCAGCATGTTGGTAAACTGACTGGACATCTTCAAGTTTTTCTGACTCTTCAATGAGCGGGCAAACAATATAGGCTTGGTGTCCTTTCGCCAACTCCTTTCGGATGAACTCATAAGCCAATGCCCGCTTGCTGGTGCGCAGCCAGTAAGTTTTCGCTCTTTGCCTTCCAGGTGGCAATTCGCGAATGACAGAAACATCCAAGTCGCCATAAACCGTCAATGCCAAAGTTCTTGGGATTGGAGTGGCGGTCATTATGAGAACATCTGGCGATTCCCCTTTCCAAATCAGTTTTGCCCTCTGCATTACTCCAAATCTGTGCTGCTCATCTACAACGACTAAACCCAGCCGATGGAACTCTGTCGCTTCTTCAATAAGTGCGTGAGTGCCGACGACAATTTGCGCCATGCCCTCTCGGATTTTCATCCTCGCCTTCCGCTTGTTGGCAGGAGTCAAACTGCCGACAAGTTGAACGATGTTGACATCATGCCAGTGAAAGAGTTCACGCAAAACTCGGTAGTGCTGCTCGGCAAGGATTTCTGTCGGAGCCATGAAAGCGACTTGGTAGCCATTTTGAACTGCCACAAAGATAGCCGTTGCAGCCACGACAGTTTTACCCGAACCGACTTCGCCGTGCAAAAGTCGGTTCATCGGATGAGGCTTTTGCATGTCCGACAAAATTTCACCGATGACCTTGCGTTGGTCATTGGTCAACTCAAAAGGCAACGAGCGAATGAAAAGAGCGACAGAATCTTCGTCAACATGGAAAGCGATGCCTTCGTGCTCCTTAACTCCTTTTTTGCGGAGCGCTAAGACCAACTGCATCGTCAAAAATTCGTCAAAGACAATTCGCTTCCTTGCCTCTTCCAACTTTCCATCATCGTCAGGGAAATGGACTTGCTGCAACGCTTCAACGAAGGGAATAAGGTTGTAGCGTTGGCGAATTGTGATGGGCAAAGGTTCTGTTAATTTGCTGACAGTGCGACGAACAGTTTCCTGAACGATGGTTCTGACAAAATTCTGGCTTAGACCTTCCGTCAAAGGGTAAACGGGGACAAGGCGTCCAACTTGCAGATTGGCGTTACCTGTGATTTCTTCAATCTCAGGCGTTTGGAAAGTTAACTGCCCGAAAATTTGCACAGCCTTGCCAAAAACGAAAAACCGCTGCCCAATACGAAACTTCCTTTCCATGTAGGGTTGATTGAACCAAACAAGGAAAGCCTTACCACTGGCATCGCCAACGGGCACTTTCGTGATGAGCAAATGCTTTCGCTCTTCCGTAAAAGGGTTGCCAATGACTTGAACTTGCACGACAACTTTTTCGCCATGCATAACTTCCGCCAGCATTTTCAAGTTGCGTCGGTCTTCGTATCGGCGCGGATAAAAGTGCAACAAATCGCCTACCGTTTCAATACCCAACCGTTTCAACAATTTTGCTCGCTGTGGTCCAACACCTTTAAGGTAGCGGACTGAGTCAGTAAGGTGCAAGGGAGTGGTGACTATGGTCTGATGGACAGAAATTGGGCGAACTGCAGATTGATTTGTTGGTTGTGGAAGTTGTTTGGCTTGAAAAGTTTTTGCCTCCCCATGCGGTTGAACATGATTAATTGGCTTGACTGCAGGCGACAAAACCTGTTGTCCCACTTGCCCAGCGGAAAGTTGCTCGTTGGGTAACTCGGATTTCAGCAAATGAGTAGTTTCAAGTGTCCCTTGAGTTTGCGAGGTTGAAAAAGGAGTTGTCACCTCCACCAATTTTTTTCGCACTTGTGCCAGCAAGTTGCGGGCTTGCAGAATTCGTCTTCGCCGCTCAGTCACATCCACACTATCGTAGCCCTCAAACAAAAGAACCATCTCCGAAAAAAGTTGCTTCAATTCATCGCCATCGCAAATTTCTTCCGCCCTTTTCGCCCAAGCGATCATGTATCGGTCAAATCCGCCTATGACGGCAAAGTTTTTGCAACCCGTTTTCTCCTCAATTGTCAGTGGCTTTTCAAGTTTCTCAAGGATGGAAGAAATTTCCGCTGGCATGGACCCTCACCCAATTGGTTCAGTTCATCGGTGCAGAGTTTTAGAGCGACCAGACAAAAGTTTATGACAGGATTTGAGCAAACAAAGGATTAGGCACAAGAGAATTTAGCCTCATAGTTCAGGCTCGTTTCCTTCAGGTTTTGAGACTAATCTGGAGGTGTGATGTTGAGATAAATCAACCCTTTGCGGATGCGAACCGACTTGATGGGTGGGTTGAAAGGCAAATCTTTTGGTTCAACAACTGGGTTGATATGCCTTTCAAGGCGGGAAACCAGAAACCCCGGAGCACCAATACCGTTGACCCTGAGTTCATCAATCTTCAAATAAAGGCAGTTGTCACGGGGTTCGGCTTTGCATACTGCCTCAAAAGGGTTGTTAATCCGCAACAAGGTTAAAATGCCACGAAGGGTAAGTTTGCCGTCTTCGGTTATCTGGACTTTGATGCGCATGTCTTTTGTAGCCTTGAGTTCCGAAAGCATTTTTTCAAAGTTGTCAGCATCCATTATGCCTTGAAGGGTTGATTCTTTGACGGAAATTGTCCTCAGTTTCCACATACCAATGAGCGCAGAGACATCAATCACAGGCTCAACGGCTCTTGCCTTTAACTCACGCAGGGAAATGCTTCTGACCTTTGCTGGTTTACACTCAACTTCAACCAATTGGAACTTTCCCTTCTCTGTTTCCTCTGGCGAAGACGGGACAATTCGTAGGTTTAAGCCGTTGCTGTCTTTCGGGTTCGTTATTTCCTTTCGCAGCACCTGCTCCAAAATCTGGACGACATTAGGAGATGAACTGGCGGTAATGACTGTTGCCAACGCCAAAGTGCCGACCACCAACAATAACCTGAATTTCCGCACCATAAACCGTCACCCCTGTCAGGTTTCAGAGTTTTCGGATACTGCCATAACTTTAGACTTCCCAAGCCTTACCTCAGTCGCAAAATTTTACTCCTTTCACGCTGCCTTGCGTTGCCATCGGAAAACCGTGAGCCGAACTTGCCAGTGAACCTGCAATGAGAAATCACTTCTTGCCTGAACCAATTAACTTTGCGCTTGCTTTGCTCACGGAAACGACCAACTTACCTAACCTTTTCTGAAGTGCAACTTCAAACAGACTATTTGCTGCCTCAACGACTTTTTGCGCAACTCCGGGTGCAAAAGAAACATCGCCGCAATTAGGGCAAACGAGTGCAGGAATGCCGCTAATGCATACCCTAACGCCTTCTCTCACAAATTCTTGCGAGACTTCTTTTGCCTCCAAGATTGCTCCGCAATCAGTGCAGCGAAGACTTTTCTTCATCTTTTTCTCCAGCAGTTCACGCTCAAAACTTAATCGGGTCACCAACCGCGAACTTGCAACAATTCGGCTTCGGAGAGCGTCCTAATATCAATGCCTCGCATAGGCTCGCCTAAGCCGCGAGAAATTTCCGCAAGGATTTCAGGTTGGTCGTAGTAGGTCACGGCATCAACGATTGCCTTTGCCCGCTTGTATGGGTCACTGCTCTTGAAAATCCCGCTGCCGACGAAAACCGCTTCAGCACCAAGCCTCATCATCAGTGCTGCATCGGCAGGTGTTGCAATTCCGCCCGCTGCGAAGTTCGGAACCGGCAATTTCCCGTGATCGTGAACCCACTTGACAAGTTCGTAAGGAGCACCCAAGTTCTTCGCGACGGTAACGAGTTCTTCTTCAGGCAGCATTTGAATGCGCCTGATTTCGTCCATGATTTTTCGCATGTGCCTTACGGCTTCAACGACATTGCCTGTTCCCGCTTCGCCCTTGGTGCGAATCATCGCTGCGCCTTCAGCAATTCGCCTCAACGCCTCGCCCAAATCGCGTGCGCCGCAGACGAACGGGACTTTAAACTGGTGCTTGTTGATGTGGAATTGTTCGTCGGCAGGGGTTAAGACTTCGCTTTCGTCAATGAAGTCAACGCCGAGGGCTTCCAAGATTTCGGCTTCAACGAAGTGACCAATTCGGCACTTCGCCATTACTGGGATTGTCACCGCTTCCATGATTTCCAAAATTTTCTCAGGATCAGCCATCCGAGCGACTCCGCCTTCCTTGCGGATGTCAGCGGGAACTCGTTCAAGAGCCATCACAGCAACAGCGCCCGCTTCTTCAGCGATGCGGGCTTGTTCGGCATTTGTCACATCCATGATTACTCCGCCTTTGAGCATTTGAGCCAACCCAACTTTAACTCTCCAAGTCCCCCAAGTTCTCTCCTCAGTCCAACGGGGAAGTTCAGCCTGCATGCTCTCATCCCTCCTGTTTATTGCAACACTTCCTTTGGTCCTTTGCGTTGACAATTTTTGCGAATGTCCCTGCAGTTTCGTTCTCAATTTTAGCGCAGGTTGGCAAAATTTTTTGGCTTTGTAGAAATCTCACGCCGCATTGGATGGCTTGACTCCTACCGAGCCGAAATTCGGCTCAATGTAGGGCGCGGTTTTATACCGCGCCGATGAAAAATTTGTTGGCAGGGTGTAAAACCCTGCCCTACAAGAAAAATTGGCTCAATGTAGGGCGCGGTTTTACACCGCGCCGAAGAAAATTTGTTGGCAGGGTGTAAAACCCTGCCCTACAAAGGAAATTGGGCTCAATGTAGGGCGCGGTTTTATACCGCGCCGAAAAAAATTTTGTTGGCAGGGTGTAAAACCCTGCCCTACAAAGAAAATTCGGCTCAATGTAGGGCGCGGTTTTATACCGCGCCGAAAAAATTCTTCGGCTTATCATGAATTTTTTGCTTCGCAAGTGTGCAAGATTTCTACAAAGCCAATTTCCCAAGCACGCAGAATTAACGGGGTGAGATTTAATGGCTCGGAAGCGGAAAGTTGTGCAGGGGCAGGAAATCCCGACCGAGTTTTTAGCCCCCTCAGGGTTCAAATCTGGTTACGCCGTTTTGTGGGGCAAACCGAATGTCGGCAAGTCAACCTTGCTCAATTACCTTGTCGGCGAGAAAATCGCCATCGTCTCGCCAAAACCTCAGACAAC
>Ga0209289_100712_pt1 | contig 15671 bp, 15 predicted proteins | sample GXS110809BmetaG_FD_184121 | JGI IMG/M metagenome (GOLD analysis project Ga0209289, IMG submission 184121) | Hot spring microbial communities from Gongxiaoshe hot spring, China to study Microbial Dark Matter (Phase II) - GXS 110809B (SPAdes)... ...
TGTTTGAAGCAGAAAGACTAAAGAGAAGGTTATAAAACAGAATATCAAAATGTGTTTCTTCCATTTTTGCAGAACATTGATTATCTCCTGAAAAGATATCTGTTCCCCTGAGTTCATATTATCTATTATTTTAACAATTCCAGTTATATTTTTTGTTTAAAATTAACATTTTTCAAAAATCATTTATATCTTTCAAAATTAAGTTATCTATGCTAACTTTATATCATAATCTCGTTTTGAAGGATTATCCACAATAGAAATCCACAATTATTCTTCAATAAATATAAGAAAAGAATATCCAAAACTAAATAATATCCTACAAGAAATTCTGCAGAGAAATAAGAAACGGCCAAAATCAAAACAAACCAAAAAAGATATAGATTCGCTTACAAGAAGGATTTCACTAATTTGGCGTTCAGAAACAGAACGAAAATCTGAAGAGCTCAAAAGATTAAAAAATGAATTATTAAAGGATTTGCAAAACTTTGCCATAGTTTTTAAATAACTCTCAGTCTCTCACCACAATAAAGTATCTAAACATTGCACTACAACGATTCTAAAGAACTATTAAAAAATTTTGTAAAAAATTTAAATGACAAATAGAATTTCCTTTTATAGATTGACATAGTTCGGATGAGACCCTTTAATCAATAAAAATCGATCCAACTTTGCAACAGAGTGAAATCACTTCTTCAGCCGATCAGCAAATTTTTAGGAAGAATAGCTCAACAATGATTTAAAAATTCAAGAAAACACATTAATAACAAAAATCAAATCGGATAATAAAGAAACTCAATGCTTCATATAAATTCTCAACAGTATTTTTCCATTTCAAGGATTACATAAAATAGATGAGAAACGATATATCTTTTAAGCGCTTTGTCAAAATAAATATGTATCAAAAAATGTCAATTTCTTCTTGTATTGTAAGTGGAGGATAAAAATTTTTTGACACAGCATTTAAGAAAGCATAGTATCTGTCCGAAAAATCGTAATGGTTTTTATCGTCATTTTTGGGAATTCATAAGGAAATCCAGATAATTTCTCCTGATTTGAAAGATTTTTAGAATGTAGTGAATGTTAGAGGATTCAGAGACGATTATTAAGGGGGCTGGGAAAGTATCATTTTTTATTCTATTAAGTAGGATAACAGGCCTTCTAAGGGAGATGGCAACTGCCATATTCATAGGTGCAAATTACATTTCGGACGCACTTTTTGTAGGATGGGCTTTTCCAAACACATTGAGAAGATTTTTAGCAGAAGGACTTGTCGCTCCAGCTTTCATTCCAGCCTTTATGAAAGCGAAGGAAGATGGGAAAATAAAACAAGCATTATCGTCTTCAATTGGGCAGATTTCCCTGATAACAGGCTCAATATCTATACTGATAATCCTCTTTTCAAATCAGATCAGTTTATTGTTAGCACCGGGTTTTGAACCAAAATCCAGAGAACTTTCGGTTCTCTTCATATCCTCACTCGCTCCATATATTTTTTTTATATCAATAGCAACCGTTCTATCAGCATTTCTCAATTCATTTTACATATTCGGGATTCCCGCATCTACAATGTTCATCTTCAATACAATAAACATTCTTGGGATATTGATTTTCTACTATACCATTGGAAAACCGGAGATAGGATTCATATTTGGAGTTTTTGCAGGGGTTATAGCACAAAACATAATAAATGCGCTGAGTTCCTCAAAAATAGTGAAACTTGGTTTCTCACTAAAAAACAATGAATATTCAAAGATAATCTGGAAGGCTATACCAGCAGTTATAGTGGGAGGTGCAATATACCAGATAAACTTTCTTGTTTCCCGAGCGATAGCATCTTTCGGTGGAGAAAAAACTATATCTTTTATAACCTATGCCTCAAGGTTTTTTGAGTTCCCTCTTGGAGTTTTTGTCTATTCAATATCTTATGTTGCTTTACCTTTTCTTGCAGGAAAGAAAGGTTCGAGAAGTTTTTCAACATCCATATACATCACAACAGTCATAATAATCCCGGCAACTATAGGGCTCTTCCTTCTCTCAGAAGCAGTAATATATATGGTATTTGGATACGGAAGATTTACGAGAACAGATGTTCGAGAGACTGCAAAAGCACTATGTATGTATTCTCTGGGACTTATGCCAGTTGCTATTTCAAGGTTGTTCGTTTCTGATTTTCAAGCTAACCGCAGACTTAACATTCCGGTCATATCAAGTATCTTATCATTTGTATCAAACACTGCCTTATGCATCATCTTCACTATAAAAGGAATGCAACACACAGGTATAGCTCTAGCATCCTCTATATCAGCCTTAGTTGGGTTATTTCCACTTATCGCAAAATCTGATAAGAAGAATTTCTTCTTTTTCGCGCTCATAAAAGGGATAAAAGTCACACTAATTCCCTCAATTATAACCTTAGTTTTGTGCCTCATGTATATACACTACTGGAATAAATACGAATTACCAAGGTTAATCGGATTCGCTTCAATGCTGATATTAATAGGCCTATGCTTTATAATAACCCTGTTTTTCCTGAAAAAATTTTCAAAAGATTCAACAGCTGGAGAACAAAGTTTTGGTTCTAATCAGAAAAATTGATAAGGTAAATTCACAAAGAATCTTGAAAAAATTTGTCTTATAAACAAAGTTATTACAAAAACACAAAAATGGTTCCGAAAAAATTTTTTTTGACAAAAGGGATAGGGTATCACAAGGAAAAACTTGCTTCCTTTGAGTTAGCATTAAGGGATGCAAAGATTGGTGTGTTCAATCTTGTGAATGTCTCATCAATAGTTCCTCCACACTGCGAATTAGTTTCCATAGAAGAGGGTTTAAAGGGTCTAAAACCAGGGGAGATAGTATTTTGTGTTCTCTCACAGAACTATGCAGATGAAAAAGGTAGATTAGTTTCAGCCTCAGTTGGTCTAGCTCTTCCAGAAGATCGGTCCTTGCACGGTTATCTTTCTGAGTTCCACGCGTACGGTATGACAGAATCAGAAGCAGGGGATAGAGCAGAAAGGATCGCAGCATATATGCTTGCTACAACACTGGGGTACGAGTATGATGTAGATCAAGATCTTCAGAAGACAAAAAACTTCCTGAGTATAAATGGTAAGAGGATATTCACATCTCACATTGCAGTCTCCGCAGAGTGCCTCAAAAATTCCGAATGGGTAACTGTAGTATCTGCAGCAGTTTTCGTTCCCTAAAAAGATGAATTTTCTTGATTTAGATAACTCTTTTGAGGAATCAAAATTTATCATAATACCAGCGGAAATAGGTGGGACATCGGTAGGTTCAAAGGGAGCAGAAAAAGCTCCCGAGAGTATAATAAAAGCATCGTGGCAAATCGAAGATTTTGATACAGAACTTAGGTTTGATTTAACACAAGATAAATTCCATACAACAGCTCCGGTCCGCAACCTTGATGACCTTTATAAGCTATCACTAAAAACCTTTAAAGAAGGGAAGATACCTATTATCATAGGAGGAGAACACTTTATATCTCATGCCGTAATCAAAGCAATGAGTGACGTTTATGGTAAGAACATATCAGCAGTATTTTTCGATGCCCACGCTGACATGTTTGATGAGTTCAGTGGAAACAGAATGTCTCACGCTTGTGCCTTATTTTTATCTTTACCATTTTTAAAAGATTTCATATCCATAGGAGTGAGAAATATAGCAAAAAGGGAACTGGAAATAATAAAGAACAAAAGGCTAGAAGAAAGCTTCATCTTTTTTGAAGATGCAATTATAGTAGATAGAAAAACAGGTGAGGTAAAGATCAATATAAAATTAATAGATAAGAAAATCCGTAATCTCAAAGGTGAAGCAATTTATATAAGTTTTGATTTTGATTTTATAGATCCAGGATATCTTCCATCTCTTTCAACTCCTGAGCCACCTGGTTTTTCCTTCATCCAAACATTCTTCCTACTCAAAATGATAATAAACTACTTTGGTAACAGGATAAAGGGATTTGATTTTGTTGAATTCTGCCCACAAGGTATATTTTCCTCCGACGTATCAGCTGCCAAAGTAATTTCAAAATCGGCAGCATACCTATCTTATGAAATAACACGAAAAACAAAAAATCTAAAAAATAAAAAAATTTATGCAAGGTGATAGATAAAATGCACCTCAATTCGCTCTTGAATTTTTTACCTAAATTTATTCATAACGCTTTAATATAGTACCCTACCGAAATTCTACAAAAACTATGAGATCAATTTTTGAAAAAATTAAAAAGAACCTCAAAATAAAAGAATCTAAAAATTTCATATTTTTATAAAATCTAAAAATCTGATAAATTCATATTTATATGATTATACCTTTTGTTTTTCTGTTTATATTGCATCATGAAGAAGCAACTTTAGATCATATAGCGAAAACTGCTGTTGGATTTAACTCAGTAATAGCGAACAGAGAAAAAGTTCCGGGGAAAAGATCTTTCTTTCTCTCCCCATTTTTAGAGTATTCATTTTTAGATCTCAATCTACTAAAATTTTCTGCAAGAGCAGATATACCGTTTGGGACAGTTCAGAACAAGCTTTATTTTTCTGATATAGCAGGAACGATAAAAACGACACTCGATATAAAAGTTCTCTCTCTGACCCCAATGGTATCTACTGAATTCCCAACAGGCGGAACACTCGCAACCTCAGGACACATAGGTCTCCTACCTGCAATTGCCTTTGAGATACACACTGGACCCATTATGCATATACACGGAATCATAGGCTTAAAGCTACCTTTAGGAGAAAGTCATGAAACCTCCCCTACAGGTGAAACGGATTCACACACACATCATAGCACATCAGATACAACATCAAACGCTCACAAAATAAATTATATATTCCCTCACTCTGGAAAGGAAATAATGTCTCATGTAGGTATGATGCTGGGAATACTTGATATAATCGGTATAGATATAAGGCCAAGCTTCTTCCTTGAGGATTTCAAAACATTTGTGTTCCAACCTATGGGTGGATTATTCGCTGATATACCATCTGGTGAAACATCGATCAAATTGCATCTTTATGGCTTTTACGCAACCGGAGGAGTTAGAAAAGGATACGGAGTAGGACTAATGGGATACCTTATGTTCTAATTTTGAAAATAACCGTTTTCTAAAGAATAAAACTAATTTTACATACGTGAATTCTACTTCAGACTCAAGTGAAAGATCAATCATTACAGAAAAAGTAATAAAGAAAATAGCTTCCTACAAGTATAAAAGACTTAAAATTGACGGGTTTATTGAATCTGCAGTTCTTATACCTATCTTTGTAGAAGGCGAGAGAATTCTATTCATAAGAAGGAGCATGAATGTAAAGGATCACAAGGGGCAGATAGCATTTCCGGGTGGTGTTATAAGCACTAATGATCTTTCTCCTATTGAAACAGCACTACGAGAGACCAAAGAAGAAATAGGAATAGATCCAGAAAATATTGAGCCCATAAACTATATAGATGACACAATAACTATAGCTGGCTATCTTATACATCCTGTTGTTGGTATAGTAAAAAGAAATGTCAAAATCAGCCCAAACCATGATGAAGTTGATGAGTTTTTCCTAATCCCTATAAAAGATATACTGAACGCCAAGGTTAAAGAAGATCCGGAAAGATTAAGTTGGGAATTTCATATAAATGGAATAACCATATGGGGCGCAACTGCCAGAATCCTCAAAAATTTCATTGATATATGTGAAACTTCATAGCAAAATCAATCTCTATGCTCTGTCGCAAGTCCTATCCTATCTATACCCACCCTCTTTACAATATCCATAACCTGAATAACTCTTCCGTAATCAACTTTTTTATCCGCCTCTATTATTACCTCCTTTTTCTTTATTCTTAAAAGTATACCCTCAAGTTCATTATACGTCCTCACAACCATTCCATTTATCTTTATTGTCCCATTTTCAGATATAGATATCGTCGGAACTTCTTCAGTTTGCTCAATAACCTGAGCCGAAGTGCTTTCAGGTAGTTGGACATCAAACGCAGTTTTCAGAACAGGAGCAGTTAGCATAAAGATTATAAGCAATACCAACATCACATCTACAAGAGGTATTATGTTTATCTCCGATTCAAAATCATCCCTAACTCCACCCACACGCATAAAGAAAAATTTTATAAATTAGTTCTTGATGTTAATTAACTGCTTTATCAACTAAATATGTACCAAAAATTGTCAATTTCCTCTGGCATTGTAAGTGGAGGATAAAAATTTGTTATTTTGTTGAATAATTTACTTTACATCTTGATTTTCATCTGCTAAACTTTTTAACAGTAGGAGTTATGAAGTATAGGATTTTCTAGGTTAATTGAATAATAAGCAGAAATAAAAAGTGTCAAATGAATTATTCAACAAAATAAAAATCTTTTGACAGAACAATTAAATCAGTTAATGAATAAACATCGTCTACGGTACACCTGACAAAACGGGAAAAATCATACCCCATAACTAAAAATAAATTATTTCACAAATAACCACAAATAAATCCATACAACATTATTGAAACCTTTATCAATAGAAGCGAATTTCATCTAATTGTGAAATGACACATACCGGAAGAACCTTGAATGTTAAGAGCGAAAAAAGTAAATCATAAATAAAACAACAAAAAATAATCAGAAGATAAACAAACTTAAGGAAAACCAAAATTGAAATTACTCTTAATATCTAAACAAAAAATTATTAATAATTATTTACATATGCAACAAACAAAGAAAAAATCACAATCAGAAAAAAGACGAAAAACAGAAAAAAATCTAAAATATCTCACAAGAGAAGAATTCTTTAGATACCTTGAAGAAGACAGGAGAAAATGGGAAGAAAACCAAAAAAGATGGGAAGAAAACCAAAAAAGATGGGAAGAAAACCAAAAAATAATTGAAAGGATAACAAAGAGTATTGCAAAAGTTGGGGCCAGAGTTGGTTATAAAATGGAGGATTTAGTAAGAGCCCTTATAAAAGAATTCTTTGAGAAAAACGGAATAAAACCGGATACAAAACCTTTGAAAGAATTTGACCAAGAAGGATTCGTATACGGGTATCCATCTGATGTGGAAATAGATGTCTTCGTAAGCGATCCTGTAGTATATGGAGAGGTAAAGAGCATTATAGAAGATGCTAGTGAGGTCCTGGCGTTCAATAGAAAAGTTGAATTCTTCGAAAGAAAATATGGGAAAGCATGGAAAAAATTTATAACTTGTCTTGATATTAAAGAGAGAAGAAGGGAGTCAATACTACAAGCAGCTGAAAAGTACGGCATTGATATCATTGAAGCATAAATATATACCTTAGGATACAAAGCTTTAACATTTTGGAAAACATCTAAAATCTTGATAAATGTTGAGAAAATCTGAATACCAGTTCTCTACTTCCCAAATAATGTAATCAAAAGATTTTATGGGACCAAAGCAATTCTCCCAAATGTTCTTCTATCTTTTAGTATTTCATGAGCTTTTGGAGCTTCCTCTAATTTAATGCTTGAATGTAGGATTGGCTTAACTTTCCTTTCTCTCAATAAGTTAAATAGTTTTTGAAGCTCATTATGTGATATCCCAACCGTCCCCTTTATCTTTATTTCTCTAGTTATCACCATCCCTGGGTTCATCGCATACTTATCTACACGTATATTCCCGACAAGCACAAGAGTTCCGGTTAATCTTAGGCTTCTTAGTGCAGATTCAAGAGCAATAGATCCGGTATTTTCTATCACTATATCAACTCCGCGCCCATCTGTAATTTTTGATACCTGCTCGTTGAATCTCATATCCTTTGAAAGTATAACTTCATCTGCTCCAAGCTTTTTTATCTTCTCAACCTTGTCATCAGATGTTGTAACTGCTATGGTAAAACAACCTATACTCTTTGATATTTGAATAGCGTGTATTCCGACCCCTCCACTTGCCCCTGTTATAAGAACTGTATCCCCCGCTTTCGCCTCAGCTTGAGTTAAAATTGCCCTATATGCTGTCCCGACCGCACAAAAGACTATACTTAACTGCTCTGGGGATAGCATCTCAGAAATATCCTTAGGAACAAGCTCAAAAGCAGAAAAATGTGCTTTTACAAGATCAGCATATCCCCCAGGAATAGTGTGAACAAATTTATCTCCCCTGAGACATATATTGTCGTGTCCAGATAGGCAAAGCTCACATCTCCCACAAAAAGCACCATGCCGCGATATAACAATATCACCCCTTGAAAACGGAGTCTCTCCATTGACCTTTTCCACAACACCACATATTTCATGCCCTGGAACAGTAGGAAGAGCTGTATATTTAAATCCTCCCTGAATATCTATTATATCACGATAACAGACCCCACAAGCCTTCACTCTCACAAGTATTTCACCATCTGATAAATCCGAAACATCAAAATCACCAAACCGAATTTCACCAAACTTCTCTAAAATCCAAGCTCTCATAAACCCTTGGTATTAATCTTTCTACCCAAGAAAGAATTTCATCATTTTCTGTAATATTGTATTTTACTTCACTTGAATAATTCTCAGAATTGATCTGAAAGGATTTAACATTAGATCTATCAAATCTAAACAATCAATAAGTAGGGATTAGAGAGAAATCAATATTTCTTCAATATCCCATTCTTGCTCTTGAGTGAATATTCAGATGATACAATATGTAAAAAAATAAAGACTCAGCAGTTATCAAGTTTCAAAATTGCAAATACCTGAATATTAATACGGATCGAAAACAAAAGATTTCAAAAGATAGGTGAGAAATTATTTCTCAAGTTCAAAAGCATCATGAAGTTCTCTAACAGCAAGCTCAATAAATTTCTCATTTATCACACAGGAAACCTTTATCTCAGATGTTGATATCATCTCAATGTTTATATTAGCTTTAGCAAGAGTTTCAAACATCTTACCTGCTACCCCAGGTCTATCTCTCATACCTATACCAACAATTGAGACTTTAGCTATCTTATCATCATACCTTATATCCTTAAAACCCATTTTATTAACGATTGGCTGAAGGATACCCATAGCCTTTCGCAAATCCTGTCTCTTAACCGTAAATGTTATGTCAGTAAGACCATCTTGAGATACATTCTGAACTATCATATCAACGCTTATTGAAGCATCACCTAACGGTTTAAAGATAGAACTTGCAATCCCAGGCCTATCTGGAACTCCCATTATTGTTATTTTTGCCTGATTCCTGTCATATGAGACAGCGGTAACAGGTTTTGAAGTCTCTATCTCCACCGCTTTTGTTTTCTTATTTGTGAAAACTTTCCGACTCATTTTCATCTATTCTATTACGTAAGCTCCAGAACTTAAAAATATCAGAAAGGTTATCACAAGACAAAAATCTAAAGTGAGAAAAATCTGATATAATCTAAATCTTGAAAAATAAGCAAAATCCTTTCCTTTAAAGGAATAATGTCCACCAATCTCTGATAGATTGGGTAGCTATGAACAAAAAAATCTTGTTCACGCCACAAACCCTTTGAGAAGATAAAGGCTGACTCCTTGCCTTTGCATAATCTCTTCTCCCAACATCCCGCAGAATCAGTATAAAATATGATGAAAGTGTCCGGTGATATATTGATTATCTTATACCTTTGTACAATCCCTTGAGTGAAAACAAAGTTTTGATTTGCAACCTTGTAATACAAACCCAACCTATTTGCAAGTTTAATGAATAGAACTAGTATTCCAGAATCATAATAGAAATCTATCACGTCTCCAGAAATTTCTCCAGACACTTGTTCAACAAAATTTCCAGAGTCAAAAATGAAAATGTTACTGTTTGTTTCTTTTTGGAACCAAACAAGGAGCTTTGAGTCCTTTGAAAGGATATGCTTTGTTTCCAAATGAGGTAAAGTTTTTTCAAGAGCAATTTTTTGTTCCTTATTCCAAACATATAAGGTCATCGAGTTTCCATAATTATAAAGCAACATCAAGGAACTCTCCGAAATAGGAAGATACTCAGAAAATACCGGAGCCCTTGTAATGTTTATTGAACTTGCTAACTTAAGACCTTGATGGTCAAGAGAATAAACATCAATTGATATGCCAGACCTTGAATAAATCAGATATTTATTTCCCGCATCAATGATATAATCCGCTTCTGGAATTATAACATATGTTAAACTGTTTTGGGACATTAATCCGACTTCATTAGATCTGAAGATAAATATTGTATCCTGCTTCCTCGTCGCGAAATCACATAATGGAATTGCAAGATCTGAAACAGTATTTCCGTAAATAACCACTGAATTATCACAACCCTGCGATATAAGATATATACCATCTGATCGCTCCAAAAGTATATTGAACTTTCTATAACCTGTTACAACCTGAGAAAAGGATAAAGATAAGTCCTTAGATATCTTCAAGAATTCTGTACTTTTCTTATCCTCATCATTGACTAAGATGATATAACCATCTTGGATTTCAAAATACTCAAGTTCATATGGATTCTCTATTTTAAGGTCGAAAAGATTTACGGATACGGTCAAACTATCAGTTATATCTTTTAGGTCAACTACATACAGTTTTTTATTCTGCGACACAGCGAAGATTCTTAAAGAATCCTCTGGAATCGCCAAAGTTTTCACATCTACAATGTCTGTGATTCTCAAAGATGCAAAATTTTTTATATTTTTTGATAGAACTGAGAAGTCTTCCCAATTCTGTATTATTTCCACACTTCGCACCATGTATATTTCAGATGATATTCCAAAAGGTTGCGTAACGCTAAGCTCAAAACGGGATATGAGAAAATAACTATTAGGACTTACATCCTGGGGTATATAAAAACTCACATCTGAAGAAAACTCGCCCATGCAAGTTATACTTGATGGATATATCTGCAAAATAGCCTTATTATTTTGCACAACATCACTCAATCTCTCTGGGAGAGAATCCGAAAGATAAACACTTATTGAGACACTCGAGGGAAAGCTTGGACAGATGAGAGATAAATATCCATCAAAAAACTCTCCCGTAGCTAATTTTCCCTCAATAGAATGAATATCAAATCGTATTACAGACAAATCAAGAGATATAATGTCCTTTTCACTTATAAGCTTAACATTGGCTTCTTGTTTTTCGGACTTACAAACGAGAATCCCAAGTACTATAAGGGTTAAAAAGCTTTTTCTCAAAAGAATCATTTTGAACCTCCAGATTCAAATTTTTGGATTGCTTTTACTATATCTTGAGCAGAAACCGGACCATATATCACCTTCCTTATCTTTGAATCATCCGAAAGGATTAAGGTAGTAGGAATTGCGTCTATACCTAGATTTTTAGCAAATTTACCATCCGGATCGTGTATTATCTGATAGTTTATATTATAGGATTTTGCAAGATCGTCAACTTTATTCCTATCATCCTGCACAGCTATACCTACAACAGATACACTAGCCGAATTCTGAAGCTTAATAAGTTCTGGTATTTCCTCCGTGCAAGAATCACACCAGGAAGCAAAAAAGTTTATCACAGTATATCTACCTAAATCTAATTTTAAGCTTTCAGGTGGTTTGAAGACAAATATACTCTTCCCCACAATATTATTTCTATCAGGAATAAACATAATGTATATCCCAAACAGAACTATCAGAGCTGTGAAGGCAATTTTGAGAATCTTCAACTTATCACGACCACCCTTTATTTTCTCTCTTTCCTGGTTGATCTCATTCATATGCTTGAGGAATTTCTCCTCTTTATCTCTCAAAAGTTCAACTCTCTTTAGGCCAGCTTCATATAGATTTATAAGCTTACCATTTTTATCTTTATCATCCATATACAAAAATTTAGTAATTCTGACTCCATTATCAAAACTCTCCAAAAGGGAAATTTCTAATATGCAATAACCAGGAAAACGGATGTCAATTCACATAGTTTATAAAATGATTGAAACACTTGGATTGGAACAAAATTCATTTCAATTTTAAGAAGGAAATCACAAAGAATCATGCTGCAATCTACATTCCAGAAAGTTTGATATGATAAAATCGGCTTAATATATTTTACGATATGCGCAAGTATGAATTCCCAGCTGACATTTTATACACAGAGGAACATGAATGGATAAGGATTACGGGTAATATAGGAGATTGCGGTATAACAGATTATGCACAAAAGAGTCTATCTGATATAGTTTATGTAGAGCTACCTGAAATTGGTCGTGAAGTGAAAAAGGGTGAAGTCGTTTGCACTATAGAATCAGTGAAAGCAGTATCAGATGTTTTCTCTCCTGTTGATGGTGTGATAAATGGAACCAACGAAAGACTCAAACAGGAACCGAACCTTATAAACCAATCTCCATATGGCGAAGGATGGATATTCAGAATAGAGATAAAGGGGAACAAAGAAGGACTCCTTTCGTCAGAAGAATATCAAAAACTCATAGAAAGGATAGAAGGAAGCAGATAGCATGCTATACGGAGGGAGGTTCATAGCAGAAACTCTCTTTGCGCCTTTACAAGAACTTGAAGATGCCTTTGAAAGAGCTAAGAAGAGTAAGGATTTTTTAAAGAAGCTTGATTATTATTTGAGATTTTACGCTGGCAGACCAACACATCTTTACTATGCAAAAAACTCATCAGAAAAGCTCGAGCTAAAGCTTTATATAAAAAGAGAAGATATGCTCCACACTGGTGCTCACAAAATAAATAACACCCTTGGACAATGCCTGCTCGCGAAAGAAATCCTAAAAAAGCAAAGAATAATAGCAGAAACCGGAGCAGGTCAGCATGGAGTCGCTACAGCAACGGCCTGTAGCCTGTTCTCTCTCAAATGCACAGTATATATGGGATCAATAGATACACAAAGACAAGAGATTAATGTTCTGAAAATGAAACTACTTGGAGCAGAAGTTATACCAGTTGAATCTGGTTCAAAAACTCTCAAGGATGCAATAAATGAAGCACTCAGAGACTGGATAACGAATATTGACACAACTCACTATGTCATAGGTTCAGTTGTTGGGCCAAAACCTTTCCCCGAGATTGTTGCCTTCTTCCAGTCAGTAGTAGGTAAGGAGGTTATGAAACAAATAAAGAAATACGAAAGAAGATTGCCAGACTTTGTAGTGGCATGTGTCGGTGGTGGTTCAAACGCAATAGGAATATTCAAACCTTTCATAGAAACGAAAACTGAACTGATAGGAGTGGAAGGAGGAGGAGACGGGAAAAGACATTCAGCAAGCCTGAACTACGGTAAAATAGGTGTTTTTCACGGAGCAAAAACATATGTATTACAAGACGAAGATGGTCAAATCATACAAACCCATTCAATTGCTCCCGGTCTTGATTATCCAGCCGTTGGACCAGAACACTCATACTTAAAAGATACTGGAAGAGTTAAATACTTTGCGGTTCAAGATGAGGACGCAATAAGAGGATTTGAATTTCTTTCAAAGAATGAAGGTATAATCCCAGCAATGGAACCTGCACATGCAATGGGCTGGATACTCAAAAACTTAAAAGATCTGAAAAAATCTGTTGTCATATTAAACCTATCTGGGCGAGGAGATAAAGACATGCATATATACAAAGAATACATCCAAAAGAAAAATTTTAAACTATTTTAAACTACATCTTTCTCTCCTCTTGGAACGACTATTTCACCTTGCTGCTCAAGACGCCTTATAATTTTTAGTATCTCCTGCTGAGCCTTTTCAACATCAATCCGTCTGACAGGTGGCATAACCTCAAGTTCCTCCATAAGAACTTTCCTCGCTCTTTCACTCATAGCACCCAATATCTTCTGCTTCACCTGAGGACTTGCACCCTTTAGAGCTTTTATGAGAACCTCCCTATCAACCTCACGCAATATTATACCTATATATCTGTCATGGATCTTGACTACATCGTCAAATGTGAACATAAGCTGTCTGACCTGTTCAGCCAATTCAGGATTTGTCTTATCAATCTGTTCTACTATATCTTTCTCAAGGCCAGGGGGAGCGTTCGTAACTATTTCTGCCAATGCCCCTACTCCTCCAACCCTTTTTGCTGAACCAACCGTTCTATACTCTTCATCAAGAAGAATACCTATCTCATCTACGACACCCGGAGCTAGCCTATCAAGATATGCCATTCTCTCAAGAACCTCACCGTAAAGTTCCTTTGGCAAATAGCTCAGGACTTCAACAGCCTTTTTAGGTTCAAGATACGCCAGAACAACTGCCATAGTCTGCGGATGTTCCTTCTTTATAAAATTCGCAATTGAAACCGCATCAAGGTCGTGTAAAACAGATAAACTCGCACCACTTCCGCCAGTATTGAAAAATATCTTCATCCTCTCCATAATTGCGGAGGCTTTAGCAGGACCAAAAACAGATGTCAGTATCTTATGAATGTAATCATATCCCGCCATAGGTATAATGTCTTGTCTTGTTAAACTTATAAATTCATCGAGGACCTCCTTAACCTCCTTTTTTGATACGAACTCAAGCCTCAACAATTCTTCTGTAACCTTTTGTATCTCTTCTTCAGTTAAAGCCTTAAGTATCTCTGCAACCTTGTCCTCTCCCAGAACTCTCAAAAGTATGGCAACTTTTCTCGGACCACCCCTTTTTGGCTTCTTCTCCTCCAGAGGCTTCTTCTGCTCTTCAGACTTCTTCTGCTCCTCTTGTTGCTTCTCTTTCTGTTGTCCCTTCTTCTGATCTTCAGAAATTTGTTTCGTTTCCACTTTAGTTTTATCTAAAACTTTTTGCGCAGTTTTGAGCATATATATTTATTTTAATCATTTGCTCGTTTTGATACAGCCTTGAACTAATAAAAAATCAGATCTTTATATCAAAGCCTTTTGAGAAATAATGTCCTCCATCAACAATCAAAGTTATACCATTTATCGCACGAGCTGCAGGAGAAGCTAAAAAGACAACCGACCAAGCTATATCCTCAGGTTCTGCAATCACACCCCTTGGTGTATTTCTCTTTATATTTTCAAGGAGAGATTCGGTCACACCCACATTCTTGACAAACCCCTCGGTCCATACGACCCCAGGAGCCACCAGATTCACTCTTATGTTGTATCTACCCCATTCGGCTGCAAGACTCTTCGTAAAACCCTCAAGACCTGCCTTACCAGTTGAAGAAGGTAGAGCAAATGGTGATCCGAAGATACCTGTTGTTGCACCTATGTTTATTATCGTCCCACCTTCTTTTTGCTCTTTCATAATATGACAAGCGTACTTAGAACACAAAAAGGTTCCAAGCAAAATTGTCTCTATTATGGCATTCCATCCTTTCACAGAAAGCTCCTCTGAAAGAGAAAGGAAATTAGCCCCTGCATTGTTGACAAGAATATCTAGCCTACCAAAATCCCTCTTTATATACTCAAAAAGCTCCTTTACAGATTCCTCTTGCCTTACATTTACAGGATAAAAGAAAACATTATTCCTACCCGTTTTCTGCTTTATCTCATCTGCAGCTCTTTGGAGATTTTCTTTTTTTCTTGAGGCCATAACAACCGAAGCCCCAAGATCTACAAACTCAGACGAAATAGCTTTCCCTATCCCGGTCGCACCACCAGTTACAAGAACAACTTTTCCGTCAAATATTCCCTTTTTAAACACCATAGGATATATAAAGTTATGAACGGAACAAAAATTTTGTCAAGGATTCAAGATGTTTCAAAAATATGCTTTGTCAAATAACTTACTTTACA
>Ga0209289_100713_pt1 | contig 15658 bp, 10 predicted proteins | sample GXS110809BmetaG_FD_184121 | JGI IMG/M metagenome (GOLD analysis project Ga0209289, IMG submission 184121) | Hot spring microbial communities from Gongxiaoshe hot spring, China to study Microbial Dark Matter (Phase II) - GXS 110809B (SPAdes)... ...
CGGTGGTCGGCGGCATTACGTCGCATACGGCAATTATGGCGCGGAGTCTGGGGATGCCGGCGGTGATTGGGTTGCGCGGGGCGTTGAGCCTGATTCGAGTGCAGGAGCTGCTTGTCGTGGATGGCTATGCAGGGGTGGTCATCGTACGCCCGAATGCGGAGACACTTGCCCGGCTGCAGCGTCACCAGAGCCGTGCCCAATGGCGCATCCAGTTGGCGCAGCGTTTGGCGCGTATCCCTGCGCAGACCACCGATGGCTACCGTGTCCGCTTGCTGGCAACGGTTGCCTCCCTGCAGGATGTGGAGGATGCACTCGTAGCGGGCGCCGAAGGCATCGGGTTGGTGCGCACCGAGCTCCTGGTGCTCCAGCGCAGAGGCGTTCCCGGGGAGGAGGAGCAGTACGCCTGGTACCGCCAGCTGTGCCAGGGCATGGGGGAGGCGCCCGTTACCATTCGCCTCTTCGACCTGGGCGCGGAATGGCGCGAGGCGATTCCGGTACTGGAGCGCAATCCCGCCTTGGGCATGCGGGGGATCCGCTACATGCTGCGCCACCCGGAGCTGCTGCGCGCTCAACTGCGGGCAATCCTGCGCGTTGCTGCCGAGGGGTTCACGCTCCGCTTGCTTCTGCCCTTGGTCAACTCGGCAGAGGAGGTCCGCACCGTGCGGCAGATGTTGAGGGAGTTGGCGCTCGAATTGGGCTACCGCGGACGGCTGCCTGCGCTCGGGAGCATGGTGGAGACCCCGGCGGCGGCACTCGGTGCGGCGAAGCTGGCGGAGGTGTCCGATTTCCTGAGCATCGGCACCAACGATTTGACCCAGTACACGCTGGCAGTAGACCGTGAGCACGAGCTGCTGGCGGAGATGTTCGACCCGCTACATCCGGCGGTGCTGGAGCTGATGTACCGGACCGCGCAGGCGGCGCGGGCGAAAGGGGTTCCTGTAGGAGTGTGTGGGGAGCTGGCTTCGCATGCGGCGGCAACGGAGCTGCTCGTGGGGATGGGCATCGAGGAGCTCAGCGCTACGCCCGGGGCGCTGGTACCGCTCAAGCAGCGGATCCGGCAGCTCAGCCGTGCAGCAGCGCAGGCGCGCCTGGAGCGGCTGCTCTCTGGGTGCTGCTCGAACGGAGTGTGAGTTCACCAGAGGATGCCCTCGGCAACGGCACGGGCGCGCTCGTAGGCTTCCTCCAGAGTAGCGCCAACGGCGGTGACGTGCCCGAGTTTGCGCCGGGGGCGGCTTTCACGCTTGCCGTAGAAGTGAATCCACGCCGGACCCGCCTGCAACGCTGGCTCCACGTCGTCGGGGAAACCACTCCCGGAGCGCACGCCGAGCAGGTTGATCATGACGGCGGCTGGGACGTACATCTCCGGCGAGCCCAGCGGCAGATTGCACACAGCACGCAGAGCATTCTCGAACTGCGAAGTGTAGCAGGCTTCGATGGTGTAGTGACCGGTGTTGTGCGGACGCGGTGCCAGCTCGTTGATGTAGAGCTGCCCGTCCTGGCTGAGGAAGAGCTCCACGCCGAAGATGCCAATGCCTTCGATGGCTTCGACGGCAGCCACTGCCAGCTCCTGTGCCCTCCGGCGCAGGGCTTCCTCAATTGGGGCGGGTGCGTAGACGATGCGGCAGACGTGGTCCTGTTGTACCGTCTCCACGCAAGGGTACACCGCAAGCTCGCCTCTACGGTTGCGGGCAACCATGACAGCGAGCTCCTTCAAGAGTGGAATCCAGCGCTCGGCGAGCAAACTCTGCCCCGGGGTGCGCTGCCGGAGCTCTACCCATGCGCCTTCGAGGGCTTCGGGTGTCTCCACCGTGCGGTTCCCGTAGCCATCGTAGCCGAAGAGTCGGGTCTTGAGCAGGATTGGGAAGCCTACCCGCTGGGCAAATTGCCCCGCCTCCACCGGAGAGGTTACCTCCTGGAACTCCGCCACTGGAATGCCAGCGCGCGCCAGATGCTGCTTCTGCGTGAGCTTATCGCGGACGAGGGCAACGGTTTCGGGCGTAGGGTAGACGGGGCGCCACTGGGAGAGCTCGCGCAGTAGCTCTGGGGGTACGAACTCGTTCTCCAGCGTGATGATATCGCTGGCGCGAGCAAATGCCTCCAAGTCCGCGCGGGAGCTCCAGCCGCCGGGAAACTCCAGTTTGGTCATCACCCCGGCGGGGGAGCCTTCACCGTGCTCCAGGATGGCAACCTGCAAGCCCATGCGGTAGGCAGCCAGGGCAAGCATCTTTGCCAACTGCCCACCGCCGAGGATTCCAATCGTGAGCGGACGCCCTGGGTGGAGCGGCGAAGGGAGCATCGCGCGCACTACTCCTCCTCTTCGCTTCCGGGGCTTCGGCGCAGAAGGGTTCCCAGAAGGTCGCGGTACGTGGCAGCGGAGTCCAGCTCCTCCTTGGCGAGCTTGGAGTGCTGGTGGAGTGCGTCCAGGATGAACTCCATCGCGGTGCCCAGCTCGTACGGGTTGCGTTCGTTGACCTTGAGGTAGCGCACGGCAAGCTGCCGCAAGGTTGGCACTCGGTCCAGCTCGCGCACGAACGCCTCGGTCGGCATCTCCTCGTCAATGGTGACGGTGTTGCCGGCTTCAAACCAGCGCAGAATCTCTGAGTAGACTCCGTTGCGCGACTCTGCGCCCTCCTGGCGCCGTGGGCGGGCAAGAGGATCGGGGAAGTAGAGCTTGAACACCTCGCGAACGGCGCGCCCGATGAGGGCTTTGGCAACCTTGACTGGACCCTCCTGTTCGCCTTCGAAGACGAGCTCGATCTTGCCGGTGATGCCCGTCAGGGCGCGCCCGAGGTCCAGGATGCGTGGGGCAATCGTGCGTTCGCCCGTCAGGATTGCGCGCCGTTCGGCGTTGGAGATAAGCGCCTCCATCGTGGAGATGGTCAGCCGGGCAGAGACTCCTGAGCTCTGGTCCACGAATTCGCTGCTGCGTGCGATGAGCGCGATGCTCTCGACGACCTGCTTGAGGTAGAGCGGGAGTACGACATCACTATCGGGCGTGCGGTGGATCCACGCCTCCTGCTCGGTGATCGCCATAGCGTCCTCGAGCGTGCGCGGGTAGTGCGTCAGGATCTGCGCGTCAATGCGGTCCTTGAGGGGCGTGATGATGGTGCCGCGCCGGGTGTAGTCCTCCGGATTTGCCGTGAAGACCATGCAGATGTCCAGCGGGAGGCGCACTTTGAAGCCGCGGATTTGGATGTCGCGCTCCTGCAGGATGTTGAACAGCCCGACCTGGATGCGGGGCTGCAGGTCAGGCAGCTCGTTGATGACGAAGATGCCGCGATTGGTGCGCGGGATGATGCCGAAGTGGATTGCCCCTTCGTGTGAGTAGTGAAGCCGTTGAGCGGCTGCCTTGATGGGGTCGATATCGCCGATGAGGTCGGCAATGGTCACATCTGGCGTAGCAAGCTTCTCGCCGTAGCGTTCGGAGCGGTGGATCCACTCAATTGGCGTCTCATCGCCCATTTCGGCGATGAGGTCGGCAGCGTACTTGGAGATCGGAGCGAAGGGGTTGTCGTTGACCTCGGAGCCGGCAACGATGGGGACGTATTCGTCCAGGAAGTTCACCAGCATGCGGGCGATGCGCGTTTTGGCTTGCCCGCGCAAGCCCAGCAGGATCATGTCGTGCTTTGCCAGGATGGCGTTGACGATTTGGGGGATGACCGTGTCGTCGAAGCCGATGATGCCGGGGAAGAGCCGTTCGCGCCGGCGCAGCTTCTCGATGAGGTTGCGCCGCATCTCCTCCTTGACCGGCAGCACCTCGTAGCCTATGGCTTTGAGCTCGCCAAGCGTGCGGGCACGCGGTTTCATTGCGTATCGGAGCCGGAGAACACGCGCTGGTAGGGACGCAGCAGCCGTTCGACGTATTTTCCCAGCACGTCGAACTCCAGGTTAACCTGGCTGCCACGGCGGAGCCGCCCCAGCGTCGTACGGCGCAGGGTCTCCGGAATGAGCGCAACCATGAAGGCGTCGGCGCGCAGGCGGGCAACGGTGAGGCTCACTCCATCAACGCAGATGGAGCCGTGGAGCACAACGTAGGGGGCGAACTCGGCAGGGAGGGCAATCCAGAGCAGATGCTCGCCACTGCGGCGATAGCGCTCCAGGACGGTGCTGGTGCAGTCGACATGCCCCTGCACCCAGTGCCCGCCGAGCCGGTCGCCCACCGCGAGGGCGCGTTCCAAATTGACCAGACTTCCACGCCGAAGCCGCCCCAGGGTGGTCTTGCGCAGTGTCTCCCAAACGACGTCAACGGCAAAGCCCTCTGGAGTGCGTTCGCATACGCTCAAGCAGACGCCGTTGACGGCGATGGAATCGCCCAGGGAGAGTCCGGAGAGCACCTGGTGTGCCCGGAGCCGCAGCCGTCGTCCCCAGCGGTGCGGCTGGATGGACACAACGGTGCCGCACTCTTCGACCAAGCCCGTGAACATCTCTGCCGCAGATTGCGCAATTTTGCACGCCGCAAATTACGCCCATTGGGCTGCTGCCGTGGCATACCTTCTGCACAATGCGGCTGCGCATCAGCAGTGGGGGCAAGCTCCGGCACAACTGGAGCAGCTCCGCACGGAGCTGACAGTCGAAGCCCTGCTCCAACGCGCCGCGCAAGCAGATGCACCCGAACGCTGGCTCCTGGTCGTGCCGACCGAGCGGCGCGTGCGCTGGCTCAAACGCCGATTTGTGCGCGAGTTGGCGCGCTTCCACGGCGTTGCTGCGCCAGAGCCTCCCATCTTCACACTGGCGGGGTTTGTGTGGAGCTGCCTGGGTCGGCTGTTCCCGCCGGGGGAGTTCGTCCAGCTCTCGGAAGCCTACCATGTGGCGTTGATCGAGGAGGCGCTGCGCCGGGCTCCTGTGCGGCTGTACCGCCGAGTGGGGCAGGAGTTCATTCCCGCACCGCTGCTGCAGCGGCTGGCAGAGGTCGTCGCCGGGCTCCGCAAAGACGGTATCACGGCGGAGGAGCTTGCCCAGCGGCTCCTGCTTGCCGAAGAGAGCGCCGATCCATCGGTGGACCGACTGCGCCTATCGGACCTGCTGGCACTGATGGAGGCGTACGAGGAGCTGCTCGGGGAGCATATCCTGGACGAGGCAGCGGCATTCCGTCTCCTGGTACGCCAGTGCGCTTGCGAGGGCGTGGGGTTGTTCCGCCGCCTCTTCCCTTCGGCTGAACTGCTGCTTCTGGAGGGCTTCTCTGAGTTTCGCCAGCCGGAGCTGGAGCTGCTTGCCCAGCTCGCCCGCCAGGACCTGCCCGTGTGGGTCCGCTTGGACTACTCGGTGGAGAACGGTCCGCTCTTTGGCAACTTCCAGCAGCACATTGAGCTGCTGCGCGATGCCGGCTACCGGACGCTCGCGCTTGATCCGCCGCTGCTCATGACCGAGCAGACGCCGCCGAGCGAGCGTATCTTCCTGCCCCTGGGAGCGTACCTGCGGCGCTGGCTCTTCAACACGGAGCGGGAGATCCGCCATCCGGGCTTCTCCGGACGCATTGCCATCGTGGAGTGCAGCGACCGGGTCGGGGAGGTCATCACGATTGCGCGGCTGGTCAAGTACCTGCTGCAGTGCGAGGGGTATCGCCCAGGGGAGATCGCCATTGTGATGCGCCAGCCGGCGCTCTACACGGCGCTCTTCCGCGAGATCTTTGCCCGCTTCGGCATTCCGGCAAACATCACCGACCGGCTCTGGCTGGCACAGGCGCCTGTGGTGGTGACCATCCTGAGCGTGCTGGAGCTGCCGCTCAACGGCTTCCGACGCGAGGAGCTGCAGCGAGTGCTCCAGAGCCCCTACGTGCGATCGCTGGAGAGAGAGGGCGAACCGATTGAGCGGGCAAATCTTCTAACCGTTGCCGAGCAGCGGCGGATTCTGGGCGGACACCGCTTTGGGGGAGCCCAAGGCTGGCGGCGCCGCCTGGAGTATGCCTGCCGGATGCTGGAGCAGCAGTATCGGCTCCTGCAGGAGGACCCGTACGCCGACCCATTGGAGCTACAAGCAGCACAGCAAGCGCTGGAGGCATGTCAGCGTGCGCTGCGGGATTTCGAACGCCTTCACCAGCGCTTCGGCTGGAGCGCTCGGCTCTATACGCCGCAGGAATTCCTGCACCTGGTCACCGAGGAGATCATCGTCGGCATGGGCATCTACGATGCGCTCCTGGAGGCGTACCGGGCGGTGCGGGCGCAGCAATGGCGCAGCACTGCTGAATGGCTCCACCTGCTGGAGCAGCTCGAACGCGATGCCCGTGCATTGAGCGCCTTCGTAGAGCTGTTGGAGGAGTTCGTCGTGCTGTTCCAGCGCCTGTGGGGCGAGCAGCCCCGTCCGCTGGCGCAGTATGTAGAGCGGCTGCGTACGGCGGTGTTGGGAACACGCTACCAGTTGCGCGAAAAACCCGGTGCTGGAGTGACGGTGACCGCCATCGAGCAGGCGCGCGGCATTCCCTTCCGGGTGCTGATCCTGTGCGGTGCCCTGGATGGGGAGTTCCCGCTGGTGTACCAACCGGAGCACTTCCTGGGCTATGTGCCGGCGGAGGCGCAGGAGCGCCATGTGCGGGCGGAGCGAATGCTCTTCTACCAGTTCCTGACCAACCACCCAGAGGCACTGGAGAACGGGCAGCAGCGGCTCTTCATCACCTACCCGCGCCAGCAGGATGGGGAGGAGTTGGTGCGTTCGCCCTTTGTGGATGAGCTGCTCAAGGTGACCTCCCTGGAGCAGGATGGCTGGGTGATCTCGGCAGAGGAGCTGTCTCGGCGATTGGCGCGCGGGGAGGCTGCAGAGGAGCTCCGGCGTGTTCCGTGGCTGTGGGTGCGGGCAACTCCGGCGGAGATTGCGGAGGTTCTGCTTGCCAGGAGTGATCCGTTGCCGGCGCCGCTGCGCGAGCGCCTTCCGGCGGGGGTGGCGCAGCCGTGGAATCCCTCCAAGCCCACATTCCTGGAGCTGCTCCCGCATGAGCAGCAGCGGCTTTTGGAGCGCGTGGGGACGCTGTTTTCGGCATCGGAGCTGGAGCTGTACCAACAGTGCCCCTACCGGTACTTCGCAGCGAACATCCTCCGGCTGCGCCCCCTGGAGCCGCCAACGCTGGAGCTGTCCCCGCTGGAGCGGGGAATTCTGCTGCACCGGATCGCCTACCGCTTCTTCCGGACTCTGCAGGCGGAGGAGGCGCCGGTCCTGGTGCAGCCGCGCCGTCCGGGGAGTCCGGCGCTGCAGCCTGTGCAACTTCGGGCGGAGCGCATGGCGTACTACCGCGAGCTGCTGCACCGGATTGCTCGGGAGGAGCTCGAACACGTCCGCTTCGAGCATCCCTGGTTTGAGCTGGAGCGCGAGGAGCTCCTGGGAACGCCAGAGCGCTCCGGTATTCTGGAGGCGTGGCTGGAATGGGAGCTGGAACGCGCTGCCCGAGGCTTCCTCCCCGTTGCGTTCGAGCTGGGCTTTGGGCTGCGACCGACGGCGGTTCCACCGGTGGAGCTGCGCCCGGATGTGCTGCTGCAGGGGCGCATTGACCGGCTGGAGTTCTTCTGGGGCGAACCTCCGTTGCTGGGTATCGCCGATTACAAAAGCGGAAGGATGGCGAACCTGCCCGGAGCGAAGCAGCTCCGCCGAGGAGAGCACCTGCAGCTCCCGCTCTACCTCTGGGCAGCGCAGCAGCTTCTCCAGCGCGACTACGCACTCGAAAGCGAACCTGCCCGGGCAGCCTTCTACGCCCTGCGCCCCCATCGGGGCTCTAAGGGGCGGCTTGAAGCCTCCGAACGAGCACTCATCACGTCGGAGACAGCCTTGGAGGCGATCGAGAGGGCTATAGCAACGGCGCTGCAGGTGGTCGAGTCCATCCGTCACGGGCGCTTCCCCGTGCAGCCGAGCTCGTGCACGGTGTGCCGAAGTTGTCCGTATAAAGCATTGTGCCGGATTGCAGAGGTCCGACAACCCGTGCCACTGGATGAAGCGGAATAGTCGAGCCCGCCGTCTGGAGCTTCCACAGGAGCTTGCTCCGGAGCAGTTGCGCTGGCGCTGCCCGGAGGAGGAGCTCCCCTTTGAGACCACCGACGAGGTCGAGCCGCTGGAGGAGATCGTCGGGCAGCCCCGAGCTCTGGAGGCGCTACGCCTGGGGGCGCGGCTGTGGGCGCCGGGGTACAACGTATACGTATCGGGCATCTCCGGAACAGGGCGCCTGACAACGGTGCAGAAGATCCTGGAGGAGACCCTGGAGAGCTGCCCTCCGCTGTTTGACTACTGCTACGTGCACAACTTCCGCTTCCCGGCGCAGCCGCGGCTCCTTCGGCTCCCCAAGGGGGAAGGGACTGCCTTCCGCGCTGCTCTGGCGGAGACGGTTGCCATCCTGCGGCAGCGAATTCCCCAGCTCTTCGAGGAGGAGCGCTTCCGTGCTACCCGCCACGAGTTGGCGCAGCGCTTTGAGGAGCGCCACCAGCAGATGCTGAGCTCCTTCGAAGCTCAACTTCGCCAGCAAGGCTTTGTGCTCGGACAGGTGGAGACGCCTACGGGGACGGAACCGGAGGTCTTCCCCATCGTTGATGGAGTGCCCATCACCATCGCCGAGCTCGACGATTACGTGCGCGGACGCAAGCTCACGCTGGAGGAGGCGCAGCAGATTCGGCAGCGCTACGACCAAGCGCGCTTCCAACTGGAGGAGCTCACACGCGCTTCGGCAAAGCTCCTGCAGGAGTACCGCCAAGCGCTGCGCGAGCACGACCGCTCAGCGGTCATGGTCTTCCTGCGGGGCTTGTTCGACCAACTGCGCCAGCGCTTCCCGTATGAGCAGGTTTCGGACTTCCTCGCCGAGCTGGAGCAGGACCTGCTGGAGCACCTCCATCTCTTCGTTGCCGAGCCACAGGAAACCCCAATGCAGACCGAGCAGCGGCTGGCGCTGCTGGAGGAGCGGCTGCACTACTACGGCGTCAACGTCGTGGTAGACAACAGCCAAACCGATTGCGTGCCCATCATCGTGGAGACCAACCCAACCTATGCGAACCTCTTCGGCACCATTGACCGCGTACAGGATGGGCGTGGCTTCTGGGCAGCAGATTACTCCTCGATTCGTGCTGGTTCGGTCCTGCGCGCCGACCGTGGCTACCTCATCCTGAATGCGCTGGATGTGCTGCAGCAGCCCGGCGTCTGGCCGGCGCTCAAGAATGTGCTGCTCTACGGCAAGCTGCAGATCCAGAGCTGGGATCCGCTCTTCCTGCTGCTGCCTACTGGGCTCAAGCCCGAACCTATCGATGTGCGGCTCAAGGTCGTGCTGCTGGGACCGCCGGAGCTGTACAGCCTCTTGAGCTGGGCGGACGAGGACTTCCCGAAGATGTTCAAGGTGCACGCGCAGTTCGATACCGAGGCGCCGCGGTCGCCGGAGATGGTGCTCGCCTACGCGCGCTTTGCCCGCAAGCTCTCGCAGCAGGAGGGGCTGCTGCCGGTGCATCGAGGGGCGATTGCGCTCCTGGCAGAATGGGCTGCCGAACAGACCGAGACCCAACACAAGCTCACCCTGCGCTTCAGCGACATTGCCGATGTGTTGCGCGAGGCACACTACTACGCGCAGCAGAGCCGCGCACCTCGGATCGAACGCGTCCACGTTGCCGAGGCGCTCGCGGCGCGGCGCCGTCGCCACGATCTCTTGGATGAGAAGCTGCGGGAGCTCATCCTGCGTGGCAGCCTCCTCATCGAGACTACGGGCGAACGTGTCGGGCAGATCAACGGCTTGACCGTCTACAGCGTTGGCGGCTGGAGCTTCGGCAAACCCGTTCGCATTACGGCATCGGTAGGAGCGGGCAGCTCGGGCATCATCAGCATTGAGCGCGAAACACAACTGAGCGGACCCATCCATAGCAAGGGCGTGCTGATCCTGGCGGGGCTGCTGCGCGAGCGCTTTGCGCATCGGCATCCGCTCACGCTTTCAGCATCGCTGACCTTCGAGCAATCCTACTCCGATATCGAGGGCGATAGTGCCTCGGCAGCCGAAATCTACGCGCTGCTTTCGGCGCTGGCGCAGGTGCCCATTCGGCAGGACCTTGCCGTGACGGGCTCGCTCAGCCAAAAGGGGGATATCCAGCCCGTCGGCGGCATCAATGAGAAGATTCGCGGCTTCTTCGAAGTGTGCGCGGCACGTGGGCTGACGGGCACGCAGGGGGTCATCATCCCGCACCGCAATGTGGAGGACCTGATGCTGCCGGACTTCATCATCGAGGCGGTGCAGCAGAAGCGCTTCCACATCTACCCGATAACCCGCTTCGAGGAGGCTATCCCGCTGCTCATGGGCATGCCCGCGGGCGTCCCCGATGCCGATGGGCGGTATCCCGCAGGCACGCTCTTCGGTGCAGTGCAGCGGCGGCTGGAACAGTTCTGGAAAGCCGGGCAGGAGCGTCCTGAGCCCTCGCGGCGCACTCGTCGAACCGTTCGGCGGAAGTGATGCAGAAGGTCCGGATTGCCCCATCGCTGCTCTCGGCTGATTTTGCCCATCTGGCACAGGTTGTGCATCAGTGCGAGGCTGCCGGTGCCGACCTGCTCCACCTGGATGTCATGGATGGGCACTTTGTGCCGAATTTGACCTTTGGACCGCTTGTGGTTGGGGCGATTCGCCCGCACACGCAGCTTCCGCTGGATTGCCACCTTATGGTGGAGCATCCGGAGCGCTCCCTTGCTGCCTTTGCCGAGGCGGGGGCAGATTGGATCTCGGTCCACGTGGAGGCGTGCGTGCATCTGCATCGGACGCTGCAGGCGATTCGCACGCTGGGCAAGCGCGCTGGCATCGTGCTCAATCCGCTCACGCCGCTGGAATATGCCTACGAGGCGGTCTCGCAGTGCGATTTCGTGCTGCTCATGTCGGTCAATCCCGGCTTTGGCGGGCAGGAGTTCATCCCAGAGGTGCTGCGCCGGATTGAGCGGCTGCGCGAATTCCTCGAGCGCGAAGGCTATTCCCACGTGGACATCGAAGTCGACGGTGGCATCCATGTTGGCAATGTTGCCGAGGTGGTCCGCGCCGGTGCAACCGTCATTGTAAGCGGTTCTGGGCTCTTCCGTGGGGAGCTCTCGGCGAACCTGCGTCGCATGCGGGAGGCTATCGCTGCCGCTGTAGCCGGGGGTGGCGACATGCTGCCACAACCGTAGCGTCCCTGCGGCTGCTTGACCGGTTGCGGCTCCGTAGCGCTGTCCCTGCAGAGCTCCGTCTGCAAGGTGTGAGCGGGGAATCGGTGAGGAGATGGCATCGTGGGGCATAATTTTGCGAAGGGCAGAACCCCAGAGGGCACCCCAGATGGACAAGCTGTTCGAGGAGGTTGCCGTACCAGTCCGACACACCCTTGAGCCTCCACTGAAGTGGGCAGGAGGCAAGCGTTGGCTTGTCCCTCATCTCAGGCGGCTGTGGGCTGCACATTACCATCGTCGGCTTGTTGAGCCCTTCTGCGGCGGGCTTTCTGTTGCCCTGGGACTCCAGCCTGAGCGAGCCCTGCTCAACGACATCAACCCGCACCTCATCAACTTCTTCCGCTGGCTGCAGCGCGGGCTGCGGATTACCATTCCCATGGAGAATAACGCCGGGCTCTACTACCAGCACCGCGCGCGCTTCAACGAGCTCATCCGCGCCGGCAAAGGCGACTCCGAAGAAGCAGCGCAGCTCTTCTACTACCTCAACCGCACTGGCTACAACGGCCTGTGCCGCTTCAACCGCAGGGGGGAATTCAACGTGCCCTTCGGGCGCTACCGGAGCATCCACTACCGGCGCGACTTCACCGAGTACGTGCCCGTACTGGCACAGTGGGAGTTCACCTGCGGGGATTTCGAATCGGTGCCGCTGGAGGAGGGCGACTTCGTGTACGCCGACCCACCCTACGACGTGGAGTTCCGCCAGTACAGCCCCGATGGGTTCAGCTGGGAGGACCAGGTCCGCCTGGCTCGATGGTTAGCGCGGCATCCAGGACCCGTAGTACTTTCCAACCAGGCTACCGAACGCATCGTGCGGCTGTACGAGCAGCTTGGCTTCCGGCTCACCTTTGTAGAGGCTCCACGGAGAATCAGCTGCACCGGCGACCGAAGCCCTGCACGGGAGGTCATCGCAACGCGCAATCTTTGAGGATGTCCCCAGGGAGCACGAGAACTGGTCGGGTGTTGGAGGAGATGGTGCTTCCTGCGCTTCAGGAGGCGGGCTATCAATACAAGAAGCAATCCCGCATCGGCAGGGTGATGGGCGGTCGCCCCTACAGAGCCGATCTCCTGGTGCACGACCCGGCAAGCGGGCGCAGGATTGTAGTATCGCTCAAGTGGCAGCAGGTCGCTGGAACCGCTGAGCAGAAGATCCCCTTCGAGGTGATAGCGCTTCTGGAGCTGCTGGAGAGCAGAGAATGTGACGAGGTCTACCTGGTCCTGGGCGGCACGGGTTGGACGCCGCAGTTGAGGGAGTTCTACCTCAGTGGGGGGCTTTGCAGATTCATACCGGGCGCTGTTCGGGTCAGGATCGTCGGGCTGGAGAAGTTCATCAAGCTTGTCAACACCCACCGGCTGTGATTTGCACCGGGGATAAGCCGGAGACAGGCTCAGTGGCGGTGCGCTGGAACCTCCGCTTGCCGCGTGCAGGGGCAGCTCCGGAACCGGCGTGTTGGCGCGGCTGCAGAGTCCGAATCCCGCTGCGCACACGCCGGCTACCGCTGCCGCAAGCTGGGCTGGGGCAGCAGCACTGTCAGCCCACCCTGGATACCCCGCTCCCCAACAGTAGCGAGGAAGATCCCGAACGTCGGCTCCCACCATGCGAGGCGGAGCGCCGGCGGAGTAAACACCCGTCCGCTCAGGCTCACCGAACTCGTGCGGCTGGGGTGGATGCAGATGCCCGCTCCCAGCGCTGGCTCGTAGACCAAAATCGCCGAGCGCGAGAGGCGCGAGAGGACGCCAGTATTGACACGCTCTGCATACGGTCCCAGTTCCAGCGCCGCCGAGAGCTCTGCTACACCGTAGAGGCAGAGCGCATCGCCCAGGTGGAGGTTGAGCGTGGGCTGTAGCACGATGCCCGCGCCGTAGAAGTTCTGCCCCTCAATGTTGCCACCGTAGAGCATCCCTGTGGCAGCAAGGGAAGCAAGCGGGCGCCGTGCCCCTGGAGCAAACAGCGGTGTGGAGAGGGTCCCGCAAAGCTGGGCAGCGAACATATCGGGTGAACCCGTGTTGAGAGCCCTCCCCACGTGGACGGCACCGCTGAAGGCACGGACGGGCACCGCCAAATCGGGAGGCACTGGCTGCAGCCGCCCCATGTTGTAGAGCGCAGGGAAGTAGATTGCTCCACACCCTGAGACAGCGAACGCAAGTGCCGCTCCAGCAGTAACCTGGGCGATCACGTGCAGTAAACCGGTCGTGCTCTGGCGGGCGGGGCGCAAGAGCCTGCGTTCCATTTGTCCGCCCGTACAGCTTGTATGAATTACCGCAGGACGCGGAGCTGGCTCCGGAGTAGCCGGTTGCCAAGCTCTATCGAGAGCGTATACACCCCCGATGGGAGCGAGCGCACATCCAAGAGCAGCGTGTCTGCAGAGAGCGGAGCGGTGGGCACCGGTACGCGTTCGCCCAGCAGGGTGTAAATCCCCTGGAGGCGCAGGAGTGCTGCTCCCGGTGCCTGCACGAGCACAACGTCGCTTGCCGGGTTGGGCACCACAGTAATCCCAGCGCCGCTCTCCTCGCGAACGCTAACGATGGTGCAATCACCATATATCAAGAGGCAATCGCCACCTACTGTGTGGCCGAGCCAGCAGCGAAGCGTTGACATGCCATCCTGCGAGGTCACGGTAAGGTACCACCCGTACCCCTCCCCGCCCGGGAGAAAGTCCCACGGAGGAGACGGCAGCGGAACCCCTCCAACCAGGATTGCCCGACGCGATGCGTACCCGTGCTCGCCGAGCCAGGACTGGAATTGTGGGCGCTCGCTCATCCAGTACATCGCCCAGTCGCTGTCTACTATCGGTGGGATGGGGGGCGAGGAGCGGACGTAGAAGGGGAACTGCTGCTGGAACTCCACCGTATCACCAATCTGTCCGCCCCACAGTGCGGCTTCGAAGTCCAGGAGGGATTGGTACACCACGACGATGGCAAGGCTATCGGGCATCGGGAAGACGTAGACCCACGTGCGGGCGCGTCCGTATAAGTCCACGCCCTCCTCTCCGCTGATGGCGAGGCTGGGCCACGCGTGTGTGCCCAGGAGGGCTTGCGCAGCCGGAACTCCCTCGAATGCCACAAAGCCGCTATCGAGCCGGCGGCATTGGGCTGCCCGTGACGAGCCGGGCTCGGCAGAGCACCAGCACAGGAGCGTCGTTCCAGCTCCGACGGTATCCTGCCCGATGAAGACCCACACGGCATCGTTTTCGGTGGATGGCCACAGCGGTCTCCGGAGTGGTCTCCGGAGCCGCCCGGCGAGGAGAATCGTCTGGGCACGGTCGAAGTACTGGGCAGCCCACTGCTGAAACTCCGCAACGCCGCGGATGCGCTCCATCGCTGTAGTGCTGTTCGCCCACGAGGGCAGGGAGGCGCCACGCACGTGGACGGGTATCCACGCGGTATCCTCGATCCCCACGCGCCCACCCCAGAAGGTGGAGTCCGCACGGCGAACCACCACTGCAGCGGAATCCGCATCCGGAAAGGTGTAATACCAGAACAGCGAATACCCCGCGGTGTCCACCTGTGGTGTTCCCACCAGTGCCGGAGCACTCTGCACGCCCAGTGTGGCTTGTGCTGTACGGACCCCTTCGGCGGCGGTGAAGGGGATGTACTCCTGGGCACGGCAGAGCGATGAGCTGAGCAGAAGCAGCGGAAGCAGGAGATGGCGCTTCATGGTGCGCTCCCTTGGGGAAAGGGGACATGTGCTCCACAAATTTACACTGCGGCGGGCAAAGGCGATTCGGTAACGGAACCGCAGCCCAATAGGGGAAAATTCGCGATTACTGCTGCCAGAGATTGACCTCGGCGATGTGCGGCACGATGCCGTGGTAGTACAGCAGTTGCAAGGTTTGCCGGAGTGCGTCGGCGAGTGAATCGCTCCAACGCCAGTGAATCACGCCCTGCCGTGGAGGAATGGAGGGGGACTCAGCGGCTTCGACGATTGGTTCGCGTTCGGGCAGCCCATCGGCAGCAAGTTGGGCAAGCAGCGTGGGGAGCTCGGCGGGGAGCTCCTCCTGGCGGCATACCCAAAACCCCAGCAGCAGAGGCACTCCGAAGGCGTTGTACCACTCCTCGCCAATGTCCAGTGCCGTAAGGTTGGGAGCGGGCGTATCCCAGCTCAGCACAGCATCGGCGTGGCGGAGCAGCTCCTCCGGATCTCCCGTTGCGGCAACGTAGGTGGGCTCCAGATCGAACTGCTCCAGCAGCAGAAGTCGGGTTGCCAACGTCGGGAAGCTCGTGAGTGAGGGCACGATGCAGCGGGCAATTGTGCGTAAGCCCGGGCGGAAGTAGAGGCGCACGCGTTCGGTATACCCCTCCAGTGCCAGCGCCGGTCCGGGAAGGATGAGGTACTCGGCTTTGCCAACGGCTTCCCCGTAGCTCAGCGGGGAGAGCAGCGCGACCTCGACCCGATTGGCAGAGAGGAGCTGGGCGCAATCCGCCTCGCTCACCCGGAGCAGACGGTGCGGCAGCGTTGCCCTCCCGGCAAGGAGTGGGGCGTAGAGCGGGTCAGCGGGGGCGGCGATGCGAATCTCCATTGTGGGCAACCAAATGG
>Ga0209289_100714_pt1 | contig 15656 bp, 10 predicted proteins | sample GXS110809BmetaG_FD_184121 | JGI IMG/M metagenome (GOLD analysis project Ga0209289, IMG submission 184121) | Hot spring microbial communities from Gongxiaoshe hot spring, China to study Microbial Dark Matter (Phase II) - GXS 110809B (SPAdes)... ...
GCCTTGTATTCCGCACTTTGCGTTCAATTTCGGCATTTCATTTCACTCCAAACTTCACCGCTTGCCTATCAGCGCTTACAGCAACTTGAAGGTCGGTCAATTTTGTGTCAAAATGAAGCGACGGTTTTCCCGACAAAAACTGCGCCAGTTCGTCCGATACTAACAAAGGCAAAGGAGACGAAGACCAAAAACGATGGAGGTGCGAATTGATGGCTGAGACAGTGCCTTTGCTTGAGGTCCATTCAGGTTTGCGACCGCTTACAGACCGAGTTGGTCGGATCGTTCAAATCATGGGTGTTGTCGTTGATGTTCAGTTTCCTGACGGTAAAGTCCCAGAGGTCATGAACGCTTTGGTCGTTGCCGACGAAAACCGTAATCCACCTTTGGTGCTTGAGGTTCAACAACATCTCGGTGATGATATCGTTCGGACGGTGGCGATGGACTTCACTGATGGGTTGAGGAGGGGGACGCTCGTTTACGATACTGGTGGACCAATAAAAGTGCCTGTCGGCGAAAAAACTTTGGGTAGGCTCTTTGATGTTTGTGGCAACCCAATTGACGAGTTGGGTGAAGTTGACGCAGATGATTACTGGCCAATCCACCGACCCGCTCCTTCTTTTGAAGAGCAGGGCACCGTCTCAGAACAGTTGGAGACCGGAATTAAGGTTATGGACCTACTCGTTCCGTTCCCGCGCGGCGGAAAAATCGGCTTGTTCGGCGGCGCAGGCGTTGGCAAAACCGTCCTTCTGATGGAACTCATCCACAATGTCGCAAAGGCTCACGGCGGAATTTCAGTGTTCGGCGGCGTTGGCGAAAGAACTCGCGAAGGAAACGACCTTTGGCTTGAAATGAAGCATTCCGGCGTCTTGAGCCGAACCATTCTCGTTTTCGGTCAAATGAACGAACCACCGGGCGCACGCTTGAGAGTTGGCTTGACAGCATTGACGATGGCTGAATACTGGCGAGATGTCAAGGGGATGGATGTCCTGCTTTTCATTGACAACATCTTTAGGTTCGCTCAGGCTGGGACCGAAGTTTCGTCCTTGCTCGGTCGGATGCCTTCGGCAGTGGGTTACCAACCGACTTTGGGCACGGAAATGGCTCAATTGCAGGAGCGAATTACGAGCACGAAGCGAGGCTCAATTACCAGCGTTCAAGCAATTTATGTTCCAGCAGACGACATCACTGACCCTGCACCCGCAACAACTTTCGCTCACCTTGACGGGACGATTGTCCTTGAGCGCCGTTTGTTTGAGCGAGCGATTTACCCAGCAGTTGACCCGCTTGCTTCAACTTCCCGCATCCTTGACCCGAGATTTGTCGGCGAAGAACATTTCCGCATCGCTCGCGAGGTTCAAAGGATTTTGCAACGATACAACGAACTTCAAGACATCATCGCCATTCTGGGCATGGAAGAATTGAGCGATGAAGACAAGTTGACTGTCCACCGGGCACGAAGGTTGCAACTGTTCCTGAGCCAACCTTTCCATGTTGCGGAAGTCTTCACGGGTCGCCCCGGAGTTTATGTCCCGCTTGAGGAAACCCTTCGCGGGTTTGACGAAATTTTGCAAGGCAAGTGGGACCACCTCCCTGAAAGCGCTTTCCACCTTGTTGGCACTATTGACGAGGCTGTTGAGAAAGCCAAGCAAATGGGAGCGAAAGTTTGATGTCGCGTTGAGCGTTGCGAGTTGCGCGTTGAGCGTTAATCTTTGGCTACTGGGCGTTAAAAGCGCCCAAAAGAGGTGACAAAAATGGTCACAGTTGCGGAGGCTCAAACTTTGGAGTTTCGCATCGTCAGGCAAGTCAAAACCCAACCACCACTGACTTTCACTGTGCAAGTTTTCTACTCACCTGAAGATGCAGGCTATATTGCCGAGTGTCTTGAAATGGACGCTTTCGCTTGGGGAGAAACAATGGACGAAGCCGTTGAAAATTTGCTTGATGCATCTTTGGCTTTAGCGGAAGCAATGTTGGAAATTCACCAGAAACACCCTGAACTGCAAAACCCTCGTTTGGCTCACGCACAACTTATCGCGAAGTTAGGTAACGAGGCGAACTTGCGAAAGGTTTTGGGGTTGTGAGCCATGCCAACTTATCGTGAGTTTAGGGAAGTTTTGAGGAAAGCAGGGTTTACGCTCATTCGTTCGCGAAAACACGAAGTTTGGTGGCGATTAGAACCTGATGGAACCGAGCGTTATGTATTAGTTAGCCATCAACACGGTAAAGACATCCCAACGAATATCTTTGCCCGCATGCTTAAGCAAGCGGGGTTGAGCAGGGAGGAATTTGAAAGGTTGCGTAAAGACCCATAGGGGCACATGAAAAGTGCCCCAAAGAGGTGACAAAGATGGTCACAGTTGCGGAGGCTCAAACTTTGGAGTTTCGCATCGTCAGGCAAGTCAAAACCCAACCACCACTGACTTTCACTGTGCAAGTTTTCTACTCACCTGAAGATGCAGGCTATATTGCCGAGTGTCTTGAAATGGACGCTTTCGCTTGGGGAGAAACAATGGACGAAGCCGTTGAAAATTTGTTGGATGTCATGCTCGGGTTCGCTGAAGTTATGGTGGCGGATTTGAGGGAGTTTCCAAACCTGCGTGACCCAAGATTGCCTTATGCTCAATTCATTGCTCAACTGGGCGATGAAGCAAAGTTGCGAAAGGTTTTGGGGTTGTGAGCCATGCCAACTTACCGCGAGTTTAGGGAAGTGCTGAGAAAAGCGGGTTTGAACTGAAGCGAGTTGGCAAGCATGAAATATGGCGGCGAATAGAGCCTGACGGAAGGGAGAGGCAAGTTCCTGTCAGTCATCAACATGGTAAGGACATACCGCCCAACATCTTTGCCCGCATGCTTAAGCAAGCGGGGTTGAGCCGAGAGGAATTTGAAAGGTTGCGTAAAGACCCATAGGGGTTTGCAATGCTTTGGAAAGAACGGGCAGACTTTCATCTGCCCCTACCGATGGAGGTGAGTGATATGGAGCGAGCGGAATATTTTCGGATGTTCATTGATGGCGAGTGGGTTGAGAGCAGCAACGGTAAAACTCGCCCGGTTATCAACCCTGCGACCGAAGAGGTCATCGTTGAAGTTCCCGACGGAACGCCCGAGGACGCAAAGCGAGCCATTGACGCCGCTGCAAAGGCGTTCAAGGAATGGTCGCGACTTACGCCTTACGACCGAGCGGTTGTTTTGAAAAAGGCTGCTGATTTGATCCGCGAGCGACTTGAGGAAATTGCTCGGTTGATGACCCTTGAAGTTGGCAAGCCGATCAAAGAGTCAAGGGTTGAGATGCAAGTTTGCGCTGGCTATTTTGAGTGGTATGCCGAAGAGGCGAAGCGCAACTATGGAGAACTTGTCCCGCAATGGATCCCAAGCAAACGCCATTGGGTTATCAGGCAACCCGTTGGTGTTGTGGCGACAATAACACCATGGAACTTTCCCGCTAACTTGCTTGCCCGAAAAGTTGCGCCCTCATTGGCTGCGGGTTGCACGGTCATCTCCAAGCCTGACCACAGGACACCACTCGTTGCAATGGCGATTTTCAAGTGCCTACAAGATGCTGGTTTGCCGAAAGGCGTGGCAAATCTCGTTACTGGCGACCCCGCTGAAATTTCAGCCGTCTTCTTTGCCGACGAACGGGTTCGCAAAATCAGTTTCACTGGCTCAACCCGCGTTGGTCGCTTGCTGATGCGACAGGCTGCTGACCAAATCAAGCGTCTCTCCCTTGAACTCGGAGGTCACGCACCCGTCCTCGTTTTCCCCGATGTTGATGTTGACAAGGCTGCGAAGTGGACTGTCCAAGCGAAGTTCCGAAATAACGGTCAAACTTGCATCTCACCGAACCGAATTTATGTGCACGAGCAAATTTGGGACAAGTTCGTTGAACGAGTCGTGGATTACACAAAGCGGCTGAAAATCGGCAACGGGCTTGACGAAAGCACGGATGTCGGTCCGCTAATTGACCGAAACGGTTTGGAGAAAGTTGAACGACATGTTCAAGACGCGGTCGCAAAAGGAGCAAAGGTGTTGTGTGGCGGCAAACGCCCTGAGGGCGAGCAGTTCAAGCGAGGTTTTTGGTATGAGCCCACCGTTCTCGTCAACATCACAAGAGACATGTTGGTTTCATGCGAGGAAACATTCGGTCCTGTGATGCCTTTGATCCCTTTCCGCGATAAGGACGAGGTAATTGAGTGGGCAAACGATACCCCTTACGGCTTGGCTGCTTATTTGCTCACTTATGACTTTCGGACACTAATTGAGGTTGTGGAACGGCTTGAGACTGGCATGATCGGAGTTTGGGATTTCGCTCCAGCGACTTTCCAGTGCCCGTTTGGCGGAATCAAACAGTCAGGCTTCGGCGCGGAAGGCGGTTGGGAAGGCTTGAAGGAGTATCTCGTGACCAAGCATGTCTCAATCGTTTTGGACTATTGAGCGATTTCCAAATTGCTCACCGATTTTTATCCGTTAAGCCTTCCCAATCGTCCGTTCTGAATGGCGACGCTGGCAAACCTTCCTTGTTGTAAAGGTTGCAGTTAGGGTTATCAGCCCAGCCATATCGCACAGCCACTGGCTCACTAACTTCTTCGCTCCAAACCAAAACGGTGTCCCCTTCAATTTTTGCTTTGGCATCAACAAACTTTCGGTCTGCCCCTGCGATGGTAAAACCAACCAACTTATCGCCCTTTGCAACCAATCCGCTTCCAACATGGTCAAAAAACAGCCGAATTTTGTCTCCCTCAATTCGCATTGAGCGGTAAATCGGACCTGAGTGGACAACTTTTTGACCGTAGGCAATTGCCAATGCTGCCAAAGCCAACTTTTTACCCACATCTATCGCTATAGGGCTTACTACAAACCGCTTGCTTATCATGGCTCAAGCCGAATGTAGTCAATTTCAACGAGAACATTCGCATTTGTGCATGGGTCTAAGCGCAACCTCGTGATGGTGCCTCGCCAACGCCGATTTTCGTGAACTGGCAAAAGATACTCGTGCCATTGACCATCAATTTGCACCTTAAACCGAACGCTCGTTGCTTCGCTTTCGTGCAAAGTCAATGTCTGCCAGAAAAGTTGCCCGACATCTTGCAGAGTTTTCGGCTCATCAGGAGATTTACCTTCCTTGGCTACCATCTGCGTTTGCGTTTATGATGACATTGTCAAGCGAATCCTCAGGTGAGCATTCAATCAACATGACGGTGAGGCAATATCCGATGCGATAGTTTGCAATGCCTTCAAAATTCCCATGCCTTCAATAGCCCACCACCCTCATCATAGAGCCTAATCCAGTCAATGAACACAGTCCCAGGAGCACTGCACGGGTCAAGGCGAAGGCTGAAAAGTTCGTCATCGCATGTAAACTTGAATTCGTATTCATGCCATTGCCCATCGTGAATTGGTTTGATGACAACTTTCCTTTCAGGCGAGAATTGCCTTTGGTTTCGTGTTGCCCAGTTGACTTGTGCGATGCCCTTTGACCATGATGCCATCCGCACACGGAAAACCAATGCACCTTTAACCTTTGGCACTTCGTAGGTGAAGATGAACGGGTCTTCACCTTTGCTTTCCACAACAAGCAAGCCATCCTTTTGTGAAAGGTATGCATCCCGCGATGGCTGCCAACCTGCAACTGGCGGGCGATAGTTTGGATTTTTGACTGGAACAAGAGCATTCGTCTCTTGCAAGTGGCGGTCAATTAAGGAGTTGAGTTCCCGCACTAAATCTGGATACTTTCCCGCCAAGTTGTTTCTTTCGCCAATATCCTCACGCAAATTGTAGAGTTCAAATCGGTCATTTTGGTCGTCGCCATCGCAGAAAAAGCGAATGAGTTTCCATTCACCACGACGAACCCAAACGGATGGCACTGTCTCAGTTGCTGGTGCATAATGAGGGAAGTGGCAAAAGATCGCTTCACGATCCAACTTCCCAGTCCCAAAAAGCACAGGCAACAGACTCACACCGTCAACGATGTGCTCTTTTGGAGGTTTCACGCCGACGAGTTCAAGGAGCGTCGGATAGAAGTCAATGCTTGAGACAACGGCATCGCTGACGGTGTTTGGCTTAATTCGTCCCTGCCAGACGAAAATCAAAGGCACTCTCGTTCCACCCTCGTAAATTGAGCCTTTACCGTTGCGCAACGGTGCGTTGTTAGTTGGTGGCATGTCCAATGGTCGGTCATACATGTTGCCACCATTGTCTGAAGTGAAAATTATGAGCGTTTTCTCCATCAAACCCATCTCTTCAAGCCCGCTCAAAAGCATCCCGATGCAGTTGTCCATTGCCTCAATCATTGCACCCATTATCGGATTCCTCTGCGGGCTATTTGGCATTTTCTCGGCTTTCCGCTGATATTTGGCAATCAAGTCCTCACGACCCTGAAATGGTGCGTGGACTGAGAAAAGCCAAAAGTTGACGAAAAACGGTCGGTCTTTATGCTCGCGGATGAATTTCAACGCTTGCTCAACGAGGATTTCGTCAATGTGCTTTCCTTTGGTCGCATCACGAAGTTCTGGAATATGTTTCACTGCTTCGGCTCGGAAAGGCGAAAAGAAATTTGGCGGACTCGGCCAAGATTGGTCTGGTGGAAATGAAAAATCAAAGCCGTGATTTTCTGGATTGTAAGGTTGCCAACCCAAGTGCCACTTGCCAAAGTGAGCAGTCGCATAGCCAGCGTCCTTGAGCGCTTCAGAAAGTGTGTAAGTTTCAAAGGGCAATCGGTTGCGAGTTTGAGGTTCAATGGCTTTGTGGGCTGGAGGTCCAACTTTAGGCAAAGTGGGCTCAAGCAATTCCTCACGGATGTGACCATTGGGCAGCGTAATCCGCAGCCGACAAGGGTATTGACCCGTTAAAATGCTTGCCCTTGTCGGAGAGCAAAGTGGGTTAGCAGAGTATGCATCGCTAAATCGCATCCCCATTTTTGCCAATCGGTCAATATTGGGCGTCTCGTAAAATTCGCTCCCGTAGCATCCCAAATCACGCCAACCCAAATCGTCAGCAAGAATGAAAATGATGTTGGGTCGCTTGTCAAGTCCACCATGCCCTGTAGCAGTCAAATTGGCGGGTTGGAGCATCTTGTCAAGCGCAGTCCATCCCGCCACCATCAAACCCGCTTTCAAAAATTCACGCCGTTTAAATCTCACATCCATCCTTAACACCTCCGTTCGTAGTTAGCCATGAAGCGACAGCAGAATAGCGTTAACTCCCTATGCTCGTAGTTAGCCACAAAGCGACAGCGGAGTGGCGTTAACTCGGATCTTGACGGCACTCCGCTCCGCTTCGTGCCTTACTACCAACTCCCTATGCAGTCACCGATTTTTATCCGTTAAGCCTTCCCAATCGTCCGTTCTGAATGGCGACGCTGGCAAACCTTCCTTGTTGTAAAGGTTGCAGTTAGGGTTATCAGCCCAGCCATATCGCACAGCCACTGGCTCACTAACTTCTTCGCTCCAAACCAAAACGGTGTCCCCTTCAATTTTTGCTTTGGCATCAACAAACTTTCGGTCTGCCCCTGCGATGGTAAAACCAACCAACTTATCGCCCTTTGCAACCAATCCGCTTCCAACATGGTCAAAAAACAGCCGAATTTTGTCTCCCTCAATTCGCATTGAGCGGTAAATCGGACCTGAGTGGACAACTTTTTGACCGTAGGCAATTGCCAATGCTGCCAAAGCCAACCTTTTACCCACATCCCTCTTGTTGCGTGGATGAATATCGTTAGGGTTACCTATGTCAATAGTGACTGCCATGCCAGTATTGGGAACGGTCTTGAAAGTCAAAAGTTGAGCCTCACGCAATTCCGCCCACATCCCTTTGGTTTGAGGGGCAACCTTGTCTGGCTGAAAATTGGCTAACTGAACAAACAGGAACGGAAAATCACCTTGCCCCCACAACTTCCGCCAACTGCTGATGAGGGCAGGAAACAGTTTGCGGTATTGAAAAGCACGGTAAACATTGCTCTCACCTTGATACCAAATTACGCCACGAATGGTGTAGGGAATGACTGGATTGATCATGCCGTTAAAAAGCACAGTTGGCGTTTGATGAGTGAAAAGCGGCTTAGGTTGAGGCGGAAGTTCTGATTGGGAGCGGGCAAATTCCACCTTGAATTTCCAAGCACCCGCTAAAGGCAACTTTTCGCTTCCGCCTGCTAGTTCAAGGAACATTTGGCTTGGCACCCCAACGAAACCACCTGCTCCCCATCGGTTGAACACTCGCACTGCGATTAAATTGTCACCTGCTTTCACCAACTGACCCGAAACTTTGTATCGTCGCACAAATTTTGCTTCCTGCGTGCTCCCAACTTGCTCGCCGTTGAAATAGGTTGTGTCTTGGTCGTTGATGGTGCCAAGATGCAAAACCAAATCCTTGCCAGCCCACGAATTGGGCAACCTAACTACTTTGCGAAACCAAACAGCACCGTCAGTGCCAAACATTTGAGGTTTTGCTAACTCCCAAGGTTGTGGCAGTTCCATCGTTTCCCAATCGCTGTCGTTAAAATCTGGCTTTGACCATTCTTCTCGTTTGTTGCCCAAATCCGTGAGCACCGCCTTTTTCCACCATTCCGCCATCGCTTGGTTATGCTCTGCTTGCGCTTTCGCAAAGGTTTCAGGGTCAAGCAAATGATGGGGAAAGCGCTTAACAATTGGCTCAAAGTCTGGTTCGGTTTTCAAAGTTTCCATGTCCATCCAAGCCTCTGCTGGTGTCCCACCCCAGTATGAGCCAATCAATCCAACGGGAACTTTCAAACTCGTGTGAATTTCGCGACCGAAGAAGTAAGCGACTGCCGAAAAATCGGCAACTGTTTCTGGATTGCAAATGAGCCATTGACCTTTGCAATCGTTTTGCGGTTTGAGCGTTGCAGCCTGACCGACAACGAATATTCGGATCTGCGGGTAATTCGCCTCGGAAATTTCTTTCGGGGCATTTTGCGTCAACTTCAAAGCCCAAGCCATGTTGGACTGACCAGAACAGAGCCAAACTTCACCAAAAAGCACATCGGTGAACCGAATTTTCTCATTTCCAGCAGCGATGACCAATTCATGCGGACCGCCTGCAGGTTGCGGTGGCAACTTCGCCATCCAACGACCTTGCTCTCCCGATTTCGTCTTCACCTTAACTTGACCGTCCAAAATAACAACCACTTCTTCGTTGGGCTTAGCCCAACCCCAAATCGCCACATCCATGCCGCACTGCAAAACCATGTGGTCACCGAAAACGGAAGGCAATTTCAACTGCCCCTGAGCGCGTCCTAAACCCAAACAAGCCAAAACCAGCACAGAAAACAAACCCCTCATTTGTGTCACCTCCGTTATGCTAAAAGTTACCGAACAGTTGGTAGTAAGGCAACGGAACGCAGTGGAGTGCCGTCAAAAACGCCACTCCGCTATCGCTGCGTGGCTTACTACAAACCGCCTGCTTATCATGGCTCAAGCCGAATGTAGTCAATTTCAACGAGAACATTCGCATTTGTGCATGGGTCTATGCGCAACCTCGTGACGGTGCCTCGCCAACGCCGATTTTCGTGAACTGGCAAAAGATACTCGTGCCATTGACCATCAATTTGCACCTTGAACCGAACGCTCGTCGCTTCGCTTTCGTGCAAAGTCAATGTCTGCCAGAAAAGTTGCCCGACATCTTGCAGAGTTTTCGGCTCATCGGAAGATTCGCCCTCCCGAAGTTTCGTCAATCGCATCCTAACGGTGACGAAGCGATATTTGCTTGCACGCAATTGCACTGGCGGACCGAAAAATGCTGGGTCATTTCCCGTTGTCCGACCAATAAGGCAACCGTTTTCAACTCGCACATTGGCAAGGTACATCCAATTCTCCCAACCTTCCATGTCCCGTTCAAACTCCCATGAACTTTTGTCAAGTGGCAAGCGTTCAACTTCCTTCAACGCCAAACCGACATCAACGGGAGCAAGGTCAATGTGCTTCTTCGGCGCATCAGTGAAAACTTCTCGGATTGCGTCCAAGTAACCGAACCCAAACTCAGCGTGCGGTTCAATGTAACTCCCTTCACCCCACTCGTTCCACGCTTCAATGAGCGTTATCGGCAGCGCCTTCCCTTGCGGAACAAACTTGTCAAGGAATGACTTCGCATCTTTCAGATGGCTTTTGAAGTTCTCTGGGTTGCGACCGAACCGAACGATGGCGTTATCGCCATGCCAAGGTCGGCTGTCCCAGCCGCCACTGATAGGCGCGATGAGCGGGATAGGGCTATTTTGGGCGATATGCTCCCAATTGCGCTTGTAGGCTTCAATGAGCGAATCAAAGGGCGACCATTCACCTGACTTCATGCCCAAAGTTGCCCAGTTGTATGCGGTCACTGCATCGTAACCTTCCGCCGCTGCTCTTTGAGCCTGTCCCGCATTAGCCACACATGCAACAATGTAAAGCCCTTTCAAACCATGATTGACACATTCTCTCCTCATCGCCTCAAAGGCTTTGCGAACGCCCTCGCTACCCAAATCTTCTGTTAACCGGTGCGGGCTGAAAATGATGACAACAGGTTTGCCATCAATTGTCAAGTATTCGGGCAATCGGAAGTAGCGCTCAATCCAGAAGCGGGTGACGGCGACGCAATCTTCAAGGGACGAAGTTTTCGGTGGGTTGTGGTTCGCCCAAAGCAAACAGAATTTGAGCAAGTGCCGATAACGAGCCTTCATGTAGCCGTCATGCAAAGCGTGTTCCAATATTCTTGCACCTTGAATCCAATACCAGTCGTAGGCGAAGAAGGTGATGCCGTGTTCAACCGCCCATTTGATGTGCCAGTCGGCAACTTCAGGGTCACCCTCGCAATACCAACCTAAAATGGGTTTGCGTTCGGGGAAAGCCAAAATTGGCAACCATTGCGACCAACTTTTCCAACCAGGGAAGTAGTAAACGCCGACTTCATACTTGCCACGAACGGGTTTAGGTTCTGGGACATAATCGTGCTTTGCAACTGTCAAGCGTTGTGGGAAATTGAGCGCCAACTTGCTCGTCACAGGTGGAACTTTGTCAGCAAAAACTGTCAAGACCGCAGTGCCCTTCAATGGCTTGCGAGCGACGATGCGCCAGTGAAACTCCGCTCCTTCGCCAAACCCAAGTTGCTCAACAGGTTCAGGGTGAGAAATCACTTCTACGCCAACAGGCAACCTTAGCGTTGCTTTTAAGTTTCGCAATGTTTGACCGCTTCGGTTGGTGACGATGGCAAAAATCTCCGTTGGGACATTGGCTCTCGGAGTTGCATCGTCCAGTGCAAAAACTTTCACCTGCAACTCAGGTTCACCCTCCAGTTGGTCAGAAATTTGCACTGAAAGCAACTGAACTTTCGTGCCAACGGCGTCTGTCGGTCGCAGCCCAACGGCGATTATGCGACCTTGCCATTCAGGTGATGCGAGCATGTCCAGCGTGTAAGTGTGGGGTTTGCCATCGGCGATGATGGGGAACGAACGGCTGTGCAAACCGTGCATTTGCTCGGTCGCAAAAAAGAGCGTGGCTGTCTTGCCTTTATACGCAGCCATGCGAACGGAAACGAACGAATTCGTTTCAGCGTCAGCCGAAACAGGTGCTAAAAGCAAAGCATTAGGCTCGTTCATCGTCACCGTCCAACCCTCTTTCTCTCGCTTCACACTCGTATCACCGATAACCAACCACTCTGTTATCCGTCCCGCGTCCCTCGTCCCGCGTCCCGTTTCCAACTCAACTATGCGGATGAACTCAACTTCAAAATTCGCCCCACCAAATGGGTCAAAGCGCAATCGGATGATTTTGCCTTCAAGATGCCAGAAGGGAAGAATTCGGTAAGTTCGCCATTTGCCGTCGCCGATTACCGAAAATGGCGTGCGTTTGTGCGGTCTGAAACCACCGTAAGGTGGCTCGGTCGTGTTGCTCCAAAAGAACTCGGCAACTCCATCTCTGTCAGCCTTGAGCCGAATTTCAATAACTTGCCAAGGCGAAGTGGGAATTTCAAAAGGCGCTCGCAACTCAAGGATTGGGTCGTCGCCTTCGGTTCGGAAACTCAAAATGCCATTTGCCACCTTGACATCCTTGACTTGACTATTTGGTTGCCAACCTTGCAAGTCGCCGTTGCGTTCAAACTGCCACTGAGCCAGAACCCTTTCGCTTTGGGGTGCAATATGGGAGACTTTGGGTGAGAGCGAAATCGCCAACATAAACGCCAAAACAACCGCAAATTTCGCTGCCCCTTGCACACCTTTCACCTCCGATTTCGCATCATCGGTATGTCCACATCCGTTTCATGCCACTGTCTTTAGCCAGCGGTTGATGTTGATGAAGATGGGAGGGCGAACCTCTGGTGAGCCTTTGGGTTCGGCAAGAGCCTCACCCTCCCATTACTTGTCTATAGTTTTGCACAGCCCTTATTTGTCATAGGAGTTACGCAGTTGACTGCGAACCCCTTCGTTGGCATAATGTTAGCCCATAAAGACCAACTTGTCAACAGAAGGCGATAGCCGATGAACGCAGCAAAGTGCGATGACCTTGACTACATCCACTCCCTTATCGCTGCAAAGAAGACCTTTACCTGCACTGAGGCAGAAAGATGCCAACCAGAAAGCCAAAATACCTCCGCTCACGACGCCTTTACCCGCCTGCTGCAAAGACAGCCTTTAGAAACAAAGGCGTTATGGCGGGAAGCAAAGGCGTTCGTGGAAAAAGAAAAGGGCTTTTGGTCATAGATGACACAACTTTAGACAAGCCCTACGCCCAAAAGATGGAACTTTTGACCTATCATTGGAGTGGCAAACACCAAAGGGTGGTGAAGGGCATTGCCATTTTGACCTTGCTTTGGACGGATGGGAAAGCCCTCATCCCCTGCCACTTTCGGGTTTATGACAAGTCCCTAAATTATCGGAATGTAGGGCACGGGCTCTGTCCCGTGCCGACATGTTGGCGCAGGCTCCGTCCTGCGCCGATAGGATTTGTCGGCGTGGCGTGGAAGCCACGCCCTACATCATTTTGCAAAAATTTTTTGAAGCGGTATAAAGCGATCGTTCGTGATACCATCCGAACCTATCTGGCTCAGCCTTTCTATGAACTTATCCCAACTGCGTAAGTCCTAACGAATTTGTGGCTCACCAAGAGGTTCGCCCTCCCATTTTGGAATGTCGGCGCGCCGCATAGGTAAAGCAGGTTGGTCGCGGTCAAGGAGCGGGAAGGTGCTCAGGATGTAGGCGAACTCTTCAACGGAAAGTCCATAAACATCAACATCAGCGGCGAGGGCATCTACGCGAGCGCGCAAAAATTGGCGCTCAAATGGGTCAATGACTGGCAGTTTGGCAGATTGGCAGGTCGGTAAATCGTCAGCAGGCAGTTGCCATTGCGGGTGAAGTTCGTTCGGATAATGCTTGGCAACTTCTTCCCACAACTCCGCAAGTTCAGGGATAACGCAATTGAGCCTTGCCGCCAAAACCACTAACTCACGACCAACACCATTTTCAGGCAAAAGACGGGGCATGGGAAGTTGGGACGCAATGAAAAAGTCAACATTTTCTTTCACTCGCATACGCAAAAGCCAATCAGCGACGAAAGTGTTAGCAAGTGCCGTCCAAAATAGCGGTAAACACAGGTCATTTAGGGCAATTTGGACGACACGAAGGGCATGCCCGCAAACTGTGTTATAGGGCAAAATACTGGCTTGCAATGTGCGTTCGTTAGTAGCGCTGTTGATACCGTTAAACCCAGCCCTAAATCTTTGTTGCTCGGGCAACAATTTGGCGAAGAGTTTTCGGCTCACGAAGAAGTGGGGATGCAAGTGCTTTTCATGCCAGCCGAGTGGTCGCCATTGTTGCCGATGACCAGCACCGCTCACATATGCCTTTGCTGCTGGGTCAAACTGATGAACCATCTTGCCTTCGTAAAGTGGCACATATTCGTCAGAGCAAACGAAGCCGTGAGTGAGAACTTCGCGCAACCATGAACCTCCAGCGGGTCGCCTAAGTTCCCATTGACGGCGGCTTCGTCTTTCTTGTTCACTGCGATACTCATCCAGCAAAAACCCTTCAATCGTCCGTTCATCATACCCTTTCAGCGCATCATCAGGCAAGGCAACTTCAATGTCAAATTGCGGGACACGAACCACACGGTAGCCCTGCCTTCGGTAAGTTTTCGCATCGGGCGTTCTGTAGATGATTCCACCAATTCGTTTTTGCGGGTCGGGGTCTTGCCGAACTGCTAAATTCCGCTCCAACTGCTCCGCCGTGCGGAAGAGGTAGGAGTCGTTCGTCATGTCCATCTCTCTCGTGAAACTCACCTGCCAAGTGCCCGGCACAATTTGACCAAGTCGTGGGAACTGTTTGTGCAGTCGGTCGGCGAGGCGTAGTTCCAGTTCGTTTTTGACTTCCAGAAACAACCGATAGCCGGGGCTGGTTCGCTCAAGGAAGGAACGGGTGATTCGGACTTCTCGGCGCAAGCGTTCGGGATGCGTATCAGGCAGGTTTAGAAACTCAGGGTCGTGGAGCATGAAAGCAGCGGGGAACTCTTCAGTCTGCCCGCCTTTGTTGAAAACGACGGTGGCGAATTTGAAACTGCGGTGAATGGGCATTATGCCTTTTCGGTTTTCAAAACTGAAGCAGGCTTTCAGTTGGCTTTTGTCAAGGATGAGTCGTCTGAGTGCGGTAGCGCCTTCGGTGGCGTAGAAAGCGGCGGGCAAAAGGAAGCCCACATAGCCACCGTTTTTCGCCAATTGCCACGCCCGTTCGGCAAAGAAACGGTAGAGGTCAGGGTCTCCACCAGTTCTGTCAATTTCGCCAGAAATTTCGCTTCCACAGTTGGAGCAAATCATTTGCTTGTTGCGCCCAAACAGCGTTGTTCCACAAAAGGCGCATTTCTTGTCCATTGGAGTAACATCACCGCATTCACCGCAAGGCAATTCTGGAAGCAACGCTCCACAGTTTTTGCACAGCGTCGCAAATTGGTGGCGGTAAATGCCGCTTCGGGTTAGGAAAGCGGAATAGGCTTTAATCGCACTCTCATACTCGTCCCACTTTCGCTTCAAACCTTCAAACTTCCGCTGCAACTCTTTGATGCGGTTTTTACGCACTTGACCTTGATAATCGCCGATGAGCGGGTCAACATCAGCGTAGAACTCCAATTCCTGCGGTTTCACTTTGTCCCAAGGCGGGTTACCCAAAACGGCATCAAAGCCTGCATTCTCCTTGGGAGTTCCGTCGGGTTCAAAGAAAACATCTGGGAACGCCAATTCCCAAGAGAAAGTGTGATTGGCTTCGCCGATTTGGCGCAAAGTTTCGCCAAGTTGCAAAGCGTTTTCAAGTTCACCACTTTTCAATGCTGCTTTCCAACGGTTGTCGTTGCTTTGGCTCAATCGTGCTCCGATGGCGATTTGGTGCAATTTCCAGAACGGTTCAAGTTCGCTTTCTGTCGCTTTGTGAGCGTTGCGCAAAGCATCCAAGTTGGCTGGGTCGTCGCTCGCCAACTGAGTGATGGTTCGCAAGTGCTGGAAGGCTCGCTGAAGTTTTGGGCGCAAAAGGTCAGCGAAAAGCCCTTGCGGCAAAATGCGCTTTAGCGGGATACCCAACAAACTATCGCCGACTTTGAAGCGATGGTCAAGGAAAGTGAGTGGTTGGTCGGAAGCAGCAGTTTCAATCCACAAAGTCACTTTAGCCAAATCAACTGCAAGTGGGTTTTTGTCAACGCCGT
>Ga0209289_100715_pt1 | contig 15645 bp, 12 predicted proteins | sample GXS110809BmetaG_FD_184121 | JGI IMG/M metagenome (GOLD analysis project Ga0209289, IMG submission 184121) | Hot spring microbial communities from Gongxiaoshe hot spring, China to study Microbial Dark Matter (Phase II) - GXS 110809B (SPAdes)... ...
GTTTTGCCCAACATTGAGCAGGAACGATTGCTTTGGGATTGGAACATGTTCGCTGAAGGTGTTCCCGTCAGGTTGCTTGTGCCCGGTGATCCATATCGTCGCTATGGGCAAGAAATCGTTCGGGTTTTTGAGGAACGAGGGGTTGAAGTTGTGCCGCTTAGGCTCAACCCCGGCGATTTGCCGCCAGATGGTTGGCTTGATTTGTTCGGCATTGACATCGCCACGCCGATGGGTTTAGCGCTTTACCGTGCCGTCAGCAAACTTCAGCGCTCTCACGAAAAATTTTTTACCGTCCAAGACATCATTACCGAAATTCACGGCGACCCGCTCATCCGTGAGACGAGCATTCAAGCCCTTGTTTTACGCCTTGAAACGGCAGCCAACGATTGGGATTTGTTCAGCACTCGCTATCACGACTTGCTGGAAGTTTTCCGCCTTGGTGCTGTCAATGTCGTTGATTTGGGGGCGCTTGAGGTTGGACGGGTGAGTTTGCGGAATTTGGTCGTCGCCGTTTTGGTGCGGGATTTGTTCCGAAAGCGAAGGGAAGCGAGGTTGCAAGAGGAATTGGGTATCCCGACGCAAGTGCCGAAAATTTGGCTGGCGATTGACGAAGCCCAAGAGTTCGTGCCCTCTGGAAGAAGCGCTTTGGCGAAAGAACCGCTCATCCAATGGGTTAAGGAGGGGCGACAACCGGGCTTATCCCTCATCATCGCATCGCAGCAACCCGGTGCTATTGACAAAGAGGTTTTGAGCCAATGCGACTTGATTTTGTGCCATAAGGTGACGGCGATGGAAGATGTGGACGCCATCAACCGATTGAGCCACGATTACATGGCTCACGAGTTGAGACATTACATCCGCCAACTGGAGCGGACGGGTGAGGCTGTGATGGTGGACGATTTCAGAGAAACTGTCACCGTCGTCCAAATCCGTCCCAGAAAAAGCAAGCATGGTGGAGCGGAAGTGTGAAGTTTTGTGCCCACTCCTTGTCTGAAGTGCTCCTTCGGTGTAAAACTTAGACGAACCCGTTGTTGGTAATTGCATCCCATAACGAACGGCGATTAAGGGACACAAGGAGGCAGCAGCGATGGAGCGACGGTTGCGCCTCGGAATTCCTAAAGGAAGTTTGCAGGAAGCGACCTTGCGGTTGATGAAGGCGGCGGGGTGGGAGGTGCACATAGAGGGGCGCTCGCATTTCCCACGCATCAACGACCCAGAAATTCAAGCCATCTTGTTGCGGGCACAGGAAATCCCTCGTTATGTCGCCGAAGGGGTGCTGGATGCTGGCATTACGGGCTACGACCAAATCGTGGAAAACGGTGTGGAAGGGCAAGTCGTTGAGGTGGCGGATTTCGTGTATTCCAAGCAAGGCTTGGGCAAAGTGCGGTTGGTCATCGCTGTCCATAACGATTCGCCCTATCAGCGGGTGGAAGATTTGCAGGGCAAGCGCATCGCTACGGAACTGCCCAACACTGTCCGTCGCTTCTTAGAGGCACGCGGTGTGCAAGCGCAGGTGGAGTTTTCGTGGGGGTCAACGGAGGCGAAAGTGCCCGAACTGGTGGACGCCATCGCCGATGTGACGGAAACAGGCGCCACTTTGCGGGCAAACAACTTGCGCATCATTGAGACGGTGTTGGAATCCACGACGCGGCTCATCGCCAACCCGAAGGCTTGGGCGGATGAATGGAAGCAGCGGAAAATTCGCCACATGGCGCTCTTGCTACAAGGGGCGCTAATGGCGCAACAAAAGGTCGGGCTGAAGATGAATGTCGCCAAAAAGGATTTAGGACGAGTGCTGCGGGAACTGCCAGCGATGAAAGCACCGACCGTTTCTCCGCTGGCAGATGAAGAGTGGGTGGCGATAGAGGTCATCGTGGACGAAGTGCAGGTGCGGGATTTAATCCCGCGCCTGAAAGAAGCGGGGGCGCGCGACATCATTGAATACCCGCTCAACAAAGTCGTGCCATAAGGGGGGTGCGAAAGGGTGCGTCGCGACTTGCCTTTGTTGCTCTCGCCGACCGTTTTGTTTCCCGGCGACAAATCGCTCTTGTCCTTGCAAGGCAACCGAGAGCGGGCGATGGTAGAAGGGTGTCTGAGAGGGGACGGGTATTTGGGCGTTGTCTTTGTTCGGCAGTGGAAAGAGGTGATGGAGCCTTGTGAGGTCGGGACGGTCGCCCGCATCTTGCATGTGGAAGCGAGTGCCGATGAGAGGCTCAATGTCGTCGTTCGGGGTGAGCAACGCTTCCGCATCGTGGAAATGCTGCAATATGAGCCCTACCCGATGGCGCGGGTGGAATTGCTGCCCAACCGCTTTGGGACGATTTCAACCGAGTTAACCCGCATCGCTAACCGTTTGGCAGCGCTCCTTTACCGCTACTTGGAGTTGAAAGCCATCGCTGACCGATTGGCGCTGGCGGATTTGATGCTCCCGACCGACTTAGCGGCACTGGGTTTTCGCATCGGTGCCTTGTTGGATTTACCCTTGCGGGAAAAGCAACGGCTTTTGGAGACGGAAGATTTGACGGAGTTGCTGCAATGCGAACTGGACATCCTCAGCCGAGAAATCCGACGATTGCAGCGGGCGACAGTCTGGCGGGAGTTGCTGCAGACGGATGCCGCCCGCCGTCGGCGTATCCCCCCTGACTTGGCGGTCTGGAACTGAAGCGTTATCATTGACGCCGATTTTGTCAATGGCAACGCATAGAAGCGCGCAACTTTGTTTCGGTGGTGACAGGAAGGATGGCGTCGTTGGACGATTGGCGGCAGCGCATTGATGAAATTGACGAGCAAATCTTGCGGCTGCTGACGGAGCGGGCAAAATTGGCGCGGCAGATTGCTTTGCTCAAGCAGCAAAATGACTTGCCTCTTTACCATCCCGAACGGGAAGGTGCCATCTTCGCCCGCCTGACTTCCTTGCCCCATGACCCTCTTCCCGACCAAGCCATCAAAGCCATCTTCCGCGAGATTTTGTCGGCATGTCGTGCCGTCATGCGCCCGCCCCGAATTGCCTTCCTCGGTCCGCCCCATTCCTTCTCCCATCTCGCTTGCGAGGAGCATTTCGGCACTTTTATTGAAGCGCTCCCGCAGCGAACGATTCAAGAAGTCTTTCGGGAGGTGGAGCGAGGCGGCGCGGACTTTGGCGTCGTTCCTGCCGAAAATGTCGCCGAAGGTCCTGTCGGCGACACTTTGGATGCCCTCTTACAAACTCCGCTGAAAATCGTCGCCGAAGTGTTGCTGGAAGTGCAGCATTGTTTGTTGTCCAAAGCAGAGTCCCTTGCGAGCATCCGCCGGGTTTACTCCCGCGAAATTGCTCTCGCCCAATGCCGCCAATGGCTGCAAACCCATTTGCCTCAAGCGGAATGGATTTCCGTTGCCAGCACCGCTGAAGGAGCAGAGCGGGCGGCTGACGACCCTGAAGGTGCTGCCATCGGACCGCGTCGTGCTGCCGACGCTTACGGGTTGCAAGTGTTGGCAGAACGCATTCAAGATGTGCCTTTCAATTTGACCCGTTTTTGGGTTTTGGGCAAACGGATGACAGCGCCGTCAGGTGTGGACAAGACGACCATCGCTTTTTCCGTCCCTCATCGCCCCGGCACTTTGTATCACGCCCTGAGCGTTTTCGCCCAGCACAACATCAACCTGACGATGATTGCGTCCCGACCCGCCCGCCATGCGCCTTGGGAGTATGTGTTTTTCGCCGACTTTCAAGGGCATGTGCAAGACGAACCTGTGCAAGCGGCGTTGAGTGAGTTGGGAAAGTCGTGCCTGTTTTTAAAGGTGCTTGGCTCTTATCCCGAAGCCATTGAAGTCTTGTGACGGGCGAGAGCACTCAAGAGATGAGCCGTTCGCCCATCGGGAAAGGCGGTGAGTTGCAATGCGTTGGCTCGGTCTCCTTCTCACTTCGTTCGCCCTTTGGCTCTGGTTTTTCGGTCAGACTCGTCAGCCCGCAAAGACGCAGCAAGGGCGCAACATCTCTTTCGGGGTGCTGATGTTAGTTCCGCCTCTTGACGAATTGCCCAAGCATGTGCAAGCCCTTCAAGCCTCAAGGGTTCAATGGGTCGGTTTGGATATCCCTCTTAGCCGCATCAATCCCCGCGAGGGCGTTTACGATTGGGACTATCGCCATTTTGAGACGACGCTGCGGGCGTTGAAAGCGGCGGGTTTTCGCATCGTCCTGAAGTTTCTGGGACAAGCCGATTGGATTTCCCGCGACCCCAAAGGTGCTCACGCTGATTGGGATGCGACGCTGAACTTGACGCCACCGCGAGAAAAAGCCAAATGGCAACAAGTAGTCCAACAGGTCGTCCGCCGCTACGGCGCTTATTGCGACACTTGGCAAATCGGCAACGAACCCGATGGCGGCGGTTACTTTCGTGGCTCCGCCGACGATTACATGGCTTACTTGGAATGGACGGCGACCGCCATCCGCTCGGTGCAGCCGAAGGCGACAATCGTAGCGGGCGAACTTTTTCTGGGTTTGCGACCAGCGCAAGGCTCTTACGGTGATGTGTTGAGGAAGTTGGTGAAGCGTCCCGACCTTTTTGATGTCCTGAGTGTTCACTATCCTTTGGCACCGCCCCAACATGCTGCTCCTTTCAGCGATTACTTTCGGGCGATGAAGGAGGCAGGCATCCAGAAACCCGTCTGGAACACCGAGCAGGCGGCGACGATGCCGTGCACTTGGCTGCCCAAAGGGGCGACGACACACCCTGGAACGGAAGGTGGGCTTCGCCTTTCGCCCATCAAAGCCTTCGGTCATTCCGTCGCAGCGGGAGCGGAACTCGTGCTCCTTTTCAGTTGGAACTACGACGACACGGGCTTCTTTTTTCGCCCCATCCTTCAGAAGGAGTTGCGGGTGATGGGCGAGCAACTGAGCGGGGCGAAGTTTGTCGGTCGGATAAACTTGGGCAGTAACGATGTGACTTTGTTGCGCTTTGAACGCAATGGAGAGACAATCCTTGTCGGTTGGACGGAAGTGAACGGGTCGGAAGTGCCGCTCAGGGTGCGAGCGAGGGGAACGGTGACGCTGGTAGATTGGCAAGGCAACGCCCAATCAGTGACGCCAAAGGGTGGGCAGGTCATTATCCCGCTGACTTTTTGCCCTCGCTTCCTTCGCGGGAACATTGAGTTGTGATGAGTGAGCGATTGAAAGGGGGTGAATGCTGATGGGCGTCCTGCTGCTTGTCGTGTTGGTGCTGTTGGTCATTGCCGTGTTTTGGGTGATTGCCGCTTACAATCGGTTGGTCAAGTTGAGCGTTCTGGCGGATAATGCGTGGAGCGATGTGGATGTGCAACTGAAGCGTCGGCACGACTTAGTGCCCAACTTGGTGGAGACGGTCAAAGGTTACGCAGCACATGAACGGCAAACTTTGGAAGCCGTCATCAACGCCCGCAACGCTGCCGTCGCTGCCAGCGACCCGCAGCAACGGGTGCAAGCCGAAAACATGCTGACGGCTGCCTTGCGCCAACTTTTCGCCTTAGCGGAAGCCTACCCTGACTTGAAGGCGAACGAGAACTTTCTTGCCCTTCAGCGAGAACTTTCTGCCATTGAAGAGGACATCGCTAACGCCCGCCGATATTACAACGCGGTCGTGCGCGATTACAACACCCGCTTGGCGCTCATTCCCGACGGGTTCATCGCGGCGCTGTGTGGCTTTCGCTCCAAACCCTTCTTCGTCGCCGAAGACGAAGCGCGAGCAGCGCCCCAAGTGCGCTTTTGACCCGACGCCGAAGTGGTGAAAGGGCATGCCAGAAAGCGCGTGGCTAACGGAGTGGCTGCGTCGCTGGCAAACCTTGTCGCCTGAACAACGGCAAGGGATTTTGGAGGCGTTCGTCCTCATGGGCGCCTTGGTTGGCGGGAAACTTGCGGGCATTATCGTTCGGGCATGGTTGAAGCGCCTCGGCATAGACGACCTTTTACGGACACCTTTCGCCCAACCCCGTCCCCGCCAAAAAGAGCCGTCCGATGTCACTGGCTACCTTTGCGTTGGGACGATTTGGGCAATCGCCCTTTGGTGGCTTGCCCGACAACATGGATTTTCGCAAATCGCTGACAGTTTGCTCACCTTGACGGGACGCCTTTGGTTTGTTGCCCTCGCTTTGGGCGCAGCGTTGTGGCTGAGCAATTGGGTTAACCAGAGCGTGGCGAGCCTTTTGCAACATCCTGCCGTCCGCGAGCGCATAGATGCCGTCGCCCCTGAGATGCGGGAGCGGTTGTCCGAGGCAGTTTTGCGGGCGACAAGTGGAGCCGTCACGGTTCTCTTGTGCCTGCTGGCACTTTTGGCATCCACTGACTTGCTGGGCATGACAGCGACGGCTCAAGCCCTTCAAGCCATCTGGGAGTTGGTGCTGCGGTTAGCGATAGCCTGCCTTGTCCTTGCCATCGGTTGGGTCGGTTTGAAACGGTTGCACGAGGTGAGCCAAATGCTGAGCGACTTGCCGAGGGAGGAGCGCTCCCTTCGGTTGGGCGTCATGGCGGCGTCGGTCATCCTTGCCCTTATGCTCTTGACAGGTGGCGGAGGGACGCTTCTCGCCCTGGCGCTTTTCGCCTCGTTGATGGTGCTATTGTTTCCCTTGCGAGAACACCTGCCCGATTTGTGGGCGGCAGTGATGCTGAAGGTGCATCAAGTTCGGCAAGTCACGATGGACGGGACGGTGATGCAAGTTCGGCATATCGGCTGGCTGGTGACGACTTTGCAAGCGGGCGAAGTGGAGTTGACCCGACCCAACCGAGAAGTTTTGCAAGCCTTCCTGCAAAGGGTGCCATGAACGGAGATGGAAGCGAATGGGACGATGGGTGCTGGTCAGTTTGCTGCTACTTGTCGGGAACGCAGGGGCGCAATTTATCCCGCCCTACATCGCCGATTACCGCATCCAAATTGACCTGCATGCTGACAGCACTCTGATGGTGACGGAAACAATTGCCGTCAACTTTGGGCAAGTGCTTCGTCACGGCATCTATCGCAAAATCCCTTACCGCTACACCCGCAAAGTCAGGGGTATCCCGTTGCGTTACAACTTGCGGATGCGGTTGCAATCGGTGACGGATGCCAACGGTCAGGCGCTCCCTGTCAAGGTTTGGCGGGAGGGCGATTACCTCGTTTGGCGTATCGGTGATCCTCACCGAACCGTTACAGGGTGGCAGACTTACCGCCTCACTTACGCCGTCGCCCGCGCCATCAACACTTTTCCCGACCACGACGAACTTTATTGGAACGCAACGGGCAACGAATGGGAGTGGGATATCGCTCGCGCCCTTTGCATCGTGATGCTGCCAGAAGGCGTGGACGCTCGCGAGGTTCGGTTCACTTTTTACACGGGACGGCTCGGTTCGCAGGCGCAAAACGGGCGGGCGTGGGTGCAAGACCGTCAAGTCGTTTTTTCCGCAGGACCGTTTCGGCAGGGGGAAGGGTTGACAGTGGTTGTCGGCATCCCAAAAGGCGTCTTGCGCCCGCCGTCGTTGCTACGGCAAACGGTTTGGTGGTTGACGGACAACTGGGTGTTCCTTTTAGCGGCACTGTTGCCGTTGCTGACTTTGGGCGGGATGGGCTGGAACTATTGGCGCTACGGGCGCGACCCTATCTGGCGGGAAGCCCTTGTCCCGCAATATCGTCCGCCCGACAACTTGACACCTGCGGAAGTCGGCGTCTTGCTGGACGAACGCGCCGACAACATTGACATCGTGGCGACGGTCATTGACCTTGCCGTTAAGGGCTACCTGAAAATCCGCGAGGTGCCGACGACCAAGTTTTTGTTTTTGCGGGGCACCGATTACGAGTTCGTTTTTTTGCAAGATGACGACGGTTTGAAAGACCACGAGCAAATCGTTTTGGACGGGCTGCGGTTGGGCACTGGGAGAGCCGCGCAAGTCATCCGCCTTTCAGAGTTGCGGGAGCGGTTTTATCCCTACCTACGAAACGCCAAGGCGGCGCTCTACCGCTCGTTGACGCGGGATGGTTATTTCGCCAACAACCCAGAGACGGTGCGGAGTGGCTATTTGGCGTTGGGCATCGTCGTGGAAGCCCTTGGGGTCTTCATAGCGTTTTGGGCAGGAAGCATGTTAGCGGAGGTGGGTTGGGTCGGTGCTTTGGCGCTGGCTATCAGTGCGATGTTGTCAGGTGGGTTCATTATGCTCTTTGCGCCTGCCATGCCCCGCAAAACCAGCAAAGGGGCACGAGCCCTTTGGCACATCCTCGGCTTTCGGGAATTCATCCGACGGGTGGAGCGTGACCGATTGGAGCGGATGCTGGAGGAAGACCCGATGCTCTTTGACCGAGTGCTGCCTTATGCGCTTGTCTTTGGCATCGCCGATGAATGGGCGGCAAAGTTTGAAGGCTTGCTGCAAAAGCCACCTGACTGGTTTGAGTCGGAGCGATGGACGCCGACGACTTTTACACCTCGCCTGTTCATTTACAGCCTCGGCGATAGCATGTCCACGATGAACAGCGTCTTTCCGTCCACGCCCGCCCGCAGTTCTGGCTCAGGGGCAGGCGGTGGGTTCAGCGGATTTGGCGGTGGCGGCGGTTTTTCTGGCGGCGGGTTCGGTGGCGGCGGAGGCGGCGGTTGGTGAATGGGGAAAACGCAAACGGAGGGAATGAGCCATCAAAGGGGCAATGCAACGCCGTCGCCGCGAAGGTCGGCGCAGCCGCACCAACTTTCGCCGACTCGCTCAATCCCATGCGCCACGCCTGTCCCGCCAGGGTAAGGGACGAGTTGAGGTTGCCAACCGAGGGAGAACAACTCTGTCGGGTCAGCCAACCCTTGCTCCACCAACAGAGTTCGCCCACCCAGCCAAAGAGCGCGGGGCGCTTCTATTGCCGCTTGCAGGGGCATCCCGAAATCCAACCAACGGAGCAAAATCCATGCGTGAATGGTCGGGCGAAAATCGCCGCCGCTGGTGCCTAAAAGCCCTTGCACCTCGCCTTGCTCGTCTAAAATCAGCAACGCTGAAAGAGTATGGCGGGGTCGTTTACCGCCCCTCAGTTCGTTGGGATGTCCTTCCGTCAGCACAAAGTTGGCGCCGCGATTTTGGAAAAGCACGCCCGTTTGGGGCTCCAAAATGCCCGACCCAAAGGCGTGAAAGAGGCTTTGAATGGCTGACAGCGCGTTGCCGTCAGCGTCCACGATGACGAAGTTGGTCGTGTCGCCGTCCGAGGATGCCAAGCGAAGCGGCGGTTGGGAAAGGCGGTGGCGCAAGCCCTCAAGGTGTTCAGGGCTCAAAAGCCTTTCGGGCGGATAGGGCACGAAATTGGGGTCGGCAAGGTAAGCATCTCGCTCTTCAGCGACGAGGGCAGCGATGGCAGCGACATGGGCAGTCAGTTCCACCGCACTGACTTGGCTGACAGGCAGCGATTGCAGCAACGCCATCGTTTGGAGCGTGGCGATGCCCAACGAATTAGGCGGAAGTTCCATCAGCGTGGCATGGCGATAACGCAAGGAAATCGGTTTCGTCCATTCACCGCAATGGGTGGCGAAATCGTCGGGCGTTATCGGGCTGCCCAAGCGTTGCAAATGGGTCGCCAACTTTTGTGCCGTCTCACTGGCGTAAAACCCGTCCCGTCCTTCCGCAGCGATGCGCTGAAGGGCTTGCGCCAAAGCGGGTTGACAAAGGCGTTGCCCTGCAGTCAAGGGCTTACCGTTGCGAAAGAAGACTGCGCGGCAGCCTTCGTCGTGCGCCAATCGGTCGGCGTTAGTGGCGATGGCGTGGGCAAGTTTAGGCGAAACGACGAACCCTTCTTCGGCGATGGCGATAGCGAATTGCCAAAGCGGCGCCCATCGGAGTCGCCCAAAGCGTTGATGGAGTTGCCAGAGAGCATCCACTAAGCCCGGGACGGTGACCGAAAGAGCGCCGTAAGTGGGCATCGTTTTTAAGCCTCGTCGGCGCAAATCGGTGGCGGAGAGATTTTTCGGGGCACGCCCACTGCCGTTGAAAGCGAGAGCAATTCGCTCCTTTGCCAGCCAAACCAACCCAAAAAAGTCGCCACCCAACCCACAAAGGTGAGGCGTGACGACGGCGAGGGCGGCGCTGACGGCGACAGCGGCATCGGCGAAGTTTCCGCCTTGCCGAAGGGTTTGCCAACCTGCCAGCGTCGCAAGGGGATGTTCCGAGACGACCATCCCTTTGACAGACCACGCGGGCATTTTGAGCATCGCTCTCACCACCGACTTAGCCACTCCTTCACCGACTGCCACGACCATTGGGAGCGGGCGAACCAACGGGCATAGTTGCGGGCTTGTTGGCGGAAGGTGCGCAGGGCTTCTTGCGCCAATTCGCCATCTTTCTCGGACGGTTCTACGCCCGCATAAAGCGCCATGACGACCAAATCGGCTAAGCGTCGGAAAGCGGCTTTGCCAGCGAGGGGAAACCTCAGGATGCCCTCGCATCGGCGGGCGTTTTCCCAAGGCGTTGCGGAAAAGTCAAGGGGCAACCCGATGCGTTGGGCGAAGCGGACAGCGGCAAGGTAAGCGTCCACAAGATAGCGCCAACGGGGCTTGGGGCGGAAAGCCTCAAAAGCCAACCGCCCCGCCTGCAGGGCAAGGGGAAAAGCCGCCATCACCCACAAGACAGCGACCACCCACCAAAGAAGGTGGGGGTTGACAAGGGAAAGGCGATAGGAACGCATCATCCACTGCTGTAACCGCTGGAGCAAGGAAAGGCGGCGCGTGATGGCGCCGCTGGGCGTGGCGTCCAAAGTGACCCAACCATGCCCGTCAATGTAGGCTTCCACCCACGCGTGGGCGTGGCTGGCGCGGATGAGCAGCGTCCCGTCGGGCGTCAGTTCATCGCTGTAAAAACCTGTGATGACACGGGCAGGGATGCCAACGGCACGGCACATCAAGGCTAAAGCGCTGGCGAACCAATCGCATGCGCCCTCTCTGGCTTCAAAAAGGAAAAACGCCACGACATCCCGCCGACTTCGCCATGCAGGCGGTGGGGCGATGGAGTAGCGATAGTTCGTCCGCAGGAAGGCTTCTAAGGCTTTAACCTTGGCGTAGGGAGAACGAAGCCCACGAGTGACTTGTTGCGCCAAAGCAGCGACCCGTTGCAAGTGGAAGGGGAAAGAGGTCAAAACTTGCCGCTCTCGTGAGGAGGGGGGCGGGTCGGTTCCCAGCGAAGGCGGCTCTTCAGGGATGGGGCGAGCGGTCACTCGGTAAAGGTTGAGGTCAAAGCGATTGACAGGCAATAGGCAACCCGTAGGCGTTCGGAAAAAGTAGGGCGTTGGCTCAACGCTTTCCTGTCCTCTGGCGATTTGTAATCGCTGAAGGATGCCTGGGACGGGCATTTCTGTGAGGAAGCCCGACCAAGCCCTCACCGCTGCCGTTTCTGTCGCCAGCCGTGTTTCTTTGCCCTGCTCTCCCTCCCAAACGAATTCCCAAGCCCTGAGGTGGGGAAGGCGGCGAACCGTCAAGGGAAGTTGCGGGGCGTTGTCCAACGGACTCACCCGCCAACCAGAGCCCAAGTAGTGGGTGTAGGTGCGAACCCGCCAACGAGGGTAAGTCGTCCCTTGCACCTCGTAAAGCAAAGTGTCAGGCAAATTGATGGGACCGCCGGGCATCGTGAACACATCGGGAAATTCCACGCCGCCACCGACAGGGGTCGCAAATTGAATGCGGGGCAACCTCATCAACTGACGGCTCAACGGCTCTTGCAGCAACGAGGCAGGCGGCACTAAAAGCAAGCCGACCGTCAACACCAACGCACTGGCGACCAACGCCAACCGCCAACAGTAACGCAGGAGCATCAATGGCGTGAGGGAACTCAACTGACCTCGCTGCCAGCGCAGAAGAAGGCTTTCGGCGCTGACGAGGAACAACCCAATGACCAAGGCGGCACAAAGTCCCAGCACGGTCTCCGCCGTCACATAAATCGGGACGATAAGCCCAAAGAGGGAAAGGGTGGGGACGACAAGGAACGACAGCCCCGCATAAAACTGCCCCCAAAACCGTCCGACCCAGAACGCCACAAAAACCGTCACGAGGCTGATGACCGATAGCCATGCGATGTCGGAAGGGACACCCTCAGAAAAGGGGAGGAAGGACGACCCGACGAGAAGGGAGAGGAGCACCAATTGCCCGCCCCACCAGAGGACACCGCCCAACCAACGACCCTGCGAGAGATGGGTTTGCAAAAAGTTGCCCACAAGACCCGCACTTGCCAAAGCCCAACACTGAAGGGCAAAGGAAGGGCTTTCCACCGTCAACCCCACTAACCAAAAGTCAAGCGCCAACAGGGCAAGGGCAGCGACATAAAGTGGCAAAAAAGCGACAAGGCTTCTCATCGTCTCACCTCCGTCCCTCGTCCCGCGTCCCTTGTCCCATCTAAGTGCCAAGGCAATTGCCAGACAATCCAACCTGCTTGCCTCGCTTGTTCAAATTGGGCTAAGAAAGGTGACAAAGGTGTCGTCAGGATAACGCCCGCCCCTTGTCCCGCAAAATCGGCGGGCAAGGTGTAAGGCTGAGGAGAAAGAAGCGCTAACAACCGCCAAACGGCATGCCAATCCTTTCCCGTCACCACCAAGGGCGGGTCGGGAGGCACCCAAAAATGCACCTGATAACCGCCCTGCAGCCACTCCCGCAGCAAAAATGCGGCGACCCTGACCAACTCATCCAGCGTCGTTTCGCCTCCGTTCCGTCCCTCGTCCTGCGCCCCTCGTCCCGCGTCCCAAGCGTTATGGGCGTGAGGGTGACGGTCCAGCAGCAAAAAACCGCCTTCCCGCAAGGCAGGCAGCATATGTCGGACAAACAAATCGCCCCGATGCGCAGTCACCTTCCAGTGGATGAACCTCAGCGGGTCGCCCGGTTGATATGCTCGGACACCCCATGCCTCCACGCCCGTCGGTGTCGGAAGCCAGAGGGTGTTCGCCGTCTCTTCCCACTTGGGCACTTGTTCAGCGCCCTGAGGCATCAAGTCAAGGGGTTTGGGATTGGGATAGACGAGGATGGTCGTGTCCAACTTGACTGTCCTGCGCACGATGAAGAGTCCGAAGGGGTCTTGTCCCCACAGTTCCGCCGCCTCTATCGCATAAAGCCCTCGTCGGCGAAACCGAAGGGTCAAGTCCGCCTCCGAAAGTTGCTGGCGGGATGCTGACCCAAAGACGAGATGAGGGGGTCGGTCGGTCTCCGCCTCAGAGGGCAAAGTTATCCACGCCTCTACGAGGAAGCGGGGCAATCGTCCTTCATTGACCAAGCGGAAACGCAAAAGGGTCGGTTGCCCTTCCACGACCTCTGGGGAGGCGACGACCTCCAGCCGAAGGGGACGCAAAAGCCAATGAGCAAAGAGGAACGCAAACACCCCAAGCAAAATCAGGCTGAAGGTGATCAAAAACAGCAGCGGGATACCCAAGACGAGGCTCACTAAAGCGAAGGCAATGATGGCGGTCAGCAACGCCGTCCGGCGAAGGCGGGGCGTTAAAAGGGTCGTCTCTATGGCGTCGTCCAAAAGCCGTCGGGCATTTTGAGCCTCTATCCTTCCATGCCCGACCCCAATCGCCTTTCCTGTGTCCCGTGTCCCATGTCCCGTGTTCCCGTCCATAGTGCTTTTGCTCCTTGCCCGCTTTAAAGGCTTGCTCATCGTTCCAACGGAGGCGGCGTGTTGTGGAGCACTTCCAGCACGATTTGTTCGGCGGTCAAGTGGCGAGCGGTCGCTTCTGCCTTCAGGATGAGGCGATGGGAAAGGACGAAGGGAGCGACGGCTTTGATGTCGTCGGGCGTCACGAAAGCCCGCCCATGCAGGAGCGCCCACGCTTGTCCTGCCCGCATCAGCCCTAACGAACCGCGCGGGCTGGCGCCCAATGCGACGGCAGGGTGGTGGCGGGTCGCTGTCACTAACTGAACGATGTAGCGGCGCAAAGCGGGGCTTAGATGCACCTGTCGCACCAATCGCTGCACCTGCAAGACTCCCGCACTGTCAAGGACAGGCTCCAACCGTTCCAACGGGTGCTCTACGGCTTGCTGTTGCAGGATGAGGGCTTCTTCGTCAGGTTGAGGGTAACCCAACTGCACCCGCATCAAAAACCTGTCCAGTTGCGCTTCGGGCAAGGGATAAGTGCCATGCCGTTCAATGGGGTTTTGCGTGGCGATGACGAAGAAGGGGCGGGGCAAAGTGTAAGTCACTCCATCCACGCTCACTTGTCCCTCGCCCATCGCTTCCAGCAGTGCCGATTGCGTTCGCGGGGTCGTTCGGTTGATTTCGTCCGCCAAAACGATGTTGGCGAACACCGCACCGGGACGAAACTCAAACTCGCCCGTCTTCTGGTTGAAGACCGTCACGCCCGTGATGTCGGACGGCAACAGGTCAGGAGTGAATTGGATGCGCTTAAAAGTCCCGCCGATGCAACGCGCTAAGGCTTTCGCCAAAGTCGTTTTGCCCACGCCGGGGATGTCTTCAATGAGCAAATGCCCTTCGGCAAAAAGTGTCGTCACTGCCAAGCGCACGGCGTAACTTTTGCCGAGGATGACTTTCTCCACCGCCTCCGCCACTGCCGCCATCGCACGGGCAGCCTGCTCAAACTCTTGCGAAACCGTCAACGCCAAAACCTCCTTGACAGCATCAGGCTTTCTTCCGTTACCGAAGAGGCTCAAGCCGCCACTGCCGCCCGTCTGTCCAGACTAACAGCCCACCTTGTCTGTCGGTCCGCCAAATCGTGGCGTTCAAGGCTTGCAACGCCGCCAGCGTTTCAGGGGCGGGATGCCCAAAGGGATTATTGCGCCCTGAAGAGACGACCGCTACCTTTGGACGCACCGCCCTCAAAAAAGACGGCAAGACATGCCGCGAGCCGTGATGGGGCACATCCAACACCGTCGCCCGTAAGTCTGCACCACTATGCAAAAGCCATCGTTGGGCTTGCTCGCCTGCATCCCCCGTCGCCAGCAAACTCACCGCACCAAAGCGCACCTTGACAATGGCGGAGGCGTCATTGGCGTCCTTCGGAGATGAACTTGGTGGCATCCCTTCGGGTGGACCGAGCACCTCAGCGACCATCCCATAACGAGTGTCCAACCACAACTTTTGCCCTCGCCGAACTTGAATGCTTCTCGCTCCGACTCGCTTCATCGCCGTTTCAAGGGCAAGGTAACCTGCTTCCACGCTGGACACGGTCGGTCGCCAAAACAGCGTCGGCGGTAACCTTTGCACGACGGTGGGCAAGGCGTTGCAATGGTCGTCGTGGGGATGGGTGACGAGGACAGCATCCAGAGTGCGCACACCCAACCGACGCAAGACAGGCAAGATGGCTCGCTCCGCCACTTCCTCGCCTCGGTTGTCTTCGCCATAAGCGTGGCTGCCGCCGTCTATCATCAGCGTCCGTCCGTTGGGCGCTACGACGAGCAAGCATTTGCCCTGCCCGACATCCACGAAGGCGAAACGCGCTGTGGGATGCCATTCTTGCCACGCCCTCCAACCGCTCCATCCCGTTAGCAACAGCAACCCAAACAAGGCGATGTGCCTTGCCCTTGACAACATCCCTTCTGCCTGCATGCCGCACCCGCCCTTTCACGGCTAATGCCGCTCTTCCCACACTTCTGCCGTCTCTCGTCCCGTCGGGAAACGATGCCACGAACGGCTGCGGATGAATTCCACCAGCGGCAGGGCGTATTCGGCACGGGAGAAAGGTGGGACGAGGAAAACGCCTGGGCAATGCGCCAAAG
>Ga0209289_100716_pt1 | contig 15638 bp, 10 predicted proteins | sample GXS110809BmetaG_FD_184121 | JGI IMG/M metagenome (GOLD analysis project Ga0209289, IMG submission 184121) | Hot spring microbial communities from Gongxiaoshe hot spring, China to study Microbial Dark Matter (Phase II) - GXS 110809B (SPAdes)... ...
GTGTGGATGGTAGTAGTGCTGGTAGGGCGGGATGTCTGCACGACGCTCCTGCGGTGGTATTCGCTCAGCCACGGGAAGCCTGTGCGTACGCTGCGCTCGGCACGGGTGAAGACGTTCGTGCAGATGAGCGGGCTCTGGCTTGTGGTGATGCTCCTGGCGCTGTGGCGAACGGGAATCGAGCCGCATGCAGCCTGGGCACGGACGCTGCTGTACGGATGGCCCGTCTGGGGCTTTTTCTGCCTGGTGACCCTACTGGCGCTTTGGACATTGGGACTCTACGGCTGGCGCTATCGCTTCCTGCTCCAGAGAGTTCGGCAGCAGTGACCTACTCCGCGTACGGGCAGGCTACCCAGTGTCCGGGGGATTTCTCCTCCAGCACAGGGAGCTCGTGGGCGCATTCCGGGCGAGCAATCGGGCAGCGGGGGTGGAATGGACAGCCCGACGGCTTGCGCAGGAGCGAGGGGATTTCACCGTGCAGCACGATGCGCTCACGCCGGTAGCGGGGATCGGCAACGGGCACCGCAGAGATGAGAGCCTTCGTGTACGGATGCTTGGGGGCAAAGTAGACGTCGTCAGCAGAGCCGATTTCTACAATGTGCCCCAGGTACATGACCGCGATACGGTCGCTGATGTGGTGCACCACCGAGAGGTCGTGGGCAATGAACAGGTATGCCATCCCGAACTCCTCCTGCAGCTCCTCCATGAGGTTGATGACCTGTGCCTGGATGGAAACATCGAGTGCGGAGACAGGCTCATCGCAGATAACCAGCTCGGGATGGGTGGCAAGGGCTCGTGCCAGCCCGATACGTTGGCGTTGCCCGCCGGAGAACTCATGAGGGTAGCGGACGCGGTCCTCAGGTTGTAAACCGACTTTCTCCAGGAGCTGGCAGACGCGGTCGCGAATCTCTGCCCGGGAGAGTTCCGGGAAATGCACTCGCAGCGGTTCCCCAATAATATCCTCCACGGAGAGCCGGGGATTGAGCGAAGAGAACGGGTCTTGGAAGACCATCTGTAGGGCACGCCGGTAGCGTTGGCGCAATTCGCGGGGAGCGCGGTTACGGCGGGCGAAGAGCTGCAGTAGGTCAACCGGGGCGGAAGCTTCGCGGGCGAAGAACTCTGCTATGCCGGCAATGAAGACATCGGGGGCGGTCAGATGCAGTATGCCCAAGAGTGCCCGGGCAATGGTGGTCTTTCCCGAGCCGCTTTCCCCGACCAGCCCCAGTGTCTCCCGGCGGTGGACAGTGAAGCTCACGCCTTCGACGGCACGGAGCCATCCGACAATTCGCTGGAGGACACCGCCGTAGACGGGGAAATGCACCCGCATGCCCTCGACCCGGAGCAGCACCTCACTCATAGCGGCGCCCTCCCTCCATGGGCGTCACCAGATGGCAGCGCACGAAGTGCTCGGGGGCAACCTCGACCAGAGGAGGCTCGACGGTCTGGCAGATATCGAGCCGCACGGGGCATCGGGTGTAGAACTTGCAGCCTTGTGGCAGCTGTAGGATGCTCGGGACATTGCCTGGGATGGCATAGAGGCGCCGGCGTTTCTGCCCCGGGGCGGTCGGACGCGGGATGCAGTTCAGCAGCCCTTGAGTGTAGGGGTGAAGTGGGGAGTCAAAGAGCTCTATCGTCGGAGCCATCTCTTGGATTTTGCCGCCGTACATCACGATGACCCGCTGGCAGGTCTGGGCAACAACGGCGAGGTCGTGGGTGATGAGCATAATGGCAGCGTGTTCGCGCTGGGCTTTGAGCTGAAGCATCAGCTCCAGGATTTGTGCCTGGATGGTGACATCGAGCGCCGTTGTCGGCTCGTCGGCAATCAGGAGCTGCGGATTACATGCCAGCGCTATAGCAATCATAACTCGCTGGCGCATGCCCCCGGAGAATTGGTGAGGGTAGTGCTCGAAGCGCTTTTCGGCATCGGGGATACCGACCTGGCGCAGCAGCTCAATTGCTCGAGCCCGTGCCTCGGTCTTGCTGAGACGCTCGTGCGCCAAGATGGCTTCCATGACCTGCATGCCGATGGTGAAAACGGGGTTGAGCGAGGTCATTGGCTCTTGGAAAATCATCGCAATGCGGCTGCCGCGGATGCGGTACATCTCCTCAAGCGGGAGCTCCAGCAGGTTCATCCCATCGAGCCACACCGCTCCGCCAACGATGCGTCCGGGCGGGTCCGGGATCAAGCGGAGGGTTGAGAGAGCCGTCACGGATTTCCCCGAGCCCGACTCTCCTACCAGCCCCACGACCTCGCCCGGGAAGATCTCAAAGGAGACCCCATCGACAGCCTTTGCCCAATGCCCTTCGATGAGGAAGTAGGTGCGCAAGTTCTCAATCCGCAGCAGTGGGCGTCGGTTCTGCTCCATAGCACCTTACCGCAGCCGGGAGAAGGTTCGTGGGTCGAAGGCTTCGCGGACGGATTCGCCAATGAAGACGATGAGCGTGAGGGTCACAAACAGCGCCGTCATCGGGGAGAGCATCAGCCACCACTTCCCCGTTGCCAAATGCTGCAGTCCTACGCTCATCATCTCGCCCCAGCTCGGCGTCGGGGGTGGGAGTCCGAACCCGAGAAAGTCCAGGCTCACCAGGGCACCAATACCGGCGACCACCGAGAAGGGGAAGTACGTGATGATGGGCACCAGTGCGTTGGGCAAGATGTGCTTGAACATGATGGTCCGGCGGGGAACCCCGATGGCAAATGCAGCGGCAACGTAATCTTTGGCTTTCTCCCGGTAGAATTCGGCACGGATCAGCACGGTGATACCCACCCAGGTGAAGAGAGCCAGCAACAGCAGCAGGAGAATGAAGTTGGGGCGTACAATCGAGGCAACGATGATGACCAGGAACAGGAAAGGCACTGTTGCCCAGATTTCAATGAGGCGCTGTGCCAGGATATCGAAGCGCCCGCCAAAAAAGCCCAACGCCGCTCCGATAGGCACGCCGATGAGGTACTCCAGCAGCGCCAAAATCAGGGCAAAGGAAAGCGAAATCTGGAAGCCGTACGCCATGCGGGCAAAGACATCGCGCCCGCGGTCGTCCGTACCCAGCAGCCGGATAAAGCCATCGGGACCTCGCTCCAGTGGCGCCAGAAAGGCGGCATTGCCTTCGATGGTAATGTCCTCCAGGGGACCGTACGGGTACGGCGGCAAAATCACCAGATTCCCCTTGCCTTCAGCAGCGTACTGCTGTTTGAGGAGGCGGTAGTTGCATTCGCCCGGATTCCCGCGCTGCCCGAAGAACTCCCCGCTGTAGAAGTCCGAGCCGAAGAGACCCCCGATAAGGGGCAGCGACACCAGCCAGGATTGTACCGCAGGAAAGTACCAGCGTCCGTTGTAGCGAACCGCCAGAGCTTTGTTGTTGACCACCAGCGGCAGGAAAAACGATGCCACGTAGGCGCCCACCAGGATCAGGAGCGAGTAGTAGCCGCGCTTGAGGCTTTTGAACTTCCGCCATCGGCGCTGGTAGATGCTCTCCGAGAGGCTCACCCGGGCTGTTGGAGCGGTCTCGGTACGCTGTTCCAGGAGGGCTCCCATTACTTGAAGCGGATTCGTGGGTCTACCAACGCCAGTGCGAGGTCGGAGAGAATGGCGCCGAAGAGGCGCACCAACACAGCCAGGACAGTGAAGCCGAAGACAATTGGGTAATCGCGGGCAAAGACGGCTTCGATGGAGAGCTTGCCAACCCCGTCGATATTGAAGACCAGCTCGATCAGATAGGAGCCTGCCAGGAACAGTCCAATGATGTAGCCGATGTTCGCCGTAATTGGGATGATGGAGTTGCGCAGGGCGTGGAGCCAGATGACACGCCGTTCGGGCAAGCCTTTGGCAAAGGCTGTGCGGATGTAGTCCTGGCTCAGGTTCTCCAGCAGGGCATTCTTCATGAGCACCGTCAGCGAGGCAAAACTGCCGACGGTGTAGGCAATTGTTGGCAGCACAAAGTGCCATGCTCGGTCGAGAATTTTCTCCACAAGCGAGAGTTCGGCGTAGTGGTCAGACTGGAAGCCGCCCAAGGGGAATAGCGCTACGAAGGTCTCCGTGCCGAAGAGCATCAGCAGGAATGCGCCCAGCGCCCAGCCGGGAATGGAATAGCCGATGAAGACCAGCGTGCTGGAGACCAAGTCAAAGGGCGTACCGTGTGCCAGCGCCTTTTGAATGCCCAGGTAGATGCAGATGGAGTAGCTCAAAATGAAGCCGATCAGCCCAAACTGCAGCGATATGGGCAGACGCTGGAGGATGAGCTGAAGGACGGGTTCGTTGTACGTATACGATCTGCCGAAGTTGCCGGTCAGAATCCCGCTGAAGCCCGTGCGGTAGATACGGACGCGCTCTTCGCCGCGCTCACTCGGCTGCGGCTCGACGTGCCAGCCCTTTAGCGGCGTGCCAGTTTCCGGGTCGAGGAGTTGGTAGTGCCCTTCAGAGGTTTTCTGGACCAGGACTTGTCGCCCTTGGCCGATATTGCGGATGTGTCCGACCGTAGCGATGTAGCTTTCGATTTCCCGGGGCCAGACTCCAAGCCAGCTCAGATAGCGAATCAGCAGAGGTTTGTCGAAGCCGTAGTAGCGGCGGAGCTCCTGCAGGGCGCTCTCCGGGATCATGGCACCGGTCTGCCCTGCAATGCCGCTGCCGGCGGCTTCGCCTCCCATTGCCATGCGCAGCGCCATGATTTGCTGCTCCAGCGGTCCGCCGGGAGCCAACTGGATGATGGCAAACACCAGCAGGGTAGCACCGAGGAAGGTTGGGATCGTCAGCAGGAGGCGGCGGAGGAAGTACTCCCGCATTGCGCCGACTCACCGCGGTCGGACCTGCGCCAGGAAGCGCTGCTCGTCGAACTCCTTCCAGTAGCGCACCTCCAGGGGTGCTCGGGGCAGAGATTTCCCCGTTCGGCGGGCCTCGGCGAGCTGCCGGGCTTTCTCCGGGTCGTACCACCAGGTTGCCAGAATGGCCAGCTCTACAAAGCCTATCTGCGTGAAGCGGGGCAACACGTAGTCAGGCATCCCGAACTTGTCCCAGTACGCAATCCGGATACCGCGGGGGTACCAGAACAGGACTGTCTTGTAGGAGGCTGCCACGATGCTGTCAATTTCCCGGATGATGCGGATCTGCGCCTCGCGGGAAAATGCCGTGTCGTACATCTGGCAGAGCTGGTCGACGCGGGCGTTTTTGAAGCCCTCGATGTTGTTGTTGTCGTTTTTGTCTGCCAGCTCTGAGCGCAGAGAAGTTTCGGGATTGGGAGTCTGCAACCCTGTCCAGTTGACAAAGAACAGCGAGAAATTTCGCTCCATTGCGTTACGCCAGAGCGTGTTGGGATCCTGGAATTTGAGCTGCAGATCAATGCCAGCTCTGCGGAGCTCTTGCTGGTACGGCGTGATGAAGCGCTCGATGGGCTTGGGGATGCCCATTTCGACCACGAACGGTTTGCCGTCTTTGACCAAAATGCCCTGAGCGTTGCGGGTCTTCCAGCCCGCTTCCGCCAGAAGCTGTTGGGCAAGCTCGGGATTGTAGCGCACCTTAGGATTGTTGGGGTTCTCGTAAACGGTGTTGGCGTAATACGAATCCATGAGCTCATACTCGCCGTAGAGGAGCTCGCGGATGAGCGCTTCCCGGTTGAACAGGTACGCAAAGGCTTTTCGAACGCGGATGTCGTCAAAGGGGGGTCTGCGCAGGTTGAAGGAGATGCCCATCGTGCCAACAGGACCATCGGTGTAGACGCGGCGCTTTTGAATCCAGCCCTTCTGCAGAGCCTCGTACGTGGTGTCGGTGACCCAGTGTTCGGTCGTCAGAGTGCCGAAGAGGAAGAAGTCGGCATCGCCTTTTTTGAACATCTCGTATGCCAGCAGCGGATTGTCTTTGACGACTTCGAACTCGATGCGGTCGAAGTTCCCTGCGTAGCGTGTCATGGGGTAGTCGCGTGCCCAGTAATCATCCCGGCGGGTCAGGGCGTAGAATTTGCCTTTCTGCACATCCTCTGGCAGCAGGATGTACTCGCCCGAGCCAGGAGGCAGCTCGTACTGGAAGCGTTCCAGGAACTCTTTCCCGGTGAGCTTCCCGATGACGTGGGCAGGTAGGATCGGGAGGGAAGCAGCGAAGTAGAGGAAGTTGCGCCAGTTGAGTGTTTTGCTGCGGACTTCGACGAGGTATTTGCTCACGGCTTTCGGCTCTTCGAACTTGCCGAAGACCAGCTGGAGCGAAGGCTCCAGAATGGTCTCGTCCATGACCAAGCGCCAGGTTGCCACCACATCTTCAGCCGTCACGGGCATGCCATCGGAGAAGCGGGCATTGGGGTCAATGCGGAAGGTAAACGTCATGCGGTCAGGGGAAATCTTCCAGTGCGATGCCAGAGCGGGAACGAATTCCCGGGTGACCGGGTGGGTGCCCAAGAGCGTTTCGTAGACGAGGCTGGCAATGATGGAGTTCTCCACGTAGTTCGAATGCTGCCCATAGGGGCGGAAGGTGAGCGGGAAGCGCGAGACAACGATGCGGATTTTGCCGCCGGTCCTTGCCCGCGGATCGCCGAAGAAGGGCAGTTCGGCATCGGTGGGGACGTAGGTCTGGAAGCCGAGCGAGTCGGCGATGCGTTCAAAGCCTGGACCGCCGAGCTCAGCGGGCACTGTGGAATCTGCCCCGGCTGGGGTATCGTACTTCTTCCACAGCGAGACTTGTCGGGTTTTCGCAGCCAGGCGCTCCAGCTCCTCGTCGGTACGGGCGCCCTGCTGGCATGCGCTCAGGAGGATGCCTACTGTAAGAGCAAGCAGCAGCGCTCGATGTATTCCCATGTCCTTCATGCAGGAAGTCAGACAAGCAAATGGGGTACGCAAATTACCGCTTTTCCGAAGTACAGGCTCCAGCACGCTGCAGCAGCCCGCTGAGGAAGGAGGCAAGCAGCCATGCAGCCAGCCGTGCTGTGCGCTGGTCGCAGTCGTAGCGCGGATTGACCTCGGCGATATCGAGTAGGCACACACTAGGCTGGGTCCCCAGGAAGTACGCTGCCCAGAGCAGCTCTTCGGCAGGGATCCCCGTTGGGCTGGGAGCGCTTACACCAGGGGCAATAGCTGCCGGAAGGGCATCCAGATCGAAAGAAGCGTACACCGGCAGGTGTCCAGTCTCCGAGATACGGGCGAAGAGTTCGGGCAGGGTCGCCGCCATGCCCCGGGCACGCAGCTCAGGAAGCGTGCATACATGGGTGCCGTGCCGGAGCAGGTATTCCCGGTGGGCTCGGGCGACAGCGAAAGGCTGGAGCCCGATGACTGCTAGCCGGTGTGCCGGGAAGTGGAGCTCTTCGAGCAACTGGCGAAAAGCCGAGCCAGAATGCGCACCGTCCGGATACGGGCGGACGTCCGGATGGGCATCAAAAGAGAGGATACCGCATGGACCGCGTCGTGCCAAGGCAGAGCCGTTCGGGTACGCGATGTCGTGCCCTCCACCCAGCACAATGACGCAGAGTCCCTGGTCCAATAGCTCGGCAACACAGCGCTGCTGGAGGGCGTGGAGCTCTTCGAGCGATTTCCCTTCTGCAACGAGGTCTCCAAGGTCCACGATGGTCAGCTGGTCGAGTCCGACGTCGGCGCCCGTATCGGGGGGTGAGCCGGTAGAAGAGGCGACGGATCGCTTCCGGTGCTTCCGCCGCACCGGGACGCCCTCTGTTCCGGCGCACCCCGATATCCTGGGGAATGCCCAAGAGGACAACGTCGGGACGGCGCTCCAGCCCTTCGAGCGAGCGCAGCACCAGCTCTCCGAGCCGAGGATCGTCCGGATCCCCGCGGTGGAACACGAGCTCCTCTGCCGGAGAGCGCAGGTGCTGGCGGAGTTCTTCGGAGAGAAACACCATCGCTGAACCGCTATCCGTCATATGGCTTACTGCCACACCGAAGATACGAACTCTTCACAGGCTGGACTTCCGGCGTTGGGAACGCCGGTGGCTAATTTCGCAGCAGGTATGTCAGACGAAGTGGGAGACCGGAGTGAAGTACCGGTGGGTTTGGCGGGGGCTTGCCCCCGAGGACGAGGTTGCCGCACTGGCGCAGAGGAGCCGGTTGCCGCGAGGCATTGCAGCAGTGCTGGTTGCTCGTGGGATACGCTCGCCGGAAGACGTGCGCCGCTTCCTGGAGCCGAGCCGAGAGCAGCTCCATCTACCTTCCTGCTTTGCTGAGATGGGAGCAGCAGTAGAGCGTCTGGAGCATGCCCGGCAGCATGGGGAGGTGGTGTGGGTCCACGGGGACTACGATGTGGACGGCATCGCCAGCACGGCGACGCTGGTGGATTTCCTGCGGCGGTGGGGAATCCCGGTTGGGTACTCTGTCCCGAACCGCTTCCACGAGAGTTATGGACTCACGCTTGCTACCGTCGAGCAGGCACGACAAGCAGGAGCATCGGTGCTCATTGCGGTTGACTGTGGCACGAATGCGCAGGAGGCAATTGCGGCGGCAGCTGCTGCGGGGGTGGATGTGATTGTCTGCGACCACCATGAGCTTACGGGCACGCGCCCGCCAGCGGTGGCACTGCTCAACCCGCGCCTGCCCGAAAGTGGCTATCCTTTTCCCTTGTTGGCAGCCTGTGGGGTGGTCTTCAAGTTCGTCTGGGGGGCAGCACACCGCTGGGGCAAACCCGAGCAAGCCTGGGAGTATCTGGACTACGTCATGCTGGCAACAGTTGCAGACCTGGTGCCGATGGTGGAGGAAAACCGCGTGCTGGCCGCACTGGGGCTGGAGCGCTTGCGGCGGAACCCGCGTCCGGGTCTGCTCGGGCTGCTGCAGTGCGTCGGGCTGCTGCCAGAGCGGGTGACGACCGCCGATGTGATCTTCACGCTGGCACCACGCTTGAATGCAGCAGGGCGGCTCGGCGATGCCCGTCGAGCGGTAGAGTTACTGCTGCAGGAAGATGCCGGTGTGGCATACCGGGTTGCCCAGGAGCTGGAGTGCGAGAACTTCCGCCGTCGCGTCCTGGCCGAGCAGGTCTACGCCGAAGCCCTGCAGTATGCTGAGGAGATGCTCGAACGTCGTGGGCTGCATTCGGTGGTGGCGTACAATCCGGAGTGGCATCCGGGCGTGCTCGGGGTTGCTGCCACACGGCTTGCGGAACGCTACCAAGTGCCGGTTGTCCTCCTGAGCCGGGTTGGAGGGTTCTTGAAGGGCTCCGCACGCAGCGGAGGCAGGATGGATTTGCTGCGCCTGCTGAGTGCTTGTGCCCCGTACGTGTACGATTACGGAGGGCATCCTTTCGCCGCCGGTGTTGTGCTGCGGGAAGAGCAGTTAGAGGCGTTCCGGGCAGTGCTGGAACAACTTGCCAGCGCGAGCCAGCTCCGCCCAATGGAGAAACCGGAGCTGCGTGTCGATGCCGTGGTGGATTTCCCCGAAATCACCCCCCGGTTCCTGCTCCTGCTGCGTCGGCTGGCGCCGTTCGGGTATGGGAATTTCCGCCCGGTGTTCCTGGCTCACGGCGCACGCTTTGTGGGATGCCGGGCAGAGAAGCTGTGCCGTATCGAGCAGCGAGGCGTCTGCCTCACTGGGCGGCTCGAAGGGCTGGAGCTTCCGGAAATTCCGCGGCAGCCTGTCAGCATCCTCTACACGCTCGACGAAGAAGGGGGCACCGACCACGCGCCTGGGATGCCCGTGGTGCGGGTCCACGATGTCTGCACGCAAGGAGAACAGCCGTGCTTGAAGTGAGGCTCTGGTATGAGCGGCTCCGCGCGATAACCCGCCTCCCTGCTGAGGAGCGGCGGGCAGCTCTGCGGCGCTTCGTGCGGGAGCTGCTCCGCGAGTGTGCCGCTGCCGTAGGCATTCCAACAGCCATGAGTACGGTAGCCCAACTCCAGCTCCTCACTCTCCACCGGCAGGTATCGCAAAAGGTTGCTGACTCGCTGGTGGCAGGGCTTCGCTGGTTGATGGCACGCTCACCCGAGCGGGCTGCCGCCGTGCCGGAACGGCTGGCTGCCGTGGAACGGACTCTGGCTTCCTGGCTTGCAGAACTTGTCCATGCACCCCTTCCGGAAGACTTCAAGGGCGAGCTCTTTGCGTCCGACACGGGAGCCGAGCACGCTCCGGGTGCGACCTTCCGCATGGTTGTTCACCGCCTCTCGGAGCAGCCAGGCAAGCCACCGCGCGTGGTAGGACGCCGTCAGTGGGGCGAGCCAGTGACGCTGCTCTTGTTGCCACCCTGGGCGGAGATGGCAGAGCTGCTCTGGCGCGGGGCAACTCTCGCTGTCTTCGGCGCACGTCCCCTCAGCCGGGAGGGGCTCTGGTCCATCGATGCTCATGGGTTGCTGGTCCTGGAACCGGAGCGATTGGTCGATGTCACAGAGGTTGCTGCAGCATCTCGCCCAGAGGAAGGGGTGTGGGGGTGGGTGCGGCGCCGTCTCTGGAGCGATGAGCTCTCCGAGGCAGCCTTCGCCGGGTGGCTTCTCAACTTCTGTTTCGATGAGCTCCTGTGTGAGCCGGAGCGCCCGCTTCAGGAGATTCTCCGGCGTGCTCGTCCGATGCGCCCGTTGGGCTTCCTGCTCTGGGAACGCCGGGCAGCTGAAAGCGGGCGCCCACAGTGGGAAGGGGAACGGCTCTGCCGAGAAGCCTTCCCTGTACTGCGCCAGCTTGCTCTCCTGCTGCGGCAGAAGCCCTTCCTGGTGGAGCCGACGTTCCTGGCGCCGTGCTATGGCATGCAGGGACGGCTGGATGTCCTGCTCGTGGATGCGGCGGGGTCTGCGGAGACGCTCGTCGAGCTCAAAGCCGGCAGACCTCCTGCTCGGGAGGCATGGGAAGAGCATCGGACACAGGTTGCCTGCTACGACCTGCTATTGCAAGCCGCTGGTGGACGCCCGGCTCGGCAGCGCTGGATTGTCTACTGCCGGGATGCCCGTGCGCCCGTGCGCGAGTTGCGTTCCAATGCGATGGCATTCCCCCGCGTGATGCTGGCACGCAACCGCATGGTTGCCGCCGAGTGGAAGCTGGCGCATGGGGAGGTCTCGGGCGAAACAGTCTTCACTGCCCTCCGGGCACACCCTGCGGGGGAGGAGCTGGCGCAGCGCTTTGAAGCACTGCTGCCGGAGGAGAAAGCGTACGTGGAAGAGCTCCTGCGCTTCCTGCTCCGGGAGCAATGGGCGCAGCTGCGGGAGTTCCTCAGCTCCGGGGAGTCTTCTCCGGCGAAGGGAGCAGCACAGCCGGGGGTACTCCTGCGGCTCGATACAGAGGCAACGGATTGGGAGCGCGTCCACCTGTGTTTCCGCTGGGAAGACCACGGGGTCGCGGCAGTCGGATGGCGTGCCGGTGACCCTGTCGTGCTTTTCCCCTGTTCTGCGAAGGGAGAGCCGCTCCTGTTTGCCGGACCTGTGCTCAAGGGTACACTCCGGTTGCTGACAGAGGAGACAGTCTGGGTCAGCGTACGGAACAAGTACGTCGAGCCGAACTGGGTCAAGCAGTGGCAGCAGTGGGGCATTGTGCCCGAGGCTGGCGATCGCTTCCTCGAGGCGCAGTGGGCGGCTCTGCGGCAGTTCCTGATGGCACCGGCGGAGCGTCGCTGGCGCATTCTGGGGCTTCTCCCGCCGCGGCGGGATGGAACTCGGCTCGTCGAGCTCCCGGAAGGACTCTCTCCAGATCAGCGCCAGGTCTTGACAATGGCGCTCTCAGCCGTGGATTACGCGCTCATCCAAGGTCCGCCCGGTACGGGGAAGACCGCCCGGATCTTGCGGACGCTCGTTGAGATGCTCCTCCGCGTCCCGGAGGAATGCCTGCTGGTGGTGGCGTATACGAACCGAGCCGTGGATGAAATTGGACACGTGCTGCGGAATGCCGGGATTGCCTTCCTCCGACTGGGCATGCGGGAGGCAACGGAGCATCCCGAAGCACTTCTCAGTACACGCGCAGAGCACCTCTCGGAGGCGGAGTTCGAGCGCTACGTAGCAAATTGCCGGGTTGTGATCGGAACGGTGGCGTCAATTCTCATGACGCCAGAGCTCTTTGCGTTGAAGACCTTTAGCACGCTGCTGGTGGATGAGGCTTCGCAACTTCTGGAGAGCCATCTGATCGGGTTACTTGCCTCGGTTGGGCGGGCTATTCTCATTGGGGACGAGCGGCAACTGCCGGCGGTGGTGGTGCAAGACCCGCGCGAGGCTGTCGTCCGCGACGAGAGGCTGCGGCAGCGGGGATGGAGGCAGTGGACCGATTCGCTCTTTGAGCGTCTCCTGCGGCAGTGCCGGCAACATGGCTGGGACTCCGTCTGCGGCATGCTCCGGCACCAAGGGCGGATGCATGAGCTGCTGCAGCAGTTTCCCAGCATTGTCTTCTACGGTGGGGCTCTCCAGCCGGCGGGGCTGGAGCATCAGCAAAGGGAGCAGATACTGTTCCGTCTGCCGCCGTGCACCCCGATTGAGGAGCTTGTGAGCCGGTATCGGCTGCTGTTCGTGGAGTGTCTGCCACAGCCGGAGGTGTACGGGTACCATCCAGGTGAGGCGGCAGTTGTTGCCGTGCTGGTCCGCGCTCTGGGACGCCTTTGGGCAGAGGAGCTCGCCGAGCGCCATGTGGGGGTCATTACCCTCTACCGGCGGCAGGTTGCCCTCATTCGGCAGCAGCTCCCGGCAGCGCTGCGCCGGCTGGTGACGGTCGATACGGTGGAGCGCTTCCAAGGCAGTGAGCGCGAGAGCATCGTGGTCTCCTTCGCCTTGAACCATCACTGGGAGCTTGGCTTTGCCCAGTCGCTGGCACTGCTGCCTGATGGAACGCTTGTAGACCGGAAGCTCAATGTCATTCTCACCCGCGCTCGGCAACAGCTCATTCTAGTCGGCTGTGGGGCAGTTCTGCGCTCCGTGCCGCTGTATCGGCGCCTGCTCAGCTTCGTGGTGCGGCACGGCTATTGGACGACGTCTGACGTTGTGCTGGGTACGGGGGCGCTGGGGGAACCCCGCCGTTTCCCCTAAGTTTGCATCTAGCCTCAGGGAGTGTGGAGTGGGGTATGGACAGACGGGAACACATTCTCGTGCTGGATTTCGGCTCGCAGTACACGCAGTTGATCGCCCGCCGCATTCGGGAGTGTGGGGTCTACAGCGAAATCCACCCCTACTGGCTTGCAGCTGCTCAGATCCGTTCCCGTGCCCCGAAAGGGATTGTGCTCTCGGGAAGCCCAGCTCGGGTGGATGACCCGAAAGCCCCGCATCCGGACCCGGACATCTTCACGCTGGGCATCCCGATTCTCGGGATTTGCTACGGCTTGCAACTGCTTGGCTACCACTTCGGGGGAGAGGTGGTTCGGGCAGAGCGCCGTGAGTATGGACGGGCGAAGCTCTGGATTACGGACGCCACGGACTTCTTTGCCGATGTGCCTAGCCCGACCACCGTCTGGATGAGCCATGGCGATGCGCTGACACGGCTTCCGGAGGGCTTCGAGCGGATTGCCTACACGGAGAATTCCCCCATTGCGGCAATTCGGAACCGGGAGCGTCGGATCTGGGGGGTGCAATTCCACCCAGAGGTGGAGCATACCCTCTGCGGGCGCCAGATGCTGTGGAACTTTGCCCGCCGTATCTGCGGCTGCCGGGGTGATTGGACGCCGGAATCCTTCATCGAAGCGACGCTGAACCGGCTACGGGAAGAGGTCGCCGAGGGGGATGTGCTCTGTGCCCTCAGCGGTGGAATTGATTCCACGGTTACCGCTGTCCTCCTCCACCGTGCCCTCGGGGAGCGGGTGCACTGCATTCACGTGGATACCGGGCTCATGCGCGAGGGGGAAAGCCAGACCATCGCTCAGCTCTTCCGGGAGCATTTCCACATCCCGCTCACCGTCATCGAAGCCTCGGAGCTGTTCCTGAGCCGCCTCCGAGGGGTGAGCGAGCCGGAGCTGAAGCGGCGCATTATCGGGCGGACTTTCATTGAGCTCTTCGAGCAGGAAGCACAGCGAATTCCCACCGCGCGCTGGCTGGCGCAGGGGACGCTCTATCCAGATGTGATTGAATCCCGCTCCGTGCGTGGACCTTCGGCGACGATTAAGTCGCACCACAACGTTGGCGGTTTGCCCGAGCGGATGAACCTGCGGCTGGTGGAGCCGTTGCGAGAGCTCTTCAAGGATGAGGTTCGTGCTGTCGGGCGTGTCCTGGGGGTGCCGGAGTGGTTCTTGCGGCGCCATCCTTTCCCGGGACCAGGGCTGGCAATCCGTGTCCTCGGAGAGGTGACCCCTGAGCGGCTTGCTCTCCTGCGACGGGCGGATGCTATTTTCCTGGAAGAACTCGAACGGGCGGGGCTGTACGACACCGTCTGGCAGGCCTTTGCTGTCCTGCTCCCGGTCAAAAGTGTTGGCGTCATGGGCGATGAGCGGACCTACGAGCATGTCTGCGCTCTCCGGGCAGTGGTCAGCTCCGACGGGATGACCGCCGACTGGGCGCGGCTGCCGGACGACTTCCTGGCGCGGGTGAGCACCCGCATTATCAACGAGGTGCGGGGTATCAACCGCGTCGTCTACGACATCTCCAGCAAGCCCCCGGCAACGATCGAGTGGGAGTAACCCGGAGGAGCAATGGTGCAGGTCATCGAAGGGCAGCTCTCCGGCGAGGGAATGCGGATTGCTATCGCCGTTGCGCGCTGGAATCGCCTGGTGACCGAGCGCTTGCTGGAGGGAGCGCTCGATATGTTGCGGCGCCATGGAGTGAGCGAAGAGGCGATCACGGTTGCCTGGTGCCCAGGGAGTTTTGAACTGCCGCTCCTGGTTGCGGAATTTGCACGGAGCCAGCGCTTCGACGCGGTCATCGCCCTCGGCGCCCTCATTCGAGGTGAGACGCCACACTTCCACTCCATTGCAGCCCACGTGGCTACAGGAATCGGGCAAACGGCGCTGCAGACGCGGGTGCCCTGTGTCTTCGGGGTTCTGACCACAGAGACTCTGGAGCAGGCTCTGGAACGAGCCGGGGGGAAGCTCGGCAACAAGGGAGCAGAGGCTGCTCTGGCGGCATTGGAGATGGTCAACGTCCTGCGAACGCTGCGTGGATGAGTGCCGGATGGAGCTTCTCCCTCGGCGTCCTCTGCTGTCTCGGCGCGCTAGCGCAAGACATCGCGCCGCGCATTGAGCGGTGGGAGCTTCAGACCTCGCTCTTGACGGTGCGAGCCGTTGCCAGCGATGGGCAGCGCCTCTGGGCTGCCACAACAGGGGGGCTCTTTGCCTATGAGCCAGCAACGGGCACAATGACCGCTGTGCGCAAGACCGAAGGGCTTCTGGTGCACGATTTCACTGCACTGGCTGCCGATGAAGCCAGCGGTCTCCTGCTGGCAGGCGCTCTCGATGGAACGCTCGAACTGCGGCAGAGCGAAGGGACGTGGGTGCACGTGACCGACATCCGCAATCATCCCGGGATTCCCGATAAGCGCATCACGGTCCTCACTCTTGCCGGAAGCACAGCCTACGTGGGGACAGCGTTCGGACTGCTGGTGCTCGACCTCAGGCAGCGTATCTTTCTCCAGACAGTGCGGCGGTTTGGGACTTTTTCGCCCGATGTTGGGGTGCTGGCGCTCTGTCTCTGGCGGGACACTCTCTGGGTCGGCACGGCTGAAGGGCTTGCCGCAGCACCGCAGGATGCCCCGGCGCTGGATTACCCGCCGACCTGGCGTGAGGTGGGCTCTACGGCGCTCCGCCCGCCGGTGCGCTTCTTGCTCCCAATGGATTCTGCGCTCTTGGTGGGCA
>Ga0209289_100720_pt1 | contig 15596 bp, 10 predicted proteins | sample GXS110809BmetaG_FD_184121 | JGI IMG/M metagenome (GOLD analysis project Ga0209289, IMG submission 184121) | Hot spring microbial communities from Gongxiaoshe hot spring, China to study Microbial Dark Matter (Phase II) - GXS 110809B (SPAdes)... ...
CGAACCAAACTTAAAAGCCATCCAACTTTTTCTTCAATTTCCCTTTCAGAAAGTTTTTTAAGTCTGAGTGGAAATGCGATGTTTTCATAAACTGTGAGATGAGGAAACAAAGCGTAGTTTTGAAAAATCGTATTTACAGGTCTTTTATTCGGTGGAAGTTGTAAGATGCTTTTACCATCCAAAAGTACATCTCCGCTATCCACATCTTCAAGACCAGCTATAATTCTCAGCAAAGTCGTCTTACCACATCCAGATGGTCCCAGGATAGAAAAGAATTCATTTTCTCTAATATCTAAACTTACATTTTTTAGCACATGAAAGTCGTCATAGTGCTTATCAACGTTTTTGATTGTCACACTACTTCCTGGCAAATCGCTTCACTCCCTTGGCAGTTGTCAGTGAACAATGATCAGTTGTCAGCAAAGAATGATCAATGAATGTAGTGTTAGCTATTAACTTTTAACCAATTTTAACCAATAACCGTTTGTTGAACACTAATCACTGTTCACCGATCACCGTTAACTGTTCAACACACTATAGCCCAAACATGTACAATAATACTAAGAAAAAAACGATAATAAGTACCAGAGAGATAATCAGTATTGTGTAAGAAAAAGAGAAAGAAGCGAACAAATGAAATACCAAAGCTAACACAAAGAAAATATTCGCATATCTGAGTTTCAGTGGCAGTATTTTTACTCCAATATAAATGAGAAACAAAAAACCAAGAATTATAAGTACTAATTTCAAATAATCACCCCCGAAATTTTTATGCTAAAGTTTCATGTTCTCTTTGTGCTATTCAGTAACTTTGTAAAATTCAAAAATTTTATCCTCAACTTATTGTTGAAATATTCAACCGCAGATATAGAGGCGTTATCAAGAGAATAATTTAAGTGATCCGGAGGAACCACGTTTAAAATCTTTGCTATGAACATTCTAAGAGAAATAGCGTGCGAAACAATTATAACATTTTTGTTTGCAAAGTGAACTATATTTTCTTGGAAAAAATCGGACATTCTTTTCTGTACATCTCCCAGTGATTCTGCACCTTTAACAGAAGAATGTAAGTTATTTTGCCAAACTAAAAATTCATCAAAACAATCCCTCTTTATCTCATCAAAATTCTTCCCATTCCACAAAACAATCTCACATTCCCTTAACCTTGGATCTGTTTTTATTTCTTCAATCGGAAATTTTATATTCGAAGCTATAATTTGCGCTGTTTGTAGAGCTCTTTTCATAGGACTTGAGAAGATGAGATCTACTTTAATATCGTTATCTAAAAAATATTTAGCTATACCCTCCGCTTGGTTAATACCATTAATGGAAAGCTCCGTGTCAACAACACCTTGCCAAAGCTGTTTTTCATTCCATTCTGTGCTTGCATGTCGAATCAGGTAAATTAATCCCATGTCAAATCACCTCGAAAAAGATAGTTAACAGTGAACAGTAGACAGTGAACAGTGCACAGTGAAAAAAGTAATAAGTAATAATAAATAACCAAATATAACCGTTCACCGATAACTGTTTACTGATAACTGATAACCGTTCACTGTTCACTGTTTACCGAGAAACTGTGTAAATGCATTTTTTAAATCGTCTATGGTTTTCAACTTCATAACATTATTTCTAAACTCTCGTGCTCCTGGGATATCTTTTGTGTAACCAGCTACGAATTTTCTAAACACAACAGCACCGTAATTACCGTATTCTTCGTAAAGATAGTCAAGATGTCTATTCACGGTTCTTAAGCGTTCTTCGTTTGTTGGATTTACACCAGAGAAGATCCAAGGATTACCGATACTTCCCCTTGCTACTATAACACCGTTAGCCTTACTTTCATACAAAGCTGTTTCGATATCTTTAACAGTGTAGATATCACCACTGATGTAAAGTGGTACGTATCCAGGGTTGTATATTTTCCACGTAGCTTTACCGGAATACATCTGTTTTGCCGTTCTACCATGCAAAAATATGGCATCTACTCCTTCTTCTACAAGTATGTTGTAAATTCTTTCAAATTCATCTTTCTCCCAACCTATGCGGGTTTTAACTGTAAAGCGTCTTAATACTCTTCTCATGCTCCTTACCACTTCTCTGAACTTGTTGAGGTCTTTCAAAAGTGCACTTCCACTACCCTTTTTAACAACTTTATTCACAGGACAACCGGCATTTAAATCGACCCAAAGACCTCTTTCTTGAATCACAGATGCTGCTTCCGATAATTCAACAGGGTCAGAACCAAAAAGTTGAATTCCTACCTTTGAACTTTCCTCCTCCCGAGGCAAGTAAGTTTCGTTTATCTTGATATTCATAAGTATACTTTTTGCACTTATCATCTCGGTGAAAGCAAAAGAAGCACCGTGTTCAAAACAAACTTTTCGGAATGAAAAGTCCGTTATTCCAGCCATCGGTGCAAGTCCAACTTTTCCGAATAAAAAAAATTCGTGGCTCATTTAAAACTTCCTCCATATCAGTGTTCTGAATACGTTTTTATAACATCCTCTATGATTTTTTCACTAACCATTCCGTACACACTTTTACCTTGAACGATTCTTTGACGTATTTCTGAAGAAGAGAGCTCTAAAAGAGGAAAGTTCTTTAGCTCAATTACTTTCGAATAATATTTTCCAAGGACTTTTTTACCTCTTTCATAAAGACTACCATCACGTGTACGTGGATAAATTGCAAAATATGATATTTCCAAAAGTTTTTCATACTCGTACCATTTTTCTATGTTACCAAGTGCATCTTCACCTACAAGTAATATTATATTTTCATAGTACCTTGAAAATTGTTCAACATTCTTTATAGCGTAATTCACTCCTTCTATGTTTTTTTCAAGATCCCAAATAAAGACATTCTCAAATTTATTGAAATCACTAAATACTTTGACAGTCCACTCAAAGCGTTTATCAAAAGGTACATCCACACTCTTATGTGGTGGTGTCTTTGTTGGCAATATGTAAAAATCAGCGTTGAATATGTCAAGCGCATAAGAAAATATCACTGTATGTGCTACGTGAGGAGGATTGAAAGAACCACCGAATATCACACATGTATCACTCTTTGAAAATAAATTCAACTCCTTCAACCCAGACAGTATCACCATCTTTTGCACCAGCCTTCTTCAACTTTTCATCAAGTCCATTTTTCTGAAGTATATCGAGTATATCGTCAAGCATGTACTTAGCTTCCATTCTGTATTTTTCGAGATATTTCCTTACGTAATTACTTTCAACTACGAATCCATCGCTTTCTTTCACAATAGTAATATCCACCTTTTCAGGTAGCATCAATCTTACAGGAGCTGGCTTTTCAAATTCTATTTTACTTAAATCTAAAACACCAACATACATCTTTTTGCTTTCTCTTACAACATCCCAAATAGCGTATTTAAGTTTTTCGATACCAAAACCGGTAACAGCTGAAATCGGGATTAATGTTTTACCTGTCTTTTCAAAGAAAACTTTCTTGCGTTCTTCCAGTTCTTCTTCTGAAAGTAAATCTACTTTGTTTCCAACTACTAACTCTTCCTTATTATACAAATCTTCACTGAAAAACTCTAACTCTTTACGTATATCGAAATAGTCTTGGACAGGGTCTCTTCCTTCACTACCGGCTATATCCACAACGTGAACAATAACACTACATCTTTCAACGTGCTTCAAGAATATATTTCCCAAACCTTTTCCTTCGCTTGCACCTTTTATCAATCCAGGTATATCAGCAACAACAAAAGACGTTTCTGGAGTATTATCAATTGAAACAACTCCGAGATTTGGAACAAGTGTTGTAAAATGATAATTTCCAATCTTAGGACGTGCGTTACTTATCTTCGATATAATGGAACTCTTACCAACGTTTGGATAACCAACTAAACCTGCATCAGCGAGCAATTTTAATTCAAGTAATATATGTTTTTCTTCTCCCTTTGAACCTTGCTCTGCAAATTTTGGTGCTTGATTTGTGGAACTTTTGAAATGTATATTTCCACGTCCGCCTTTACCTCCACGTGCAACACAGCAATACTTTCCAGGTTTGTCAAGGTCTGCTAAAATTTCACCTGTGTCGTAATCCTTGACAATAGTACCAACAGGTACACGTAAAATCAAATCCTCTCCGTTCTTTCCATTCTGTTTTCGACTTCGTCCATGCTCAGCATTCCCAGCATAGTACCTCTTTTTCTCGGAAAGATGATAGAGAGTCGAGAGCGTAGGATCAGCGATAAGGAATACATAACCACCATTTCCACCATCGCCACCATCAGGTCCGCCAAATGGGATGTATTTTTCTCTTCGAAAAGTTACCGCACCATTTCCACCATCACCTGCTTTAACGTATATATCCAGAATATCGATAAACTCCAATTTCTCCATAATTATCACCTCGACAACATTTAAATTTCCAAAACCAGAACCGAAGTCAGTTGAAAAAAATTAAAATTTCATAATTTTACATCTAAATTATACAAAAAAATCAAGGACCCTGCACTATGCAACCTTAGGGTCCTTGAACATTCTTTATTTGGAGCCAGCGGAGGGACTCGAACCCTCAACCTGCGCATTACGAATGCGTCGCTCTACCGATTGAGCTACGCTGGCACTTAACTCAAAAAAGCAGTTTAAAAAAACTGGTGGCGGCGAAGGGACTCGAACCCTTGACACGATGATTATGAATCATCTGCTCTAGCCACTGAGCTACGCCGCCACTTTCCATTTCTCATCAGTTCCCAATTGCGGTTATGATTTTATCATACGCTCTTGTAACTGTCAAGAACAAATTTTCAACTTACCTCGAATAAGTATGCGTGATTATCCAAGTTAATAGCTCCTTAGGTGTCTTTTGCTCTAAATCCAGATTGTATTGTATCTTGATGATCATACTCTTATCTTTTTACGGAAGTTGTAGATACCTTTTTAAATACGTTCAACGCTGTTTATATCAGTATTTCTCAGCTGTTTCACGTACTTGGTGTAAATACGAATTTGGAAATTAAGCATGTGAGATAACACGTCATTTGATAAAAGCTTTTATTAGAAACTGAAATGGAAATAGTATTAGACCCTTTATTAAAATCTTAACCTTAAAGAAAAGAAACTTAATAAAAACTATACAAAATCCATGATATAATTCTATGCTACGGTCATTACAGGTAAGCTCCGTTTTATCTTAACAACCTTATTTTATCGAATTCTCAGAGAAAAGATTTTATCCCACCTAACCAACATTTTAATACAATAACACAACTTCGAAAGGGGTAGAGAGTTATGGAAAAAGCTTTTCGGACGTATTTATTATGGCCTGTTAGCGTTTTCCTGGTAGTTATCCTTCTAACATTATCCTATTCTTGCTCGGTTAAACCAAATTCTGAAAGCCCCACACCCGGTGTATTTGGTTTAAAGGAGATAAAAAGTATCGGATTAGAGAATAAAGAAGCCACAGCTACCTTAACTGCTAAAGTTTTGCATGTCCTTGAAGATGGCTCAGCAATTCTGAGTGATGGTATTACGGCTATCTTTTTGGATTCAAGTGAACTAAAGTTAAATTCAAAGTATTTGGAAAAAGTAATTAAGATCCCAAATTGCTCTGCTACAATATCAGACAATGGTCGTCTAAATCTTATCATTAAAGATAAGAAAATTACAATAGATATTTCTAAGGAATTGAAAGTAAATGAACAAATTCTATCTAAGCAATTGAACAAACTTACTAAAGAAGAATTTCCAGTTTTCGATGGGCAGTATGTGAAGCTAAGTGGCGAAATCTCACCGCTTTTAAATTTAACGGAGGTCAAAGAGTATAAACTGGTAGATAGCTATAGTAACGAAGTTATAATTCAATCAAGAGAATATATAGAATCTTACAATTCAAACACTCCAATAAAGATCAGTATTAAAGGTGAGGTCATAGGTTATCTCTACAAAAATCATAAACTAAATAGATGGGAAATCATTCCTTTTGGACAAGCCGCTGTGAAACTTGAATTACCAAAGATACAAGCAACCGTAGATGTTAACATTCCAGCACTACCACCAGTAACCAACCTTAAAGGCTCTTTTGAATCTTCCTCAAAAAAACTAACCTTGTCATGGAATTATGAAAAAACTAATGTCTCATTTTTTATCTACAGAAAGTACAAATTAGACGAAACTGAATACTATGAACTATTAGGAAAAACAGAGCAAAGCAATTTTGTCTTAGAAAATTTCACATTATTTGATATTTCTGAAGGTTTTGGAGTAATTGCTTATCAAGATGGAAAAGAAAGTCAGTTAACTTTGATAGCAAAAGAAGACATTGAGGTGAAATGATAAAATGAAAAGACTGTTATCTTCAGCACTTATTTTAACCTTAATTTTTACTTTGTTCTCTTGCAACTCATCTTACACGGTTCTTCAGAATCGGATTGTTGATAGTGGTATAGTAACAGTGAATGTAAAACTTTCAGATCAAGGTTACACTGTTACAAATACTTTTTCATTTCACCAACCTATTGTAAAGGTGATTCTTAACATTTATTCAGGAACGGAAAGAATTTTGTCGAAGGAATTTGAAGATCCAAGTACGATAAATGTACAAATTCCGAAAGGTCAGTACGATTTCGAAGTTTTTGGGTATATTACAAATAACCGATTATACATAACCGGTAGAAAAAACATCAATATTACTTCAAATACTCAGGTGGTAATTGATACTGAACTTGTACCTGGTACAATTGATTTTCTCATAGTCCCAATTGCTCAAAGTCAAAATGAGAACTTTGAAATCGTTCAGGCAACTACCACATTAATTAATCAACTGAGCAAACAAGTTGTTGTTTTGTCAAAATTTGAACACTCTTATCATAGTGGTAGAGCCAATTTCCAAAAATCTTTGAAACCAGGATTATGGTGTGTAAAATCAGAGGTACTTGCAAAAAACCTTGCCGACAGTAACGACATTAGATATTCACAAACAAACCAACAAATTCTATACATCGAACCATCTCAAACACTAAAAGCAAAAGCATCAGTAACTGTTCCAAGAACTGAAGAAATCGGGATTTTAAAGCTTATTTCCAGTGTACATGATGGTGATACTTTTAAGGATATCAACAACAACGACTATAGGATAATAGGTATAGATACTCCAGAAGTCCAAGCCGGTACAAAACCTGTCGGTGAGTATTCACAAGAAGCAAAGCTGTTTCTCGAGAATTTCGTGGCTAAGGGACAAAGTTACATCAGAGTTTTGATTAAAGGCACCGATACTTATGGAAGAGCGTTAGCTTATGTGTTCGATAGATACGGGAAACAGTTTTACGAAGAGGAAATCTCAAAATTAGGTTATGCAAGACCATTGTTTTATTCTGATAACGAAGTTCAAGCTCTAACATCAAAAATAATCGACGGTTATAGATACGCCTATCAACAAAGAAATGGTATCTTCTCCAAATGGCCAACAGCAAGTGTTATAACCAAGGAGACGACAAGTAAAGACAACTACGTAGGAAAAATTGTTTGGTTAAAAGGACTGGTAACTTCAGTCACTTTTGATTCAACAAAGTACACCATAACACTGGACGATGGTTGGGGAAAAATAGAGATAAGAAAAGAAGAATTCTCGAGACTTTTCCAAAACTCTTTAAATTCTCTTAATAATAGAACCGTAAAATTCTACGGCGAACTTTGGAAGGAAAGTGGCATATTTAAGATTCTTTTGAGAGCTGAATTTGAGTATGTTTTCGAAGACTGAAGCATACAGTATCATTTCATCATTTTATAAAGAGGGGGTTAAAGCATGTCAAGGGCAAAGTGGAGCATTTTGGCACTCGGGATTTTGCTTGTTTCACTGGTAGTACTCTTCAGCTGTACGAAAACGGTTAGTCAACCTGTCGCAAAGGAACAGATCAACGTCTCCGTCAAAGTCAACCTGGAGTCTTACTCTGGATTAAAGTCTGTTTCATCAAGCATCACAGCTTTTTTAGATGACCTCGAAAAAGTCAAACTCTTGGTAAAGGATTCAAGCAATAACGTAGTAAAGAGCGATGAAACAACACAGAAGTCCAACATCAGCTTTAACATACAATTAGACCAGGCAGGTACGTACACGTTTGAGATTCAAGGTTTAGACAAAAATGGTACAAAAATTTTCGGTGGTTCAAAACAACAAGCGGTAATTATTGGAACAAACAATACAGTGATTATCGATGCAACTTTTGAACCAGGTACAATTAAAACTACCGTTGAATTCTCAGACGAAGTATGGGACAGATACAATGTGGAATTTGCAAAATTAACTTACAAAAAGGATACAGACACTCAAGGTAACGGAGAAACGATGAATTTAAACATCAACAGCAAATCAACAAACACTGAAAAACAAGTACAACCTGGTATGTGGAATGTAAAATTTGATATAAAACTCAACGCTAAGGACCAGTACACAACTCCCGCTCAATGGCAACCACAAACACCACCTCAAGTAAGCATACCCGTTGATCCAGCTAAAGTAAGAGAAATTAAATTTAAAGTACAATTCAACTCACAAAGAAATGAACCTGAGGTAGTAGTCGTCGTTACACAAGTAAATTTACCGTTCATTGAACCAGTAACTGACTTAGCGGTAACTTGGAATAAAGCAAATAATACGTTAAGTATTTCCTGGAATTACAACCAAGCAGGAGCTACATTCTATGTTTATAAGGAGATAAAGAACATAGAAAATGGACAAGAATATTATTACTACGAACTTGTAGGTTCAACTCAAGAAAAGAGTTATACAATAGAAAATTACACAACACAAGAAAACGATAGAATCAACGGAATTGCAATTAACGTCGTACTCGATGGAAAAGAGAGCGGCTTAACGAAGCTTTCTAAAGCTCAATTTACCGAAGCATCTCAAATCACCGTTGGAAAGGTTACGAACCTTTCAGCAACGTACGATGGTGAAAAAATAAAATTATCTTGGACGTACGCACAACAATCTAATGGATTCAGAGTGTACAAGAAGTTAACAGGTGGAGATTACCAACTTATAGGTCAAGTTCAAACCTCTCCGGCTGAGGTAAGTTTATCGTCCAATGATTATAATAACTTAGCTGAGGTAGCTGTATCCGTGGTTTACCAAGGAATAGAAGGTGAAAAGGAAATCTTAGCAAAAGCCAATATATTACCATTCGACGGAGGAGATGGTACAGCACAATCTCCATACTTAATAAGAACAGCTTGGCAACTACAAAGACTTGGAGACTCATCGTACTTATCATCTGGAAAATACTTCAAATTAATAAGCGATATTGATCTTCAAGGAGCTACTTGGTCCCCAATCGGAAGTTATCAAACACCATTCAAGGGTAATCTTGATGGAAATGGCAAGAAAATCAGCAATTTGACATATAATAATGGTGATACCTCAAACATCGGTTTATTTGGTTATATTGAGTCAGCTACGGTAAAGAATTTGACAGTAGAAAATGCTAACTTTACTGGTAAATCCTACGTTGGAGCGTTAACTGGAGGTATGAAGAACTCAACAGTTGAAAAAGTTGCTGTTATTAATTCGTACATCGAAGCAAAGGACAGCACGAATAGTAACCATGCTGGCGGACTTGCAGGTGATATAAACATAGGTTGTACAGTTTCCAATTCATTTGTAAGAGATACTACAGTAAAGGGCGCAAAGGATAGAATTGGAGGATTTGCCGGTAGAATATATGGAACAAGCACCAACAAGACAACGGTAAGCAACTGTTACGTTCAATCCACAACAGCGGAAGTGGTAGGCGCTTCCGGTGCTTTAACAAACGCTGGTGGTTTTGTTGGCTACTATAATATTGCATCAGATAGCGGTGGAGTTATCAACTGTTACAGTGCTATAAAAGTTACGAACGGCGGTGGCTTTGCAGGAAATGTAGCTTCAAACGGTAAATCGGGTGCCGCTTCAAATTACTTCGATACGCAAGTAGCTGGTACAACTACAGATGGTCTTGGTCCGTCTTTAGGTGTTTCTGGTAAGACAACAGCTGAGATGAAACAACAAGCTACGTTCGCTGGCTGGGACTTCACAAATATTTGGCGTATAAACGAAGGTCAAGATTACCCAAGATTGAGATGGGAACAGTAATTTTTGCTTTGCTTGTCACATATTTCAAGACCGATGGGAAAATATCCCATCGGTCTTGTTAGTCTCAAAAGTACTTAAAATAAAGACATTTTCGACGGAGGTGTTAGTGGTGTTTTTTAGAAAATCTCGTGTCTTTATCTTTGCTTTATTTATTATTTTAAGCTCGTTGTTGATTGTTATGCAAAGTTGTGTCCCTCAACGTCCGAATCCAACAGCTGATGATATTTATTCTTGGAAGATGGAGATTCTCAATTCGCCGAAAAATGTTTTGGTAAAGCAAATAAGTGGTGTACTTGTACATGTTAGTGGTAGTGATGGTATTATACATGATGGTAAAACAGGGATATACGTGTATAAAGGAAATTTTTACTCAAGCGATAAAGATAAGAAGGTTACATTGACAAACGTTACAGGAACTCTTTACAAAGATTCAATTCAAATAGACTTTTCTAAAGGTGGTACTAAGAGTCTTTCGACATCTTCGGAAAATATAAGTCCAGCTAATCTAAACACAGTGCTTACGAAATCTGACAAGGATCGTGCATTATGGGATCAGCGTTACGTTCTTGCTTATGGGTACATAAAAAAAGGAATTACTCAGACAGGTGATATTATTTTTTCTTACGAAACAACATCTGGTACCTCTCAAATTCCTATTTCTATTTCTCCGTCTATATTGACGACTCCTTTGAATTATGATACGGAAGCAACGCTAACTGGGTTTACACAATTTATCAACGGTGGTTGGAAGTTGAATGTAGTTTCCGCTGAGATTGGTAAAACTATCGTTGGTGATGGGATTTTTGTCGACGAAGTGGTCGATGGGTTAACTTTTAAATCGCTTGGTAATACGTACAAATTAATAGGACTTGATGTTTCCCTCAGTGAAAATCCAAAAGCTGATCTTGAGAATTTCATTGTTCAAAACAATAGCTTTGTTCAGGTTCAACAGAAAAAGACTGTAGAAGGTGAAACTTACGTCTTTTTATATAGTTCAGATGGTAAGAAGTTCTACCAGGAAGAAGTTCTCAAAAATGGAAAAGCAAGACCAGATTTCGATGCTTCCATAGACGATAACCAAACTTACGAAATTTTGAAAGATGCATATAAGCAAGCTTATGATAAGAAATCAGGTGTTTATTCACTCTTTTCAACTGCCACAATTGTCAGTACAAATACCGCTGCTGAAAGCAATTTGAACAAATTCGTTATCGTTAGTGGTACTGTAAAAAATGTAATAAAGGATACAAACGGAAATTGGGAGATAAATGTGGATGATTGGCTAAAGGTAGTTGTGAAAGCTGGGAATTATAAGTATTTATTCTCAAGAGAGCTAAATATCTTAAAAGATAAACTTGCGAATTTCTTTGGGTATTTAACAAAGCCTGAAGGTAGTAGTTCTTATGTGATGGAGCTAAAAGCCGAATGGGAATATTTCTCATTCGCAGGTGGTAGCGGTACACAAGACGATCCTTTCCTTATAGAAACACCTTTGCAGTTGTTCAGTGTTAGAGCACTTGCTACACAAAACAAATATTTCAAGTTAAAAGCTGATATAGATCTAACTGGCTACTCTTGGACACCAATTGGAACTTATTCGTCAAATCTATCTCAATCAGCTTTCCAAGGTGTATTTGATGGAAATGGTTATAAGATAAAGAATATCACTTTTAATGACACAAGTGCATCAAACGTCGGTTTATTTGGATATATTTACAAATCCACAATTAAAAATCTTGTTATAGAAAATGCTTCTATGATTGCCAATCAACGGGTGGGAGTACTCGCCGGTGCTTCGCAAGATTCGACAATTGAGCAAGTTAAAGTTATTAACTCATCAGTTCGTGCTGAAATAGATGGTTCATGTTACACAGGAGGACTTATCGGAGATGCAACTGATGGTACCAAAGTGAAACAATGCGTGGTTTTAAATACAACGGTAAGCGGTAAGAAATATGCTGTTGGAGGCTTAATTGGACAATTGAAAGGTACAACTACAAAACCCGTGCTTGTGGAAAATAGTTACGTTCAAGGTGGAGAAGTTAAGAGTGACTATTCATCAACGACAGCCTCAGCTGGATTTATATGTAATTACACCATACCAACAGGTGGAGGAGAAGTTAAGAACAACTACGCTGCAATAAAGGTTACGAATGGACAAGGATTTGTTGGATACATTGTTACCGCTGGAAACGACCAAGGAGCATCGAATAATTACTTTGATAAAGACGTTGCGGGTACTTCGAATGATAAATTAGCAGGTAAGGGTGTTACAGCGAAAACTACCAGTGAAATGAAGCAAAAGAATACGTTTAACGGTTGGGATTTCGATAATATATGGAAGATCGATGAAGGAACAGATTATCCAAGATTGAATTGGGAATAATTTAACGATAAACGGGAGGTGTCTATTTTGACTACATTTAGGAAATTCAGCTTTTTAGTTATTATTTTCATGTTGTTTTTTTCTTCTCTTTACGCATTCAAACTGGACTTTAGTTTAACTGGCTATTTAACTTACGACATAAACAATGGGACATACGATAACTTTCCAATGGTTTATTGGACAATAACACTCCCAGAACCGTTGAGTAATTTTTCATTGAAATTGACAGATTATATTACATACACACATGGAACGTTTGACGTTTTTGGGTACAATTTGATCCTTCCAAGGTACTATTTTATCGATTCACGTTTCGATTGGGCTGGTTGGAGAACAACTTTTCAGCTGGGACGTTTGAGACTTACAAGAAGTCTGACTCAAAATTACGAAAGTGTAAGATTAGGTGGTTTTAAGTTCGATACCTATGACACAAAAAATCAATCACCTCTCACGGTGGGCGGAATAGCTGGATATACAAGTTACAAAAGTGGAAATTACACGTACGAAATAGGAGGAGCCTACAGCATCGATTTAAATAAATTTGCTCTGTACGGTGTTTTAACCATGAATCTCGAGCAATTGGGAACTGGTAAACTCGGAGTTTATTATGAAAATAGATATGAAAATGCATCCATTAATTATTCACATCAGATGAAAGGGGACTATGGTCAAATCAATGTTTGGACTGGACTTGCAGCTGTGCAAAGTAATCTATTAGAACCGAGTTTCATCTTGGGTGCTACATGGAAAAATGGTCCATGGAATATCAACGGACAATTTTTATACATAGGTGCAAATAAATACGATGTGGAATTTGGGTCGGGCGAACCTTCTGAGCCAAATTCATCGTACTCTTGGAATTTCATGTCGGAAATCGGATACGATTTCAGTCAGTTTTATCTTGGAGCATTTTTGAAGTATAATAGTAGATGGTTGGCGAATGAGTGGTTACCACTTTACGGGCTCAAGTTAAAAATCGCCGACTTAACGCTTTCGTTTGGAAACGGAGATTTGAGTTCTTCGTTACTGGATGTACAAAACGTACTTCTTCAACTTACTTACAACTATAAGGCATCTGTTGATTTTGTTAGTGTATTATCGAGTTTCTTTGTTCAGCCAACAACCTTTTCTTCTTCAAGAAGTACAACTACTGAACAAACAAAACAAACACAGAGTACCCAAACTTCTGTTAAAATCAAAGACCTTTACAAAATGCCGGAAGGTTCAAAGGTTACCGTCACTGGTGTTGTACTTTCACCTGTTGGATTGCTTAGTTCAAGCACAACGTACATAAACGATGAAACAGGCGGTATCATGTTGTACGGAAAGAGTTTACCTACCGATTTGAAAGTGGGTGATACCGTAAGTGTTAGCGGAAGTACGAAGATTTACAACGGAATTCTTGAAATAATTGTAGACTCTGTTACGAGAATTGGTAGTGGTAAAGTAACGCCAAAATATACCGATTCAGTAAACGAAGAGTTCCTCTCTGATTTGGTGAGTATAACTGGAACTGTTAAGAATATCTCAAAAGATACTATTATCGTTGAAACTAAAAAAGATACAGTTAAAGTCTACATAAAATCCGCAACTGGAATCAGTATTTCTAATCTGGAAGTTGGAAAGACTATAGAGGTTCTGGGAATTGTTTCGCTCTTCAAGAATGAATATGAAGTTCTTCTAAGATTCCAATCTGACATAAAATACTAAAACCTAAAAACTAAAAATGTGTACGGGAGGTATAACGTTGTGAAAAACGGCTTTTTTAACAGCTATACCAAAGATTATTTAAAAAACTTACTCTTAGTGTCTCTGATAGTATTAACTTCTCTAAGTTTATTTTATTCATGTCAAAGTGCCGAGCAAATATCAAAAGATATCGAGGTTATAGACGGAGACACACTTAAATTCAATGGTAAAACCGTAAGAATTATTGGTATAGATGCTCCAGAAACATATTCTGGTGGCTCGAAACCGGTTGGAGAATTTGGTCAAGATGCTAAAAATTATCTTTACTGGTTTGCTGCAAATCACACTATTTCCATTGAACCAAAAGGAACAGATAGTTACGGTAGAGTGCTCGCTTACGTATTTGGAACTGACTCAACGGGAAAAAAGTACTTGTACGAAGCTTCTTTAACAGAATTGGGATACGCACGACCTTTGCTATATAGAGAAAATTACGTGGCAAGTTATATACAAGGTATAATAGATGCCTACAAAAGAGCTTACGAAAATAAAAGAGGTATATACTCAAAGTTGGATAACGCACCAGTGATAACAAATAAATCAAATTGGACGAGTTACGTTGGAAAAATAGTTTATCTTGAGATGCAAGTATCAAATGTCTACAAGTACAGCGGAACGTGGTACATCGTTTCTGATTTTGCCGTAATTAAAATTCGCGAAGACGAATATACTTATATCTTCAGTAATTATAACTTGTACAGTCTTAAAAACAGAGTTGTTCGTTTTTATGGTGAACTTTGGAACGATGAAGGCAAACCAACTATCATGTTACGTGCGCCATGGGAGATTAACGTTTTAAATTGATTTTTCGAATTTAACTATACCATCCAAGGAGGTAGGTTGAGTATGAAAAAAGTTTTTGTGTTCTTTATTCTTTCCTTATTTGTGTTAAGCTTTGCCCAAGGGATAGTGAGTTTACAAAAAGTCTATCAACTCAAAGAAGGTGACACGGTGGAAGCAACCGGTGTCGTACTTATCTCACCAAATGCTCTTATGAACAAAACGACTTGGATACAAGATGCAACAGCTGGAATTATGTTGTACGGGAACCTTCCAGAACTTAAAATAGGTGATGTTGTAAAGGTTACAGGTAAGACTAAATTGTACTACGGGATACTTGAAATACTACCAGATAAAATTGAAGTTATCGGTAAAGAACAGGTTCAACCCGTGAATTTGAACAAAATTTTTGAAGAAGAAGCGAAAAGAGGTCAAATTACTAAACAGAAAATAGGTGAATTGTTTAACAACAATATGTCAAGATTGGTATCCGTATCCGGTGTAATATCTGATATTCAAGCCTATCAGTTCACTGTAAAGACCGATTATTTTGATATATTGATATACA
>Ga0209289_100721_pt1 | contig 15569 bp, 15 predicted proteins | sample GXS110809BmetaG_FD_184121 | JGI IMG/M metagenome (GOLD analysis project Ga0209289, IMG submission 184121) | Hot spring microbial communities from Gongxiaoshe hot spring, China to study Microbial Dark Matter (Phase II) - GXS 110809B (SPAdes)... ...
ACATAAGAGACGTTATAGCATTCCCACTTGTGAGACCGGAAGGAGACATTGACATTGAAGAGTACGAAGACGTTGAAAAAACTGAAAACATAGAGGGAGAAAGGGGAGAAAAAGCATGAGTAAGGAAAGTAAGGACATCAAAGTACGAAAGGCTATAAGCAAGTGGCAACAAGTATTCATTTGGATTATTGCTATCGCATTTGTTGCAGGTATAGCTCTCTGGGCACTGGCAGTTAACTACACACCAGGTGCTAAAAAAGTTAAAAGGAGTATCGAAGAAACAGTTGGTTATGTGACAGTCAACAACGAACCACTCAAAGATGAAAATTACTGGGTATTTCCAGAAGAAGTCGAAACAAAATACGGTGATTTACTCGCTATGTACGGAAACCCACAACTCGACCCGTACATCGAAACACCTTATGTGAAAACACTTATCACTATCGACTTTTTGAATAACAAGATACTTACATATTATGCAAAAGTTAATAACATAAAAGCTGATAAGAAAAAACTCGACGAAGAAGTTAAGAAAGAGATGGATGAAATTAAAAAAGACCAAAACAAATCTCAACAAATCAAAACGCATTACGGTAGCTTGTATAATTACGAAAAAGAATTCAGAAGACAGAAAGAACAAGAATTGATAAATGCTGCAGTTAAGGAAAAACTCGGTGCAATAAGTGAAGATGAAATAAAGAAATATTACGATGAACATAAAGACGAAATAATTCAAAAATACACAAAAGCGGAAGTTGAGTACGCAACATTTAAAACAAAAGAAGAAATGGATAAGTTCGCAAAACTTGCTTTGGAAAAAGGTATAACGCAAGCTGCCACGGAAGCGTCTGTCACATTGAGTCCTTATTCACTAACAAAAGGAACTTTCCCAGAAGAGATAGAAAAGGAAATTTTTGAGTCAACATCTACGATAATATCTTTACCATACAACGATAGCTATTTCGTATTTAATATAAAAAGTGTTCAAAAAGTTGATAAGTATGAAGACTTCGTTAAGAGTGATGGATATCAAGAAGTTAAAGACGAACTCATGAATAAGAAATTTGCTGACAATCTTAAGAAATGGAAAGATGAGAAAAAAGTTTCGTTTGAATTCAGAGATCCTGTTTACAAAGCTTGGTATACAGCTTTGAGCACAGAGAGCAAAGACTTGATGACAGCTTACAAAAAGTTGTACGAAGAATTGTTTAACGATAACGGAGAAGTTAGAACAGACATACCAGTTGAACAAAAGACGGCATTCTTGGTCGTAGCTGATAGAATAGTCGAAAGTACAGACACGGCACTCGAGAAAATCAAAGCCGATGTGAAAGAGTTTGAGAAAAAGCTTGTAAATTCAGTATATGAGGTATCAAAGGGCTCTTCAAAAGAGATATTAAGAAGGATGAAAGAGTATTATCCTGAAAAGAAAGACATTGCGTTCCAATACTATTCAAAATTGTACGATGAAGTTAAACCATACCTTTCAGTAGGTGGAGCTTATTACGTTATGAATCAACTCTTTGAAATTTACCAAGGTTTCGCAGAACTTGCTGAATCAACAGGTACAGACGTCCAAATTAGAGCTGATTCGTATTACAAACTTTACGATATGAACAAAGCACTCGATGATCCAAAGACGGCAAAAGGATATCTTGCAAAGCTAAAAGAATTGAAACCTGATTACAGTATTGATTTCGACAAGGCAGAAAAGGAACTCGACGAAATGATAAAGGAAAAAGAAAATGAAACAAAAGAAAGTACAGAAACAACAAATACAGAAGGCACAGAAGACAGTACAACAGAAGCAACAAACACAAGCGATACAACCGAACCGACAAATACAAAAGAATAATAGGATGGGAGAATCCCCCGCAAAAATTGCGGGGGATAATTTCATTTGAAAATCAACTAAAAAAACTGGAGGTGTTTTTTATGGGAAATACGGTGCGTAAAGTTTTGTTCCTTATCGTAAGTCTTGCCTTAATCACCAGCCTTTTTGCGGAATCAAAAACTATCGCTTCGTTGGAAGTCACCGGAAAGACTATCGCTGGCACGGAAGTTTACGAAAACGAGATAGAAGAACAATACCAGTTTTATCTGTCCATTTATGGAAGCTTTGATCCGCTCTTTGAAGAACCCTACGTAAGAGCTTACGTACTGAATGATTTACTTAGAGAAAGAGTCATAGAACATTTAGCTAACCTTGAAAAGCTCTCTTCAGAAGAATTTGTTGAAAGATACTCATCAGTTGATGAAAACGATATGAGAGATTACTACAAAAATAACAGGGAAGAACTTATGAAAGATGAATACGTAGATATAGATTATGCAGTCTTTTCAACACAAGAAGAAGCTCAAAAGTTTTACGCTGATGCTTTAAAATACGGTTTTGATAAAGCACTTGAAATGGTTGAAAATGCAGAGGAAGTGAAATACGATTCATACGATGGATTGAAAAAATCAGAGACAAACGACATTTTTGTGGATGTATTGTTTGGAAAATATGATAGTAAGATAAGAATTCAGTATACCGATAACGGTAGTTTTGTGTTTTTCATAAGAAATCACAACGATTTATCAACGTTTGAAAAATTCAAAGAGTCACCAAGGTACTCTGAGATCGCCGATAACCTTGGAAAAGAGAAATTAAACTCTTACATCGACAATAATATTAAATCCAGGAACATAAACGTCAGGACATCTGATGATTATTTAATCTGGTTGGATTTTGTTAGAGGTAAGGAACCAAGAAAAATACTAAGCGAGTATTTACCAAAAGTCGTCGATAAAAATAAATTGGTCAGTACAAACAACACATGGCTTATAGCTGGCGTGATTTCAGCTATAGAAGATGCAAAAGCGTACGATGAATTTAAAACCGAATATGAATCTTCCGTTTCAAAATTGTACAACATGGGATACAAAACATTCCCTGTTCTTTCACGCATGAGACAATTCGACAATTCTGAAAAGGTAAGACTGGAATACAACGTTGAGCTCTCGAAGATACTTATCAACTACATCAACGAAGGAGATGTAATGAGTGTGTTCCAATATATCTACAAAAACATCTCTGAACTTGAAGAACTCACAAGCTCTTCTGATAAGAATACAAGGCTTAAAGCAATGGAATATCTTTATTATATGAGTGCTTTGCTTGGAGAAGATGAAAAAGCAGAGTCTTATTACGAAAGTATAATTTCAGAAGAACCACATTATGAATTTGAACTTGACATAAATGAAATCCTTGAAAACAGACAACCAGGTGCCGAGCCTGACGTATACGAAGGAGAAGACACAGAAGAAGATTCAGAATAAGTAAGAAGAGGGGTGAATGTATGCACTGGGTTGTTACTGGTGCAAATAGAGGTATAGGTTTAGCCATCGTTAAGCAATTGCTCAAAGAAGGCGAGCAAGTCACAGTTGGAATAAGAAGTTCAATGCCTATTGACCACGAAAACTTAAAGGTGCTTAAACTTGATACCTCGAACCCTGTGTCCATAGAAGAATTCGTTAAAAGTATTGATAAACCTGTCGATGTACTAATAAATAATGCAGGTATATTAATAGAAGAGCGTTTCCCAGAAGTTACAGAAGAAGGTATGTTATTATCTTTCAAAGTAAATACCATGGGACCTTATATTACTGTCCAAGAGATGCACAAAGCTGGTAAGTTAAAGGATGGTTCGAAGATATTGAATATATCAAGTATACTTGGTAGTATCACCCACACGGGTGGTACTACCTCTATTCCTTATTCTATCTCGAAAGCTGCTTTGAATATGGTGACAAAGTTACTCGCACACAGATTGAAGAACATGTATGTTATCTCTGTGCATCCTGGTTGGGTAAAGACCGATATGGGAGGTGCAAATGCGCCTGTCTTGCCGGAGGAATCAGCAGAAGGTATAATCAAGATAGCACGAACTATCGATAAGACTGGTATTTTCCTCGACTATACCGGTAAGATAATCGAATGGTAGATATCAAAATTACATAAAGTGGGGGGATTTTGATAATGAATATTAAAAGAGCCCTTATAAGTGTGTCTGATAAGACAGGACTTGTTGAGTTCGCAAAGCAATTGGCTGATAGAGGTGTTGAAATAATAAGTACAGGTGGTACGGCTAAATTACTCTCCGAAGCGGGTATACCTGTTAAACAAGTTTCTGATGTTACTAACTTTCCTGAAATACTCGGTGGTAGAGTAAAAACTCTCCATCCAAAGATATTTGGAGGGATACTCGCTGATTTAGGCGATAAGAAGCATATTCAAGATTTGCAAAATAACGAAATAGAACCGATTGATATCGTTGTTGTTAATTTGTATCCATTTGACGAAGTGCAAAAGAAAACAAGAGATGAAGATGTTCTTATAGAAAACATCGACATCGGTGGGGTAGCTTTACTTAGAGCAGCTGCTAAAAATCATAGAAACGTCGTTGTTATCTGTGATCCAGCTGATTATGACAAGGTTATAAAATCAATTGACTCTTGTGGTGATGTCCCACTTCATGACAGACGTATGTTTGCACTTAAAGCTTTTTATCACACGATGAAATACGATTCCACGATACACAGAGTCCTCTCTGAGCTTTTCGCTTCTGAGAAATTTGAGCACATGACATTCGAAAGATTTATGCATCCACAACTGGACTATGAGATTTTAGATAAGGTTGGGGAACGATTCATAAAACTTTCCAGATACAATCAATCCTCTCTTGCAATAACGATTGGTGCAATGATAACTCATATCAATCCAAAGATAGTCGTTGGTTTCAACGGTAATATCCCGGTAAGTATGGTCGATTTGGAAAAATCTGGAAATAGAGTTTGCGACTTATCAGGAGAACTGGTTGTGCTTGGTAAACTTACAAACGACCTTGCAAGGAAACTGAAAGAAAGCACATTTACCACTATTGCTTACAACGAAATCGAAGACATTGAAACGGTAAATGATTTACTTAAAGGGAAGGAACTTATTCAGTATTCTTACTTGAGAGAAGATGATAAAGTATTCTTTGCTTCGATGTTTGAAAATATAATGATAAGAAAGCAAGTGAATTTATCAAACATGCAACACACGGAAGGTAAGATACTCTCATTGCTTTTAAATTTACTACCTATGTATTCTGTCATAGCATTAACTGTTGATGGTTACTATGTAATGAATATCGACCTGAAAAATCCCGTTGATGCACTGGAAAAAACGATAAGAGAATGTGTTAACAAACCAGTTCTTATCGCAACTAATGGAGAAATGGATGGCGTATTTAGAAAAATATGCCACGAAAACGGAGTAGAAGAGATTTTGACGTTTTAAAAACTAAGCTAAATTAGGTGGTTACCTTGCGCAGTTACGGTAAATCATACGATTATTACAATGCCATAGCCCAAAAATACGATGATATGTACAACGATAAATATTGGGAAAATGCAAGAAAGCATATAAGTCGCATCATCGAAAAATATACCGGCGATGTGAAAAATTTACATGTGCTTGACGTTGGTGCAGGTACAGGTTACTGGGCTCTTTGGGCAGTGGAAAAAGGAGCATTGGTAACTTTAATTGAACCAGCCGAAAATATGCTCCAGATAGCCGTCAAGAGATTGAACAATTATCCTGATAAATGTAAGTTTCTGAACACTCCCGTTGAGCAAGCACCAATTGACCAAAAGTACGATGTGATTTTCATGCTTGGTGATGTACTGAGCTATGTAAACGATCCAGAAATCGTTATCAAAAAACTTAGAGAATTTTCGCACCAAAATACACTTATATTCGGTACGGTTGACAATTATTATTCTTATTTAAAGGAAGTCATTATATACGGTTCTTGGGATGATTATATGTTCTTACAAAAACATCGAAAAATCCAAATAGGTTCGCAGTACGGCATGTTCATCTCAAGGGCGTTTACTCAAGAAGAAATTAAGCACTTTGCGGAAAAATACGGAATGGAAACGCTTGAAATCAGTGGGTTGGCAGTGTTTGACGATGTGCATTTAAACGAAAAATACGGAAAGTACTTTAACAACGAAGTTGAGCATCTTTTATTTGCTTTTAAGGTTTTGTGAAGCTTTCGGAAGTTTTGAGAGTGGGGGTTGATCGGATTTGCTTATTAATTTGCTGATTATCATAGTATTACTCAAAACCTTCTGGTCGTTAGGACTTTGGTTAGCTAATTTGAAATACTCAACAAGTCCAAATGCAAAAATTCCTTCCGTGCTTTCCGATATGATAACACCAGAAGACTTTGAAAAAACAAAAAGCTACATGAAAGACAAAGCACCTGTGAGTGTGATCTCCAGTATCGTTGACCTTGCTTTATCTTTATGGTTACTATTGAAAGGTTTTCCGTTGTTTGAAACAACTGCGAAAAACTTCTCTGACAATGTTTTTATTCAAAGTTTGATATTTTTTGCTATTTACGGGATTATTGAATTTATCGCAGATTTACCGTTCGATTTGTACAACACCTTTGTCTTAGAAGAAAAGTACGGATTCAACAAAACAACTCCAAAAACGTTTATTTTAGACATCGTAAAGTCAATAATTCTTTCTATAGTAATCGGTGCTCCGGTAATTTTAGCTTTGGTATGGTTCTTAATCAAATTCGAAATATGGTGGTGGCAAGTCTCTATATTTGCCATAACAATTACCATTTTATTTTCGTTCATTTTCCCTATCCTCATCGCACCGTTGTTTAATAAATTCAGAGAACTTGAAGAAGGTGAACTAAAAGAGAAAATTAAAAGTTTGCTTGAAAAATCGAAAATAAAAGTACCGAATGTCTATGTAATTGATGCTTCAAAACGCACAAAAAGACAGAACGCATATCTGACTGGTATTGGTAAGTCAAGAAGATTGGTACTTTACGACAACATATTAACTTACTCCGATGATGAAATCTTAGCTGTAGTTGCCCACGAACTTGGTCATCACAAAAGAAAACACATTCCAAAATTATTACTAATTAACATACTGTACGAATTTTTCATCTTCTATTTTGTGAACAAAGTATACATACTCTTAGCTTCCCAAAAACCACTTGGTATATCTCAACCTTACACAATTTTTGTTTACTCGGTATTGTTTATCACATCGATAATGTTCTTTGTGAGTCCTATCTTCAATTACTTGAGCAGAAAATTCGAATACGAAGCAGATAATTACTCTGCACAACTCGTTGGGACATCCAAACCGTTGATATCGAGTTTAAAAAGGCTTGTGAAAGAAAACCTCTCAAATCCAAACCCATTACCACTTTACAAAACGTGGTATTACAGTCACCCAGCACCGGAAGAGAGGATAAATAACCTTCTAAAATTTCATGACTGAAGAATATCGTATCTCATTGACCTAATTACACCAACTAATTATATCCTGTTATATCTTGATTACGATTTCAAGGAGTGACCAATAATGAAGAACAAGAAGAAAATGGTGTTGTTGAGCTTAACTCCAAAAACTTTGATTGATAAAGATAAATACCTCCCGCTCTTTTATAAAAACACAGAAACGATTATTGAGCCACTGATTAGTGTTATCAAAACTGGTAAAAGCAATAATTATATGAACAATATAGAAAACATATTTTATGGCTTTGATTGGAATACTGAAGATGAAGAATGTTTTTTAAGATCTATGTCAAGGAACTTCATACTATTTACAAAAGAATTTCAAAGCTCTATGGGACCAAGAAGAGGCAATTTCTTTGAAGAATTAATAGAGCTCTGGCTGAGATATTTTAAATACAGAGTGTTGAGAAACCCAAAATTAAACACTGGTTTAGCAGAGATTCTTGATTGTGACCTCCAGAGTGACTGGTTTGAGGAGTGGACGGAAATAAGTAAGGGTAGTAAAATAGACTTCGTATTAAGAAACATCGATAAATTATCTCTCATAGAACTTAGAACGAGTGAAGATACTGGTGGTAGAACAGGTCAGCCATCTTTAATGGATAAATTCAATAAATTCCTTATGCTGGTTTCTGATGAACGCTTCTTGGGATTATTAGAGGAAAAGGGTGTAAAAAATATTGATTTGGTAATTGCAACGATTTTTAGTCAAGAAGACAGAAAAATTATAGAAAAGCCAGATAAAGGAAGACTAAATTCTCTAATAAGTTATATTATAAAGAATGATAATATTTTTGGAAAACTCAAAGTACTGTTTGAAAAAGGAGCCAAACCAGAAAGAAGTGAGAACACTGCAGAGGATAATACCCAAAGTAATATTCTTTCAAATGAGAAATTTGGAGAAATCTTAGGTAACAACAGAAGTTTTAGCTTTCATTACCATGGAATCACATTTCAAATACGATTACTCTATGGAGATGAATTTTTCTTAGAATACTTTAAGAAAAAACTTGAAACTCTGGTAACGGAAATTGAAGAAAAAATACCAGATGATATTTGGTTACTTTTCTCAATAGCACTAAACGAAATTAAGTACTCAAAATTATCTGATAGTGGAAAAACATTAACTTCAGAAATTTATGAATTAATGATTTGTGAGAAATTTTATAATGATGAAATCAAGTTGATTTTTGAAAAGTTTGATACCCTATATTCATCTCCAAAAGATTTTAATGACTTTATAGATGGAATGGACAAACTAACAGATGAAATGAGAAACATCATTTTCAAACTTTATGAGAAGTCAGAAAGGAAACTCTGTCCATTAGAAACAAATGATATTGCAAAGGCGTACAGGTATATTAAGTACTTGTCTTATTGTATATTTCTTATGCATTTACGAGAAAAGGAAGATTTAAAACAAAAAAATAGCTCACAAAAGAACAAAAATTCACACGAAAAAAAGAATTCACAAAAAGGAAAGAGTTCATAAGAAAAATAAACTTTACTGCTGTTCTGTGCAACAAATTCTTATGATTTGCGCAGTTGCTGTAAGGAAACTTCGTAAGCTAAGTAACGTCTTAATCTATGAATTCTGACATTTCATTAGTTTAAGTTCCATCTTAGACAGTATAGAAAATTTAATAGGGAAGTAGGAAAAAGAGGTGAAATTAGTGATCAGAGAAATGCTTTTTAGGGAAGAAATAGATCTAAGATCGACAACTTACGCAACGCACGGAATTTATCCTTATCCGGCAAAATTTATTCCACATGTTGTCAGATATGCCATACAAAAGTATTCTAAGGAAGGCGATATTGTTTTTGATCCTTTTGCTGGTCACGGAACAGTAGCTATCGAGGCATCGCTTCTCGGGCGCAACGCAATATGCTGGGATTTAAATCCACTTACAGAATTCATTACAAGAGCATCAACTTTTACTGGAGACATAAAAATCAGCGATTTTGAAATAGATTGGGAATATAAAAAAGCTTTTCATCCCGAATTTTCAAATATCATGTACTGGTATCCTCCTGAATTTTACAATGTACTTTCAAAGCTATGGGGGTTTTGGCACAGAGAAATTTATGCACCAGCCTCAAGTGATGAAGAAATTGCAAAAGCTTATATAATTTCAATTCCATTACTAAGACTTTCAAAATTGTTTAGCTATGCTGATGAAAAAGTTCCAAAACTTTATAAATCTAAATATGCAAAGAGGAAGGTGGAGATATTCTTATCAAATAACTGGAGAAATGTGATGGTAGAAACGTATAACAAATTTGCAAACATTTGCTTTGAAAAAATACAAGAGTATCAGTACATTGCTACACCACAACTTTTTTCAAATCAAAAGACAAATATTTCAGTTCTTACCAGCAAAAAATTCGGGAATAAATTAATGGTATTTGATACAATTCGGGAACGTTTGGGTAAAAATGTTGAGCTTCTAATTACTTCGCCTCCTTACTTGCAATCACAGGAATATATTAGGACTTTTAAACTCGAGCTTGCATGGTTGGGATATAGTACTCATGATATTCGAGAGATCTCTAAACGCGAAATTCCTTACAACGAGCCATCGTTTAAAACTGTCCTTAGTGATACTTACCAGTTTTATCTTCAACAAGTTAAAAGTTTTGAGGACAAAAAATTAGTTAATTTGTACGAAAGATATTTTTATTCCTTAGTGAGTTTCTTTGAAAATAATCATGAGTTTCTAAATACCATTGCTGTATTTGTCGGACCAGCAAAAATAAGAAATATACGAATACCAATCGATGTTATTTTGAAAGAACATTTAGAAAACCGAGGTTTTTCTCACGTTGAAACTATAATTGATAAGATCGTTTCAAGACGACTTTTTAAAACTGTTGTTAACCCTTCAACAAAGCTTGAAGATGAACGAACGCCTACTGAACACTTGTTAGTTATGAAAAAGATCGATAAATAAAAAACCTCGGATGTTCTCCGAGGTTTTTTTTACTTAACAATCTCTTCCCAAGCTTTGTTATACAAATCGATTTTTTCACCAAGGTAATCTATAATCTCACAATTTTGCAAATCGGAAATCTGATATATCATTTGAGAAGTCACATATTTCGATGCTTCGGTTACAGGTGATGGAATCATGAGAAAATCAGAAATCTTTGCCGCTATCTCTGGTCGGAGAATAAAGTCGATGAATTTGTAAGCAAGTTCTTTATTTTTAGCATCTTTCAATATAACCATGCTGTCTATCCATAATGTGCTTCCTTCCTTTGGTATGAAGAATTCAAAATCACCTCTTTGGTCTTCAGGTATCAACTGAAACACATTTTCTGGATAACCATGTACCACCGCAAACTCACCGTTTACGATACCTTGAGCGTAAGTAGTCGCATCGAATTTCAGGATGTTATTCTTCCATTTCAATATTAATTGCTTTGCTTTTTCTATCTCTTCTGGATTAATTGAATTTACAGAATAACCAAGGTATTTCAAAGCAGCACCGAAAACTTCCCTCATATCATCGAGCAATGTCATTTTATCTTTCAAATCGGTTCTTTCGTATATATTCCAAGACTTTTCGTAATTACCAACGAACTTTTTGTTTACGATAACCCCTGTTGTTCCCATCATATACGGTACGGAATAATTATGCTCTGGATCATAAGTTGTTTTGTCTAAAACAATTGGGTCAATATTTTTGAAATTAGGTATCTTTGCCAAATCAAGTTTTTCGAGTAAACCATCGTTAATCATCATTTTGACATGGTCACCCGAAGGAAAGACAATATCGTAACCGGAACCACCTTGTTTTATTTTTGAGTACATCTCTTCGTTTGAAGAGTAGGTATCATAAACAACTTTACAGCTGTACTCTTTTTCAAATTGTTGGATAACTTCTTGTGGAATGTAATCAGCCCAGTTGTAGATATGGAGCGTGTTGGCTTTGTTACAACCAACCAACAAAATTAGAACAAAGAAAGTGATGGTGGCGATAAAAATAGTCCAACTAAGTTTCTTAATAGCACCCATCTCACTACTCCCTCCTTCTGACGGAATATTTAAAATAATCAAGGTATCTGATTTCCAGCGGCTATATACAAACCATACCATTCTTCTATTGATAAGTCAACATCACATGCTTTCGAAATTAACTTTAGTCTATCAGGGTTTGTTGTACCCACGATAGCTTGAATCTTTGCTGGATGTCTAAGTATCCATGCGATAGCGATGGCTTCTTTTGAAACACTATATTTCTTAGCTAGTTCATCAAGCTTTTCGTTAAGATCTTTGAATTTTGGATTGTCTATAAAAATACCGCGTATATTTCCATGTTCATCTCCGTATTGGAAAGGTGACCATGCTTGAATAGTTATGTTATTTATCCTTGAATATTCAAGTACACTTCCATCTCTGTTTATTGATTGCGGAAATTTGGTATTTGTGAATATTCCAAAATCGATCATCCCTGTGTTAGTAAGACTCAACTGGAGTTGATTTGCCAAAACTTTGTAATTAACACCTGTTTTCAGAAGCTCAATTTGCATTGGATTAAAATTGCTTACACCGAAAAATCTCACAAAACCTTTTGAATGCAAATATGAAAAAGCCTCACCAACTTCCTCTGGTTCCATCAATGTATCTGGTCTGTGAAGAAGCAATATATCAACATAGTCTGTCTTTAATCTTTTAAGACTGTTCTCAACAGAGTTTATTATATGTTCTTTCGAAAAATCATAGAACCCGTTTCTTATCCCACACTTTGTTTGAATGATAACTTTCTCTCTTGGAATACTTGCTTCTTTAAGTGCTTGAGCAAAAACTTCTTCAGACTTGCCACCACCATATATATCAGCATGGTCAAAGAAATTGATGCCAAGTTCGATTGCTACTTCTAAAAGTTTTACCACATGATTCAGTGGCTTATCCCATATTCTCATACAACCGAGACCTATAACTGGTACATCGAGCACTCCGCCAAGTTTTAGATATTTCATTATCATCACCCCCTGCGATAATTATACCACCGTAATCCAAAAAAATAAGCGTGCCTTAATTCAAGGCACGCTTATTATGTTTCCTATGGATAATTAAACTCTTGGACCTCTTTGTGGACTTCTTGGAGCTTTTGTCTTTGCTGCACTATTTTGTCTACCAGGAATAACATCGTCAACTTTGACTGTTTTTCCATCTGTTGTCACTGATTCTGCTACAATATAGCTAACATTGTCGGCTGTTACAATTCTTCCAGTTATTTCAATTTCTTGACCTGATTTAAGTGTTAATGCTCTGAAGAGTGGACCTGCGTGAACAGTGTAAACGCTGTTTCCTACTTGAACTTGGAGTTGGAATCCATTTTCTGCACTCCATGAAACATCTTTTATAGTTCCTTTGAAGGTCTTTACTTCGCTAAGCGTTGCGTTTGCTGGTAAGTTCTGGTAAAGTCTCGTTGTTGTATGGAGCTGTTGTCTTGTCTGAAGTGTTGTTTGAGTTTGTTGAGCTTGTTGGACTGGTTGAGTTTGTGCCGGTTGTGGTGCATATCTGTAACCTGGCGCTACGTTCTTTGCTGGACCGAATGCGAAGATACTACCTACCAATAAGACACCTGCTGTGAGAAGAACTAATACTTTTTTCATACTTTTCAACCTCCTTGAAGTTTTTTCTTTTTTTGTCCCTTTTTCGAAGGACAACTCAAGTATACCTATGCAACCTTAGAAAGTACTTAAAGTTTTCTTAGAACTTTCTTAGAATTTTCAAGTTTTAATGGTATAATCTTTTTGAGGTGATATAGCTATGGACTATAAAACGTTAATCGAAAAACTCAGAAGAGATGAAAAGCAAAGATTAGCCGTGATATGCTATGCAAGCTACGAAGATAAAATATTATTCATGAAAAGAAAAAACGAACCATTCGCCGGGTTTCTTGTCCCGCCAGGTGGAAAAGTGGAAGACAACGAGGGTATAGAAGAAGCTATAAGAAGAGAATTCAAAGAAGAGACAGGACTTGAATTGAAAAATCTTGAAGTAAAAATGGTGACATCTGAAATAGGACCTGAGAAATATAATTGGATACTCTTCATCTTCACAGCAAAAGTCGATTCTCAAAATACGATAGATTGCGAAGAAGGTAAACTTGTCTGGATTGAGAAAGAAAAGTTACTTTCGGAAAATCTATCGCCTATAGACAAACTGTTGGTTCCGTACATACTTGATGATGGTTTAAAAATCGCATTTATCGATTATTCAAATGAAAAGACCGTTTTGAATTTGGAGATAGTTGAAATAGATAAATATCAAAAAAATAAACAATAGAGTGCCCGTTTGGACACTCTATTTTTTTCAATTACGATATCATTCTCTTGAGCCAAGTTCTCTATCGAGCATGTACAATCCTGTTGGAGAATCTTGAAGTTTCTTGAGTTTTCTTACTATGAGTTCTGTTTGCGCTTCTTCTTCAACTTGTTCTTTTATAAACCATTGCAAGAACTGTTCTGTGGCGTAATCTTTCTCTTCCTTTGCGCATTCATATATCTTGTTTATACTATCCGTGATAAACTTTTCATGGTGATAAGCTGCTTCAAAAGCTTTGAGTGGGCTTTCCCATGAAGCTTGTGGTTTTTCAAGTGCGGGAAATTCCACCCTTTCACCACGTTCGTATATGAATTCGTATATCTTCATAGCATGACCAAGTTCTTCTTTCGCTTGCACCTTCATCCATTTGGCAAATCCGGGTAAATCAATTGAATCGAAATACGCCGCCATTGATAAATACAAATATGATGAAAATAGTTCTTTGCCAACTTGTTCATTCAACGCTTTGTACACTTTTTCGTTCAACATTCTTATCACCTCTCATTGATTAAGCACTTTCTCAATTTCATCGTACGGTGGTTCAACGCCCGGATTATCCGTTACCCATGCGTAAATGACAACTCCATCGTTAATCACAAAGACTGCACGCTTTGAAGCAGTGTAATTTGGAATGTTTATAAAATTCTCATGTACACCACCGTATTGCTTTGAGACTAAACCACCGAAATCAGATAACAGTCTGAAGTTCAATTTGTTCTTTTCGGCAAACGCCTTGTTTGAAAACGGTGTATCAACACTGATACCCAAAACCGTTGCGTTTAAATTGTTCAATTTGTAAAGCATATCTCTGAAACTACAGAGCTCTTTTTCACAAACACTCGTAAACGCACCCGGATAAAATGCAAGTACCACTTTACCTTTGATATCTGACAATTTCACAGGTTTCAATTCGTGATCAACAAGTTCAAAATCCACCGCTTTTTGTCCAACTTCTAACATTCTATCACCCTTTCTATTCCGAATCCGGAAACCGGATTCGTATCGTTAATAGATTCTATTTTATATTATACCAAATCTAATTTTTTTGTCAAATAATATCGAAAGAAAAATCGATGTATTTCACTTCCGAAGTGATTTTACCTATAGATATGACATCTACATAATTGCAAAGGTACTCTTGGATATTGTCAGGATTTACACCACCTGAGATTTCTATTAACACATGCGGGAATTGTTCTTTTATTTTCTTTGCAACTTTGCAAGCCTTTTCAGGTTTGAAATTATCAAGCTTGACCTCCTCCCCGCATTGAAATGCGAGGATTCTTCGTGCAGTTTGTTAGCTTACTAACCTTAACCGCACTGGGCTGGTCAAAGCCCCTACTCCTATTCCCTTATGGGAATTCGGAGATACCTTTTTGAGTATGTTTAATGCTCCATTTACATCGGCATTTATCACGGCTCCACAGTCTTTGCAAACATACAGTCCACGATACACTCTGTTTGTCTTATCAACAGTCCCACACTTTGAGCATGTTTGTGATGTGTATGATTCATTTACTTGTATCACTGTTATTCCATTTACCTTTGCTTTGTATCTTAGTTTATCTATGAATTTTCCATACGGCATCTGATGGAGCTTTTGATTATTCTGTTTGCCTATATCAATATTCGTTATTCATTTGTTTAGTTGTCCGATTACTATCGTTCCTATTCCATTGCTTAAGCAATATTCAACAATTTTCTTCGATGACTTATGCACGAAATCGTTGATATAGTTTTTCTTGTATCTGTATAACTTATGCAAGCGTTTAGATGTTTTGAGTTTTTGTCTATCAAGTATGGCTTTTAGTTTTGCTGTTGTTTTGTTGATTAATCTAAGCTTAGACAAGAGTATCTTTCCATCGAT
>Ga0209289_100722_pt1 | contig 15536 bp, 14 predicted proteins | sample GXS110809BmetaG_FD_184121 | JGI IMG/M metagenome (GOLD analysis project Ga0209289, IMG submission 184121) | Hot spring microbial communities from Gongxiaoshe hot spring, China to study Microbial Dark Matter (Phase II) - GXS 110809B (SPAdes)... ...
TGTGGAGTCGTGATAAATGCTGATGTAAATGGAGCATTAAACATACTCAAAAAGGTATCTCCAAATTCCCATAAGGGAATAGGAGTAGGGGCTTTGACCAGCCCAGTGCGGTTAAGGTTAGTAAGCTAACATACCGCACGAAGAATCCTCGCATTTCAATGCGGGGAGTAGGTCAAAATTGCAAATCCTACTTTTGTTCTTTCTTATCTTATCATCGAATAGAGTCTGAAGCAGAAGGGGGGTTGTAGCTTTTTTAAGAATTATAAATCAATTTCAGAATTTTTCACAATTCTAATCAGACAATCTATAAGAAATTGAGGAGGGAAAAAAATGAATTGGATTATCAAACCTGTTCAAGATGAAAGTCCAACAACAATATGTATAGTGCATTTTTGCGTAACAGACTGTAAATGCGATGGCACAGTATCCCTATTACCATGCCTTTATAAATGGCCTTGGTTATGTCCAGTAGTATGCGACTCTGATGTTTGTGAGTGTGTTACAGGTGGAGGTAATTCACAACAAAGATTTTAATAGAATACGTTTTGAGGGGGGAATACGATGAATTGGGTTGAGAAAGCGTACAGTACCAATGAAAACATAGAAAAGTGTAATTTTTGTCTCATAGATATATGTCCATTTGGAGGTTGCGGTCTAAAGTTTTGTCCAGATTATTCATGTAAATGGGATGTATGTTTTATTTGGTTTTCAAACAAAGATGATGAAAACTTCTAAAAGTCCTATTCATTGAGAAAACTTTCTTTCATTATTATTTCTTCAACTAAGAATGTTGTTTTTAGAAAAAGAGGTGAGTGAAATATGGTCCTTTTGAATATTGAAAAACTGGTATTTGGATTTACACAGGATGAGATATTGTTTAAAGATTTCTCTTTGAGTTTGAAAAGAGGAGAATTTGTGTACATTCATGGCCAAAACGCAATAGGTAAGAGTTCATTGTTGAAGACTATAGTCGGCATATATTCTCCGTTATCAGGTAAGATTGAAATTCTCGGAGAGGATCCAAAAGAAAATCCCAAAGTTTTGAAAAGATGTGGTATTGTTGTTGATGGTATGGGACTTTACAAAGATATGTCTTTAAAAGAAAACATATTGTACTTTGGAAAAACCAAGGGGATGAAAAAAGAACAGATTCTATTGGAACTTGAAAGATATGAGAAACTCTGGAAAATCGATTTTTCAAAGAAATACAAAGCTTCTTCGCACGGTATGAGAAAGATAGCCAAGCTTTGCATTGCTTTTTTGAATGATCCGGATATTCTTCTGTTAGACGAACCTGAGTTGAGTCTTGATGAAGAAAGGACTAAAATTCTTATTAGCATACTCAAGGATTTAAAAAAAAATGGTAAAGCTTGTCTTTTGTTTGGCACCAATCCAGGTTTATTTGATGAGATAGTTGATAAGCGGATGATTATCCAGAACAAAATGATAGTCGGAAGTGATGTTGCGTGAGAACAATATTTAAACATAAGCACTGGATATTCATAGATATTGCTTTTTTTATAAGTGGAATCATGTTAGCACTTTCATCGAAAGATATGGGGTACAAACCATACTTTTCCGGTTTCAGCATAGGTTACCATTTTCTAAACTCTCAAGAAGAGCTTCTTTTACCTATAATAATGATATTCTTTTCGGATTTATTCTTCAACGTTGAATATCTCGATGGAACATTCTTATCTATTTTACTGTGTGGAAAGAGTAAGAAAGATTGGTTTATCCAAAAAAGCGTGGAGTTCTTGAGCTTTGTTTTAACTCAAGTACTTATAGGATTTTTACTCATGATATTTGCAGGTGCCTTAGTATTTGGAAGGGTCTTTCCAGAAAATTGGTCCTTGCTTTTTCCCAATATGACGATTGTTCAGATTGTCAAAAATATAATTTTCTCTTTCTTTGCAACGTATTCACGTGTTGTATTTTTTGTTTCAATAGGTATTCTATCATCAGTGTTATTTGTCGGGAAGTTATTCTTGGGAAGTATCATTTCGATAGGTGTACTATTTGCTATTTTAAATTTAGCCTTGAGATTTAAAAATGTGAAAGCAGTTAAAATTATCGTTAAACATACAATAATATTGAGAAATATAAATGATTTAGTAATTTCGGTATTAGTTGTATGTTTTCTCTTTCTCATATCTTACTTTATCGTGAAAAAGGTAAAAATCGAAAATACGGGGATGTGATCTTTTGTGTTGGACTTAGAGCTTTTCTTTTCTCGGAAACATTGGATAGTTATAACGATTATAATCTTACTCTTTGGAGTTTTGGTGTTCTTTCTAATAAACAATACCTTAACTGATGAAACGATAAAAGAAAGGTTTGACGGAGTTATGCTAAACTCTGAAATAATCTGGAAGAATGATGATTTAATCATACCATTTTTGTTGATATTCTATTCAGAGTTGATTTTCAGCTTAGAGTACAGAGAAGGAACCTTACTGACAGAGATGTTGCTCGGGGAAAGTAAAAAGAGATGGTTTTTAAAAAGGTTAATAGGTCTGTATTTTTTCATATTGATTCAGTACGTTGTGATGTCCTTGTTGATACTGTTTTTGCCATTATTAGTTGGTAAACCTATAGTTTCAAAATATACAGTTAACTATTTCAAAGAAATTGGAATTTTGAAAGCTTTCTCGTACATTATTCTGACAACTTTGGTAAATTACTCAAAGGCGATGATGTTCTTATCAATTGGGAATATATTTTGCATGAAATTTCCAAACAAGCCTTTGGCAGGTCCGATTTTCGGAGCTGGAGTTTCATTGGTGTTGTTACAGCTGATAGCAAAGTTGGATGAAAAAATGCCAAAGTTAATTAATGTCGTAGAAGAATATCTGAACGCAAGCGATGTGAATGGTTTGATAGTATTTAATTCGATAGCGTTGATATTTTTTACGACTTCTTACTTTATTTTCAAAAAGACAAAAGTTGAAAATTTTGGAATGTGAGGTATTGGGAATAAAGGAAAATCTCAAAGCACACCTCTGTCAAGATTATGCCGAAATTAAAAATGTCCCTCGAATTTGAGGGACATTTTGTTAAAAAAGTGACCTCGTACTTACCTGACTTTTACACTTTCACGCTTTATCAATTCCACAGGAACGACAAGTTCGGTAGTTATATCTTCTTTTATGCTTTTGATGAGCGCTCTGAAAGCCTCCGCACCAAGAACTGTCTTATCTATCCTCACTGTTGTTAACGGAGGACTTACAACGGAAGAGAATTCTATATCGTCAAAACCAATTACAGAAAAATCCTCGGGTATCTTCAATCCGAATTCTTTTGAAGCTTTTACAACAGCGATGGCGTATATGTCGTTGTAACAGATAACACTGTCAAATGCGATTTTTTCTGAGAGTAACTGCTTGAACTTTTCGTAAGCGTTTTCAAAGCCTTCAAGCGAACTTATTACAGTTAATTTCACAGACTTTCCAACTTCTTCGATTGCCTTTCTAACACCTTTTTCCCTCATTCTTGCTGCGTATTTGTAATCAAATGCATTCAGAAAGAGTATGTTTTTGTGTCCCGTTTCGATAAGATACTTTGCTGCGATGTAACCACCTAACTCATCATCACTGTGTATGTAATTTGTTTTAATTCCATCCAATTTGCTTCCAACGATCACGTTTGGTATTTTTTTATCGACAAGTTCTTTTATATCATCCGTTCGCGATTGAACGGCACATATTATTAAACCGTCCACTCTTCTTTGGAGTAATGTTTGAATAGCCTTTACTTCATTTTCGTAACTTCTATCTGTGTTTATAAGTATGATACTGTACCCATTTTTTCTTGCTTCGCTTTCTATACCTTTTACTAACTCGGCATAAAACGGGTTTGAATTGTCAACCACAACAACACCAACGATTCCTGAGTGTTTCGTCCTCAGAGCAGTCGCAGCACAATTACGTGTATACCCAAGTTCTTGGGCAACTTTCAAGACCTTTTCTTTCGTATCCTTACGTACGTATCCTCGATTTCCCAACGCTCTTGAAACTGTATTCACCGATACGCCTGCCACTTTTGCAACGTCTTTTATTGTAACAAATTTCTTGGTTTTATCCATTACTTGAAATTCTCCTCCTCAATTTCCTTTATCTTTCCTTGCGCACCTTTAAGTAAATTCTGTCTCCATTCTTCAAGCCCTTCCGTGAATTCAGCTGTGAGCCATCGTTCGACCATATCACATGCTTGCTGTGGAGCAACAACCCATCCACCCATCGTAAGTACGTTTGCATTGTTGATTACTTGCGCCATCCTGGCTGTGTAACTTCCTTCAACAGCCACTGCGTAAATTCCTTTGAATTTATTCGCCACTATTGACATACCTGCACCAGTACCGCAGATGAGTATACCCTTTTCAAATTCTCCAGATTGTATCTTTTTAGCAACTCTTGGTGCAACTTCGTAAAATGGTAACCAATTATCCAAGTCTTTTGTCCCGACATCTTCAACGTAATATCCTTTATCTTCAAGAAATTTTTTGACCTCTTCTTTCAGTGCAAAGCCTGATTTGTCCGAACCGATGACAACTTTTTTCACCATAGTTATTTTTTCCTCCTTTGGTAATAATCTTTATATTCAATTTTTGGCACCTTGTCAAACCCCATCCAGTTCATAAATTCGATGATTTCGTTTGTGTAATCTCCTTTTACAAGTGGAAAATGGTGCTCAAGTTTGTTTACCATTATCGTGTTAACTAAATCAAGGACGGTTATATCTTCTTCGAAATATCTTAACTTTCCAAGCCAGCCTCTGCTTCCGTCGAAATCCGGTTTGTTTTCGTTTTCGAAAAATTCCCCACTCATCACGAAATATTCATCCAGATTGTTAGTTAACCTTGCTATTGTAACAGGCATCTGTGCAAATTTCATTGCAGCTACAGGAGCCATTGTAAGCCAACCTTTTTCTGGGTCTTTTGGTCCGGGATTAAAGTGCTTTTCAAGAGTTATCTGTTCCTTAGCATAGTACTTACTCCCTATACCGCAATGCCATAGAAAGATCGAGTTATCTTTGAAATCTATGTCAGAGAGATCCATCAGTATTGCTGGATAATCAGCTATGTATTGAAGTATCTTCATACTCACGAGGCTAACTATGTCTCCTTCACAGACTGTTGTGTTCATCTCATCTGACAAGAAAGCGTATGATGCACACGGTACCATGCCAAGTTCTGCTCTGAATTTTGGCCAGCAAGATATCGCAAATCCATCGTATTTTCCCTCTTCTTTTAAATCTCTTACCGTTGCTATCAATCTTGCCATTTTATTTATTGAGTTTTTGGCAAACTCATCTTTTATCATGTATTTCGATTCTATCTCGGTGATAACATCTTTTATTTTCTCATCTGGTTGATTCAAAAGTCTTGTTTTTAAGTCTCCAAACTCCATCTCCTCGACAGATACACCAAGTTTACCTCTTAAAAGTCGTGGATCGTAAAATAGATTGTCAAACCCGGGAGCTCGACCTCCAACAAGTAAAAATCTCGAACCTGATATGTTTTTAATCGCCCTAAGTGCACGTAAGGTTGTTAAAAATCGCCTTTTGAATAGTTCATCCTTTGGATAGCCATAGAACCATTTCGCATCTTTATCAAGATAAGGTAAAAATCGTTCAAGTTCACTCATGTTCAAATTCATATTACAGAACGAATTGAGTGGTAATGGGCCTGATTTCGTTGTTTCAGGTACCGCCCAAAGTCCGATGAATCCATTGAATTGTGCAAGTTCTTGAATTAGATAACCTGAAGAAAACGACGTCGATTGAATTAATAGCAAATCAACCTTTTGTTCTTCCATCTCAGCTTTCGCTATCTGCGCATCTTGGCGTGTTACAACGAAATCTTTCTTAAACACAAACTCAAAGTTGAATTCATTTGAGAGTTCTTTCAATTCTTCAATTGACCGTCTGTATACACTCTCTTTATCTCCTCTGAAATTGTGTTGGATAAGTCCTACAAGACCGACTTTTATTTTCTTCAAATTACATCGCCTGCCCTTTCAAAGATATCTTTAAATTTCGATGTGGCTTTGTAAAATACTGGTGGATAACCAATTGGTGCACTGATTTTGTAAGTCCCACCTGTGTATTCTTCTCCACTCCAAAGGTGTACCCAATTATCCGGTGGTAAATGCACTTCCCATTCTGTTGCATTCGGTTCTATCACAGGTGCAATTAGCATATCTTCTCCGAAAAGATATTCGTATTTGTATTTCTCGCTATTTTCTATCGGATAAAGCATTTTCAACGGCATGAATATCGGTTTGTAATTTGAGACGTACTCTTCGACAAGTGCTTTGATGTACGGTTTCAGGATTGAGTGTACCTTCGACATCCTTGCAAAATGGAGTAATGTCTCTTCATCTGAATCGAATTGCCAGTTTTCATCTGGCCAGTTACCTTCGTGTGTGCGCATAACAGATGTAAACGTTGCTTGTTCAGCCCATCTCATGAATAATTCCTTCGTTCTTTTCGTCCACACTATCTCTGGTACATTCTTGGCAAGTGTGGTGTAACCACCGATATCGGAATGTGTCAAACTCAATCCAGACATACTCATCGATTGTGCGGCAACGATAACAGATGGTAAACCATCGTCTTTTGACCAGTTCACCATCTGGTCTCCATGCCAGAATAGTGTTGAATATTTACCACTTCCAAGATTTCCAGCACGCATGAAGAAGACTATTTCGCCTATCTTACCGGCTTCTTCAACAGCTTGACGATTAATTTTTGCCCATTCGACAGGGTATCTATTGTGGTAAAGCTCTGCAGGAGCACCATCGTACAACACAGCATCGGTAGGTAAATACTCACCAAAATCAGCCATCCATCCGGAAAGTCCTATACCTATCATGTTTGATTTTATTACGTTCTTAATCCATTCTCTTGTCTTTGGATTTGTCAGGTCTAAGACAGCAGCGGGGAACGTTGTTACAACTACATGGTATTCAGAACCATCTGGCTTTCTGACAAGTAAGCCTTTTTCGGAGGCTTCTTTGTAAAGCGACCCTTCAAGAGCCAAGAAAGGATTTATGTATCCGAGAGTTCGGATACCTTTACCTTTTAATTCTTCAATCGTCTTAGGAAGGTATGGATACATATTGTTATCGTAAACCCAATTCCACATGAGTTGTTTACCAAATGCGGTAACCCTTTTACCTTCCCAATCTTGTATCCACATACCAGCTATCTTAAGTCCTTTGTTGAGTGCATTTTCAATCTTTGGTATGACAACTTCCGTACCACCTTGCAAACCAACGATGACACCATCGTACACCCAATCTGGGAGCATAGTTGGTGTACCAATTTCTTTCGTTAGAAGCTTTACGCTTTCAAGTAAGGTTTTTCCTATCCCAAAAGATATAGCACTTGGGATATTGTGGATCTCGAGTTGATGGAAATCTTTGTGTGTAAAGTCAAATTCCATGTACGAATAATCGTATACGATACAGTAATAATTCTTAGAAGATACGAACGTCGGTTGTGGGAAGTAAGTCGTGTACCAATCACCACCGGCATCGTCTTTGTAATTTGCAAAGTGTGTTATCAAATCTCTTTTGTTCCTTCCAACTCCTTGTTCAGAGACCCACAGAGGTACTCGTTTCCCGCGCAAATTCAAGTACGAATATTGTTCGCCACAGCCGTATATCTCTTCATTGACATCCGCGGGAATATTTATCCATAACCTGTTCAAACCTTCGGAATGATCTAATAAATTTATTTTGATATGTTCGTCTGAAAGTTCGAATAAACAATCTAAGAACAACTCTTCGTTGTAAAACCTAATTTTAAATGTACCTTCATTGTTCTCAAGTACGTTGAATTTCTTCAGTGGTACTTTACATCCATAGAATTTTTGGATGTTGAAATTCCCGTGCGACATTTCGTACGTGTTTTCACCAACACCAACGTAAAACAACGGGAATTTCTCATTATGACACAACTGGAATTCGTTTTTTGTGATTTTGATACCATTTGTCATTTCAAACATTCAACCAATCACCTCTTTAACAATTCCATCGCGGCATCGTATATATCTTGAGCGGTCATTTTGTATTTTTTCAACAAGAAATCAGTTAGCCCAACTTCCCCAAAGTGGTCTTTTACGCCTATACGTTTCATAGGTACTGGATAGTGTTCTGCCAGCACTTCAGCAACTGCACTTCCCCATCCGTTGATTATGCTATGATTTTCGGCAACGACTATTCTTCCAGTTTCTTTAGCCGCTTTTACAATCGTTTCTTCATCGACAGGTTTTAGTGTGTGCATATTCAACAACCGTACGCTTATACCATCCTTTTCAAGCATCTGTGTTGCAATCATCGCTTGCCCTACCATTAAACCTGAGCAAATTATCGTTATATCGCTCCCATCTTTCAACGTGGCGATTTTACCGATTTCAAATTTCATATCATCATCAAAGAATTTTTCCTTCCTTCGTCTGTACATACGTACGTATATAGGCTTTGGATAATACACTATCTGTTCAAACATCGCTTTGAATTGTGCAGCATCAGCTGGTTCAACGACTGTTACATTAGGCAAATTCCTCATTATGCCAGCGTCTTCAAAGCTCATATGTGTCCCACCGTTTAACTCTGCTGTAACTCCGGGGTCAGTTCCCATCATCTTAACAGGCAAATCGGCGTACGCTATTGATATCGTGATTTGGTCAAACGCTCTGCGTGTTGCAAATGGTGTGAACGTGTGAGTGATTGGAATTAAACCAACGTTGGCAAGCCCAGCGGCGATTCCCATCATATTCGCTTCAGCCACACCAACGTCGATGAATCTATCTGGGAACAATTCTTTGAATTTCAATGTACTATCAGACCTTGCAAGGTCAGCATTCAAAACGACGATACGTTCGTCTTTCTTGGCGTACTCAAACAACAATTCACCGTATATATCTCTCAATTCTTTTTCGTGCATAGAAGGTGTAAGATTAATCATATCTCATCACGTTCCTTTCTGAGCATTTCAACTGCGGTTTTCCATTCTTCTTCTTTTATTGGCATGTTGTGGCACGTTATCTTTCCCTCTGCAAAATAAGCACCGCGTCCCTTTATGGTATGCAATATTATCATCGTTGGTTTTTCTTTTTGCTCTTTTCCACTCATAATGGCATTGTAAATCTCCTCAACGTTATGACCATCCACTTCGATAACATGCCAGTTGAACGCACGCCATTTGTCAGCTAAGGGTTCGAGATTGTTTATCTCATGGATATATCCATCTATCTGCATCTTATTGTAATCTGTGAATGCTATCAAATTGTTTAATTTATTGTGAGCAGCGAACATAGCAGCTTCCCATATCTGTCCTTCCTGTGATTCACCATCTCCGATAAGTGCATATACATAAAAATCTTTTTTCATTATCTTTCCACCAAGTGCCATACCAACAGCTGCCGAAAGACCTTGACCAAGCGAGCCAGCTGTCATATCAACTCCAGGAGTTTTCAGTCTATCACAATGACTTGGCAAGTTTGTATTTGGCTTATTGAGAGTATCTATCCATTCGTATGGAAAATAACCAAGATCAGCAAGTACACTGTAAAGCGCAGGACCTGCGTGCCCTTTAGATAGAACGAACCTATCTCTATCTTCCCACTTTGGATTTTTCGGATCCACACGCATAACTTTGTAATACAACACAGAAAGAGCTTCGGCTATAGATAGCGAACCACCGATATGCCCAACACCAAGTTTACCTATCATTTCAATAGTTATCATCCTTATATGCGTTGCTTTCTTTTTCAAAAACCTAATTTCCTCAGCTGTCAAACTCAAGATAAAGCCTCCCTTCGATATCGGAATCCGAATTCCGATTAAAATATCTTCCTCAATATTCCAACCACATCATCGTAAGTTATATCACCCGGTGTGAGTTTAATGATATTTGCTTCCATAGATATTTTAGCTATTTTTTCAATATCTTCTTCCTTAACACCGTAATCTCTGAGTCTTGTTGGAATGTTTGCAATTATCATCAATTTCTCAATCATCTCAGCAAGTGTTTCAACGTTATCTATGTCCAAATATCTCAGTAATCCATCCATCTTAGATTTGATATGTGGATACGTCCAAAGTACGAGTTGTGGCAAGGTCAATGCGACGGCAATCCCGTGTTCTATACCATAGAAACTTGTGAGTGGGAAACTGATAGCATGTGCTGCTGTTGTTCGTGTTTGACTAAAAGCTATACCTGCAATTGTGGCTGCCAATGCCATGTTGTTTCTGGCGACCTTATCTCCATTGATAGAATTTTTCAGATTTTCAAATATCATTTTAAGTGAAGTCAGTGCAAGACCTTCCGTGTAAGGTTGTGAGCTTTTTGCCCAGAAACCTTCTATAGCATGTGTAAATGCATCGAGTCCTGTCGATGCTGTTACCCTTACTGGCATCGAATACGTAAGTTCTGGATCAACGATAGCCATATCTGCCCAGAACATGTCACTTGTCATTGGTTTTTTCAATCCTCGGTATGTGTAAACCCCGACGTTTGTAACTTCACTACCTGTACCAGCGGTCGTTGGGATAAGCACAAGAGGTTTTCGCACGTTAAACTTCTTACCACCAACAAGGTAATCAACTATACTTCCTTCATTTTCTAAAAGCCCACTCACAGCTTTCGCCGTATCAAGAGAGCTTCCTCCACCTATACCTATTACACTGTCCACGTTTTGGTTTCGGTAACTGGTAACTATCTTATCGATAAGTTCACACGACGGGTTAGGTTCAATTTCACTGAAGATGTACATTTCATTGAAGAAACTCTTGATTTTTTCAATCAATCCCAGTTTTGTCACAATGGGATCACATATAACAAGAGGCTTTTTGTAACCTAATTCTTTTAAGGTATCTATCCTTCCAACACCGTAAACAACTTTCACAGGATTCCAAATTTGAAATGGCGGGTATTCCATCATTATTTCACCTCACTTTTGTACAAAATCTTCGTAAGCATAAACGCACAACAAAGAATTATCACCATACCTACTATCTGAACAAACGTTAATCGTTCCTTTAAAAACAACACTGAAAATATAGAAACATACACTGGCATTAGTAAGAGAATACTTCTGACAAGCCACACAGGGTATCTCCTGAGTGAGTAATAGTAAAATACGTATATCAAAAATTGAAAAATGCTTGCAAGTAATAGTCCTAAGAATGAAATATTCAATGAAATTCCAGAAAATTCAGAAAATTTGATGTTTCTTCCTGAAAACAAAAGAAAGAAAACGAGTGTGAAGAAGTTGTTGTAAAAAGCTATAACGTTATCGGAAACCGGATTCTTTTTATCTGTTTGCACGCTTCGTATGACAAATGCGTTGAGTGATATAAAAAGTGCACTTAATAGAAAGAACATGTCACCGTATTGAAAACTCAAATCACCAAGAGATTGACCAGAAACGAGAAAGACACCAAACAGCATTGTAACAACGATTAACAATTCGGATAAATTAACACGTTGTCCCAAGGCAATACCTATAAGCGTTGAAAATAACACATCAGACCTGAGCAAAATAGAACCTTTGGATGCCGTGGAGTATTTAAAACCGATGAATGCCGTGTAATCAAGTAAAAAACCAAGTAAACCAATCACAACAAGTCTTGGAAAAACATTTTCAACTTTGAAAAGTGTTTTCAATTCTTTCTTTAAGTACATATAAATTATCATGATGAAAAATACAGCAAGGCGAATAAATACTCCCGTGAATGTCACTGAAAAAGTTCTCAGTGCAAGTCTATTTGAGATATAATAACTACCCCAGACAAGTACAAGTAAGACAAGATTAAAGTGTCCCATCTGTTCCATTAACTATACCAATTCCTTTCTAAGTTCTTCCAGTTTCTTCTCATCTGTTGAGCCTTTCTCTCTTCTTTCTTTAAGTAATTTCTTAAGTTCTTCGTGAATTTTCGGTTTCAAAGGATACCGCAACGCAGCTATAACACCAAGTGTTAAAAGAATTATTGGTCCAAAGGCAAGTATCACCCTTATCGTGGTTATAACCGAACTTGGTTGAGTGGGGATTTCGTTACCTTTTGGATTAACGTATCCTACCGCACCAAGAATCAATAATATCAACGCTTGTACTACAGCGGAAGCTACCTTTCTCAAAAACGTTGCCATCGAACTTATCGTACCTTCTCTTCTCTCGTTGAATTTCAACTCACCAACATCAGTTACATCACCGAGGATAGTGTGTGGCATAACCGCAACCGCTGAAACTCCAGCACCAATAACAGCGGCAAATCCAAGCAATATCGTATTAGACCATTCCGGCTTCATGACAAGCGTTAGAATACCACCGATTGCCCAAATAACCGCACCAATTATATATGCAAAATTCTTGCTCTTCTTACGTGCTACAAACGCATAAACGGGAACGAATATTATCTCAGTTATCAACAAAACACCAAGAACAGCCGAAACAAAAAATGGTTTGCCTATGTAATACTTCATGTAATAGGGGAATATAACTGAAACAGTATCGATAGCAAGATATGCGAATAAAAACATGGCAAGGTACAATCTGAAAGTGCGAATCTTCAATGGTTCAATTATCAATTCTTTGAAGCTAAGTTTCGTTGTTGCTGGCTTGAAGTTATGCTCTCTTGTAAATGCGAAAACGCCAAGGTATGGCAAGGCAAAGAATAGGCCGAAGATAACGGACATAAGAAGATAACCTTTCTTTACATCTCCAGCGGCTTTAACGATCATCATTGGAAGTACAGCACAAAGCAGTGAAGAGACCAACGAAAAAATCAACCTGAGCGAATTTATAGCTGTTCTTTCGTTGTAATCAAGTGTTATCTCAGCGCTCATCGCCGTGTATGGAATAAGTACCATTGTAACAACGGTGTTCAAGAATATATAAGCGAAAAATGCGTACAAAAACCTTGCAAAAACACTCTCAAAGCTGACTGGATACCATACCATAACAAATGACAGGAATATAAATGGTACACCCGCTAAAAAGTACGGTCTTCTTCTTCCAAAGCGTGTGTTTGTTCTATCGCTTATAAACCCCATTATTGGGTCCGTGATCGCATCCCATATCTTACCTACAAGAAAGATGACAGATGCGTATTGTGGTGGAATTTTAACTACGTCTGTCAAAAATATAGCGTAAAAGAAGTTTATTATGTTGAAAACGCCTCCACCGTACACATCACCAAAACCGAAAAAGAACTTGGTTATGAATGACACTTTCTCAGAAACTTTCTTTTCCTCTCTCATCCCTTAATCCCCCCTGCTGCTAAACCTTTAATTATGTACCTCTGCAACGTTAAAGTTATTATAAATACTGGAATAAGCATAATAGTACCTGCTGCCGATAGTTGTCCCCATTTTGGTGCGTACTGACCAAGAAGTCCATTGACTGCAACAGGAGCAGTTCGTGCATTTACAGATGATAGTATAAGTGCGTACAGAAATTCATTCCAAGACATTAGAAACGCAAATATAGCAGCTACAACAAGTCCTGGAGCTACCAACGGTAAGAATATCTTCCAGAACACACCAGACTCACTGGCACCATCTATACGTGCCGCTTCTTCATAATCTTTTGGTATGGCGGCAAAAAATGGTAGTAAAAGCCAGATCACATATGGCAAATTGAAACTCACGTGGGCTATAGTAACACCGGTTAAAGTATCTTTTAAGTTCAAGGTGGTAAACATAACAAATAAAGGTATAACAAGGGAAATTTGCGGAATCATCCTAAAAACAAGAAATGAGTAAGCGATGAATTCTTTAGCTTTTGAAGAATACCTCGTAATTCCGTAAGACGCCATGGAACCGATGATAATTGAAACAAATGTAGAAAGGCTTGCAACAAGCAAGCTGTTTTTCAAACTCACAAGAAAATCTTTGTTCGAGAGCACAGACTTATAACTTGCCAACGTAGGTTTGAAATAGAAAGGTCCTCGTGCCCATATATCGATATCTCTTTTAAATCCACTTGTGATTACAACAAATATAGGCATTAATTCAATAATAAGAACCAAGATAGACAAAATAACTATTATAAATGAAGCCAGTTTTCTTTTGTTCATCCTCTTTCACCCTCAAATTGTATATTTCCACGTACCACGAAGAACGCAATTGCAAGTGCAATAATTAGCAAAAACACACCCATCGTTGCTGCGTATCCTATACTGAAAAATTCAAAAGCTTGCTTGTTTATGTACAAAGAAAGTAACAAAGTAGCATTTCCAGGACCTCCACCGGTCATAACGTAAACTTCGGAGAAAATTCTCAAAGCATCTATCAATCTGAGCAAGAAAGCTGTTGCTATAGTCGGTCTTAAATATGGTATTATTATTTTAAAAACTTTCGTCCAAAAACCTGCACCGTCTATTTGAGCCGCTTCTAAAGATTCCTTTGGTAGCCCAGAAAGTCCAGCGTATATGAACATAAACATAAAAGGCCACATGCGCCAGACATCCTGAACAATTACCATCCCATAAGCAAATTTCGGTTCTGCAAGCCAAGCTTTAACACCAAAACCTAATTTTTCTAAAATAAAACTTATCATTCCATATTCTGGTTGCAGCATCATACGCCATGTCAAACCTGATATAACAGGCAAGATGAAAACTGGAAGGAGCAATAAAGAACGAACAACAGAAAAGAACTTACCTTCTCTGTTAAGTAAAAGTGCTACAAAAAATCCGATAACTGTCTCAATTGGAAGTGCGATTATTATAAAACCAAGTTGCAACCAAAGTGAATGAAGAAATTCGCTATCTTTGAAGAGCCTAACATAATTACCGAATAGTAAAAACTTTCGTCCTGTTTGGTTGAACAAATTCCATTCATAGCCAGACATATAAATCGCATAGAACATTGGATAAACAAGCACAGTTAAAACAACAATCAAAGCTGGAAAAACGAACAACCAAAAGGGGCGACTAGCGCCCCTTGATTTAATATCAGTATCCGCTTGCTTTGAGAAGCGCATTTAATTCCTCCTTCATCTTCTTTACAGCATCTTCTGGTTTCATCTTATCAGAAATAGCAGCAAGCCAGTAATTCCTGATAATTTGAGATGCTTCAGGATATTTAACAAATCTTGGTCTTGTCACAGCACCTTTCATAGAGTCGAATATAGCTTTGAACCATGGTCTATCTTTGTTGAGATTTGGATTCAAAAGTAAATCGCTTCTTGCAGGCATAAAGCCTTTTGGTATTAATTTTTGACCGGTCTCAAGCGATGCCCACCAGTATGCAAATTCTACTGCAGCAGCTTTATTGGTTGATGCATTTGGCATTGCCAAAACCCAGCAACCTCTGATCGCAGCAGCTTTCGCAGGTCCTGCTGGTGGAGCTGAATATGCAATTTTTCCAGCTACGAGTGAGGAATTTGGATCCTCATGTTGTGGAACAAGTGCCGGCCATTGGAACATTGTAAATACCTTACCTTGGTTGAATGCAGCAATTCTTTCTGAATGCCCCATATCGAGTGCACCTGGAGGTGAGAATTTTAAAAGTTCTTTATAGAA
>Ga0209289_100723_pt1 | contig 15535 bp, 9 predicted proteins | sample GXS110809BmetaG_FD_184121 | JGI IMG/M metagenome (GOLD analysis project Ga0209289, IMG submission 184121) | Hot spring microbial communities from Gongxiaoshe hot spring, China to study Microbial Dark Matter (Phase II) - GXS 110809B (SPAdes)... ...
GGTCAAGTACATGCTTTTCTATATCGATTTCCCATTTTGGAAGAGCAAGCATGATGTCGAAATTCTTAGAATAAGCGTACTCTTCTATAGCCATAACTATATCGCTGTAATGGTAACCACGGATATCCGGCATGAGCACACCAATCGTGTGCAACAATTTAGTTGTACTATCTTTAAAAGAGAACGAAGGTTTGTAATCTAACTTTTTCATAGCACTGAGCACCTTTTTTCTTGTTTCAGGAGATACCTTATCACTTCCGTTGAGTACTCGTGAGACGGTGGCTATCGAAACGTTGGCAAGTTTAGCCACTTCACGGATGTTTGCCACAACTCCCACCTCTTTTTAACTTGATTTTCCAACGTACCCTCACTCATTTTTAAGCTTATACACACGTACATAATCTACGTACATCCTTGTCGGGAATGGTGTTTCAAACGTTGGATAGCCTGGCCAATTACCACCGACGGCAAGATTAAGTATAATGAAAAACGGTTGGTCAAAGACCCATAATTTTTCCTGTTTTTCCAATGATTCTCTTGTAACACGGTGATATATCTTATCGTTAACGTACCATACGACTTCATCTTCATTCCACATGATACCGTAAACATAGAATTCGTCAACAAATGATTTATCCTTTGTAGCGTCAGCTCTAAAACTCTTGGATATTGCCTTACCACCGTTGTAACCAGGCCCATGGATTGTACCGTAAACTGTCCATTTATCGTGACCCAAAAATTCAACGATATCTATCTCACCACACATGGGCCAACCAACGTACCTTATGTTTGTACCAAGCATCCAAAACGCGGGCCACAGTCCTTTTCCATACGGGAATTTTATCCTCGCTTCCACTTTACCATACTGGACTGAAAATAACCCTTCTGTTTTTATCCTCGAAGATGTGTAATTGTATGTACGACTACCGTCTTTTACATCTTCTCTTCTTGCTTCAATTACGAGCATTCCATTTTCTATTTTAACATTTTTGCCATCTGTGTAATACTGGAGCTCGTTGTTACCCCAACCGTTATTATTTCCTATATCAAACCTCCATTTGTTTTTATCAAGTTCTTTACCATCAAATTCGTCTGACCAGATTAATTTCCATTTTGGGTCATTGATATTCATCGTATTCACACCAAGCGCCTCCGATATGTTGCATGATGAAAAAAGATACAAAATGATGATTGAAGCAATCTTCAGAATACCTGAAAAATATTTAGTTTTCATCCTCTCTCTCCTTTCAAGATTTTACAAATTCAAATATCCCTTCAGACGTATATCCCTTGACGATGCGCCAACTCTGAACTCATAGCTACCTTCTTCAATAACCCATTTTTCACCATCGAAAGAGGCAAGGTCGCTAATTGGAACTGTTATCTTCACTTTTTGCACTTCTCCCGGCGCTAACATGTCTGTCTTGAAGAATCCTTTAAGCTCTTGGTACGGTTTATCTATTTTCACCCTTGGTGCTCGAACGTAAAGTTGTGTTATCTCTTTTCCTGGGACGTTTCCAACGTTTTTGACATCGAAACAAACAACTATCGAAGAACCATCTTTGTACAGGTTCAAATTACTGTATTCAAACTTGGTGTACGAAAGTCCGAAACCAAATTCGAAACTTGGCTCGACTCTAAATGTATCGTAATATCTGTATCCAACGTATATTCCTTCGTCGTATGTAACGCTTGTAGGATTTTCCTTTGGCTCTCCAGGGAACGACCTTGACGGTACGTCGTTGTAATCTTTTGGGAAGGTTGTTGCTAATTTACCTGATGGATTAACCTTTCCTGAAATTACATCGGCAAATATTCTTCCTGCTTCTTGACCAGGTTGCCAGACCAGTAATATTCCATCAGTCAATTCTTTCCAACTTTCCACCTCTATTGGAGAACCGATGTTGAGTACAACAAGTGATTTTTTACCATATTTATGGAATGTCTCAGATACGTTTTTAATCAATTCGTATTCATCGTCGGTTAAGTAGTAATCTCCTTTTTCTGCTCTTCTATCGTATCCTTCACCTGATATCCTCGTTATGAAGATTATTGCAACATCGTTTCGCTTGGCTATATCTTCCAATTGAGAAACAATAAAGAGATTTTCTGGCAATTTCGGTTTGATTTCTTCGTTCCACTGTCCACGTGTTATTCTGTACTCGCCGTTTCGCAACTCTTCTATTTTTGCTCTATAAAATTGCGCAAGTTCTTTATCGAAATTAAGACCTCTTTCAACAACTCCATCGAGGAAATTGATAGTGTACATCGGATGTGTTTCACCACTTCCCGTTCCACCTCTTATGGTTTCTATTTGACCGGTGCCAAAGAGCGCAATTGGTGTATCTTTAGATATAGGTAATACATCGTTGTTCTTAAGCAACACGACACCTTCGCAACCTGCCTCATAAGATATCTTTGCGTGTTTCTCAAGATCTGGATTGTTGGAGTACTTGTATCTTTTGAAAGATGGCATTTTTACAAGCACTCTTAATATGTTTCTGATTCTCTCATTGAGTACCTCCTCCGTTAGTTCTCCATTCTCAAGCGCTTTTGTTATATCATCTATCTCATTTCTTCTGTGTTTTAAAACTTGATGGCTCTTACCTGGCATTATTAAATCGTTACCTGCTGCCATTTGCTTGGCTCCATCATCACCAGCAAACCAATCGGTCATTACAAAACCATCGAATTGCCATTCGTATCTCAAAACTTTTGTCAATAACCAACTGTTCTGAGACGTGTAATAGCCGTTCAGTTTGTTGTAAGAACTCATCACTGTCCAAGGTTTAGCTTTCTTGATCGCAATTTCAAACGGTTTAAGGTAAATCTCTCTTAAAGCTCTTTCAGAAACTATAGTATCAACACTCATTCTGTTCGTCTCTTGTTCATTTACAACGAAATGTTTTAAACAAGCACCAACACCTTGAGATTGTACGCCCTCAACGAAACTTGCCGCAAGTTCGCCGGTTAACAGTGGATCCTCCGAATAGTATTCGAAATTCCTACCGCAAAGTGGATTTCTGTGTATATTTATAGCAGGAGCCAGTAACACATCAACACCGTACTCTCTTACCTCTTCACCCATCGCTTCTCCAACTTTTTTCAGCACATTCTTATTCCACGTTGAAGCAAGCATTGTCTCGACTGGAAACGCCGTTGCGTGGTATTTCTTCTCATCGTTTTCCCTTTCTGGATCTATCCTTAAACCTGCCGGTCCATCTGCGTACACCGTTCTTGGAATTCCAAGTCTTGGAATTTCAAAGGTCTCACCCGCAGCACCACTAACACGTGCCTTTGGGTTGTCTTCTATTCCAAGTACACCAACACCGACAACGAAATGTATCTTTTCTTCAAGTGTCATTTGACTAATAATCTTTTCGATATCAAACATCTCCATAGTTTTCATCCCCTTTCATTAATTTGAAATATTTTATTCTCCTGTAATTCCAGTTCTTTCCAGACTTTCAACGAATTGTCTTTGCAAAATTAGATAAGTAATCAACAACGGAAGAATAGTAATCAACGTTGCTGACATCCTTATCCCTTCGTTTATTCTATTAGCTGCACTACCATCAGCTGTTGGGAACATTACAGCATATTTAGATACAAAGTCACGCAAAGCAATTGGAATAGTCTTTATATTATTTCCCAATAGAAGTCCAGTCAATAGTGTTTCGTTCCAATACCATACCAAGGAAAATATGAATGTTGTCACCATCGCAGGTATTGAGAGCGGAAAGACTATCCTGAAAAATATCTGCAAAGAGTTTGCACCGTCAAGCTCTGCTGCTTCATCAAACGTTTTTGGTAACATGTTGAAGAAGTTATAGTACAAAAGTATGAAAATCGCACTCCTTATACCTTGCCCTGTTAACGACGGAAGAAAACTTACAAATGGTGTACCTGTGAGATTTAACCTACTGAACAACATGTACTTTGTAACAAGCGTGACCTGTGACGGTATCAAAAACGTCGCAAGCATGAGTACGATCCAGAACCTTTTCAATGGGAATTCAAAACGAGATAATCCGTAAGCTATCAGGGCTGTGATAAAAGTTTGGAAGAGTGCAGGAATAGTTGACATGTAAGCACTGTTCAACAAAGATTTCGTGGCTTCGAGTACTTTCCAAGCTCTTGCAAAATTATCAAACGTAATTTTCGTTGGAATCCAATTAACCGTTGGATTTACAAGATCCTCAACGCTCATAAATGAGGTTGTTATCATGTAAAGCAATGGATAAAGGTAAGCGTATCCAACGCCTATAAGAATAAAATATATAATGAACTTCGTTGATGGAGCCTTCAAATATCTATAGTAAAAACTTGTTTTGAAATTCTTTATTTTGTTCACTTATTCTTCCTCCCTTCTTTTAAAAGCAAGAAAGCAACTCCTATTATAATCATCACGGCGATAAAGTAAATCCAAGACAATGCAGATGAGTAAGAATATGGTTTATCTATATCGAACATCCTCTGAGTTATACTTGTATTCACAGGATTATTTGCAAATGAAGCAAGATCAACAATCGTGTAAATGGCGTTTATCAATACAAACGGTTTTATCAATGGCAACGTTATCTTCCAAAATATCACCCAACTGTTTGCTCCATCTATCTTTGCTGCCTCATAGATACTTCCACTAATTTTCTGAAGCCCTGCCAAGAAAAATAGTATTTGCACACCTGAAAACCACAGTATAAGCACTAAGTTGTTGAACATATAGATAAACGGATAACTTACAGTATTTGGAAGGAGTGTAAAGAAGTTGTATATAAAATACTTCCTTGGATCAACTATTTGAGCTGCGTTGTTCGCAACAAGTTCAGATATAACAGGTCCACTTATTATAACCACAGGAAGGAAATACAAAAGCCTGAAAAACGCCCTTGCTTTTAATTTGTTATTCAGCAATATCGCTACAACGAGCGAAAACACAAGGATTAAAGGTGTTGATAGTACAATACTCAACAATGTGTTCCAAAAGTTTATTGGAAACGATGGATCCGTTTTGAACGCGTATATGTAATGTTTCAAACCAACGAACGTTGCCTTTATACCTTCAACTGTGAAGTTCACGTTGAAAAAGCTCAGATACAACGAATAGAAAAACGGATAGGCTGTAAATATTAAGAAGCCAATTATCCATGGTGAGATATACAAATACCCAAGCAAAGCTTTTTTCATACGACTCTTCTTGCTCATTTTCGACCAACTCCAAGGTTTATAGAATTTAAATTTGTAACAATCCACGATTGTGGTTTAATTTTCTGTTCGTTGAGAACGTAAGTTTTGGGTGTGTAATTTACAACTATAGATTTCCCATTATCGTAACTTACCACGACTATTCCAGGTTCGATAACAAACCTATCCACTATCTTTGCACCACGTACATTTTTCAGAGCATCACTAACTTCCTTGTAAGTTTCGATAATTTTTATTTTCCAGTCTCCGTATTTTGTTGATGGATAGTCCCATAACGGAGTTTTCTTTATCAGATAGTTATCAACCCATGTTAATAGGAAAGAGGGTAATGCACCGTATTCAATCATTTTGAGTATATCGATTCTTGAAAAGAAACTATTATTTACGTAAGGTGCGAAGTAATCTATACTACCACTCAAAACGATTTGTAAAAATGGTACGGTGTCCGTTTCAAAGAGGTATTGACTACAATTCATAGGAATATCCAAGATACCATCTACATATTTCCATGTGTAATCGTTTGGATTTGAAAGATATAAACTATTTACCTTTTTTCTAATGCCCTCAAGTGTCTTTTCAACAAGTTTCAACGCATCACTTCTAAAGAATTCATGTCCATATTTCAAATCACCGTACAATTTCGAACCATATTCGTTAAGTGCGAAATTTTGAATTCCCTTTTCAGTAAGTTTTGTGATTTTCTCAAAAACGTACTGGCTTGCAAGGACGATATTTGTATAATAACTTCTGTAAAGCCAGAGTTCCCTATTATCTCTATCTTCGTATATAACCGATTGAGATAGGTTTATCCCAACTTCCTTTTTCAAATTAATCTGTTTTTCGGTAACTTTTGTCACATTATCCAATAAATATACATCGTAACCATCTTTCTTAGAATTCTTTAAAAGATTCATCAAATCGTCCAAATCACCCAAACTATCTTCAAAAGAAAACTTACTTATCTTGTTGCCATGAATACCACCTTTTTGCCAGCCGCTTATTATCACTTTCAAATTGCCCACTCCTGAACTTTTCAGTTCACTAACTATCTTTTCCATCTGCTTAAACGTGGTTATCGGGATGGTACGATAACCGATCACTCTCTTTTCGATGTCCGAACCGATCAGAGAAATTGCTATAGGTACATCGTTACCGACGATTTTTTTCGACAATATGTGTTTGAGATAGTTATCTCTATAATACTTTGCCATTCCAACATAATCTGCATCGCTACCTGTTAAAAACGATATTTCAAGTTCTGCATCAAATTTATTCATATCTTTCTGAGCAACTTGTATACCTGCACCACTTCGACTCGTTGGTTGAAGGTATTTTTGGCGGTATAGAAATTTTGCTGAAGACCAGTTGTAAAAGGTTAGTATACCACTCGGATAAGCGATGATAGAAGAGTACTCTTTACCGGATGTCACAACACCGAATATAGCATTCTTTTTGACACCGTGAACTATCCCAAAAACTGGTGTGAGTATTGAAGGTTCTTCCCTTAAGAAATCATTCGGTCTTTTCGAACGAAGGTCGTTCACAGAGGCTAAGTTGTCTATACCGTAATCTTTACCGTATACCCTCTTTTCAAACCAATTTAGATAATGAGCAGGTTTTGAAAACCTGATAAGCGCACCTGGACCGTCTGGTACAAACACATATCCATCTATCTCATTTGAAACTGTACTTCCAAGGAATGGAGCAAAGATAACAGAAGCCAACGTGTAATTTCCTGATTCCTTTATTGTACCGTTCTTCAATTGAAAAACAATTCTGTCTTCACTAACTCTTACACTCAATAGAAAAGATATATCTACTTTCTTGAAATTGAATCTAAACTCTATACCATCTTTAACCTTAGTATAGCTCTTTTCAACAGTTTCATCGGCACTTCCAATCACATTCGAAATACCACGGTCATCAAAGTATTCAATTAAAATTATCGACTTTGCTATCGCCTTCCACGTGTCGTTCATTTCAGAATATGCTTCATGCGTTGTTATCACATCGCCCCAGATGTATCTGCTTCTCTTATCAACAACTCTCAACGATGTCGTTTTCAAATCTATCCATAATTCCAAGGTGCTTGATTCACCTATCTTCGTGTAACCTTCCAATGTAAATGGAGAAGATACATCTACGTACCTTTCCGGTCGTGTAAATCTATTCGATAAGAATTCATTTCCAATCGTTTGAGAAAAGGTTAGATAGCTAACGAGCAAGTATATCGTAATGATTAAAAATTTGTATTTACCTTGAAATTCTGACACGATACAACACCTCCTGAACGATACCAAAAACTGTTTCCGTTAGTTGATCCCACAACATGTACACTATGGAATATATTAAAATCATCACAAATATCCAACCAAGCGTGAGTAAAATACTTTTTATTGTATTTCTGATGTTGTAATCGTGTATCTCTTTCACACCAGTGAAAAGTAACACGCCAACCCATGAAATGATTACCAAAGACGCAAAGTCAATTAAGAACGTCTCATTATATGTGAGTATATAGGTACTTAAAATGACCAACGGTTGAAAAAGTATGTATGGAGCGAACGTGTAAGCGGTGAAGATGTATATATCTCTTAACGTTCCTTTTCCATCGTTGATGGAACTCACAAGCCAATTCGATAGAACCCACAGTCCAACAGGTGCCGCTGCGGTTAAAACAACAAATCCTACACTTCTCTCATGTACGTTCAAGTTGAATATGAAACTTCTACCAAAGTAATCAATCAGAACAACAATCAAGAATAACAAGTAAATAATCGAAGCGGATAACACAGAACCGTGTCTTTTCTTCTGGATATAGTAAAACGTATCTAACGGATGTCTTAGGATATTTTTCATGTACAAAATATCTGAAATAAGCTTTGATTTTACCTTTACCTTTACGCTAAGTTTCCCTGTTCTTGAGAGCCAATCGATGAGTACGAATAAAATGATAATCAATAAAAAAGTAAAGAGTATCAATCCCATATGTTTTTGTAAAAACATATTCCTCAGTTCCCAAAACGCATCAGAGTAATCTCTGCGTGAAAAGGCTTCTTTAAAGTGGAGTGCTGCTTTGCTGTAATTTCCCTCTTGGAAATACGCTTTACCTAATCCATGATGTGCAATTTTTGAATAGCCATCGTAAGTCATGACCTGTTCCCAGTATTTTTTACTCTCTACATACTTGCCTTGTTCATAAAGATTAAGTGCTTTGTGTAATATATTCGCATACTCTGTTGGTACAAAAACGTGGACAAGCCCTCTCTCTCTATCAAGAACGTAAAGATTTCCAGTTTCGTCCACCGATATAGCTACTGCTACAGAGAAGAGTCCATTTCGCTCTGTTGCTATTGCACGTCCACCAAAAGAAAAGATAAGGTTACCCTCTTGATCGTATTCATAAATCAAACCAGTTTCCGTTAGTGCGTACATCCTTCCATCCTTGTCAACAGCGATATCGACAAAATTATCCTCATCGACCATTCTTCTATCACGAGAAGCCGACAGTATGTTTATACCGATAGTATTGTGCCTTTTTATCGCATTACCAAATTCCTTTTGTGTTACGGTGTATATCAAACCTTTGTCATCGATTGTGATATTCGTATATGGTTTTGGAATTCTGTTCAACAACTTCGCCTTCTGCTCTTTTGTGTAAAATAGATCTATGAATTTATCCAAGAATGTCAAACCGACGGTATTACTACCGAAATATCCAAGGAACTGCCCATCTTTATCGAGTTGTATTATCCCTTCAAAAGTCCCTTCACTAACGACGTACAAATTACCTCTCTTATCCACAACCAGTTTCTTTGGCTTATAATTTGCAGTTTCACCAAAAAGCGGATTTGTTGGTCGACCTATTCTTTTAACTTCCTCACCTGTAAGTGTAAAAACGACTACTTCCGAACTTCCCGGATCAGCAACGTATATGTATTCATCGGTTACGAATATACCTGTTGGTTGCCACAACGCCATATCGCCTACAGTACTGATTTCCATTGTGTTCATATCCAAAACAACGATACGGGCGTTACCTGAATCAACGATGTACATCTTTGAACCTTTGATAAATAAATCCTCAGGATAGTAAAGGTCAAAATCTTTAAACAATACCTCGCTTACAAGATAAGCATCTTGTGTAATCTTCCAATTGTTATTACCAGTCAATGTGTAAGTTAAAAACGTACTATCTACACCGAATACTATGGACAAAAAGCACACAGAAATTAAAAAAGACAAAAAGAGTTTAGCTTTCATTTCCTATATCACCTTCCATTGCTCTGACCTACTACTTCAGTCCACTGTAAGCCATCGTATTCATAACTCTTGATTGCATAACGATGAACAATATCAAATTCGGTACAAACATTATTAAACCAGCTGCTGCAGAGATTCCTTGACCAGCTATCGTATTTCCCGTTGTCTGAGTCAGGTTTGATACGTAAAATGCGAAAGTTCTGAGATTTTCGTTATTTATATAATATGTTGATGCTTCGGCACTGTTCCATGCAACTTGGAAAGCGAGAATTCCAACTGTGGAAATCGCTGGCTTTAGAAGAGGAATTATGATGTTGAATATTATATGAAAATCGTTTGCTCCATCAACCAGAGCAGCATCGATGAGTGCATCTGGTATCTGGTCTATGAATTGCTTCACAAGGAAGACACCTATAGGCATGGCAAGCAAAGACAGAATATTTATTATGAAAGTATCGATTAGACCGAGACTTTGAACTATAAAATATCTTGGTATGATAACTGCTATTGGAACAAACATAAGAGCAAGGTTATTAATAGTGAAGATTACTCCCTTAGCCTTGAAATGTTTCTTGGAAAGTGTGTAACCTGCAAAGACAGATATGATTATCGTGAAAAGTACGGTGAAAAATGCCGTGAGTATACTGTTCATAAGATACCTACTCACTGGTATATTCGATGTTCTTGTCAAAGCGAAAAGCTGGTAAAAATTATCAAGTGTTGGTCTTCTCACAAAGAACCTTGGTGGATATAAGAACAACTCATCGAGAGGTTTAAAAGCTTGCGAAAAGATAAAGATTATCGGCAACATCATAAATAGAGCGATAGGTGCCAGTATGAAATAGAACTTCAATTGACTTTTGTGAAAGTACCTTGGATTTGTTTTAGTCGTAAACTTAGCCATCAACGATCCCTACCTTTCACCAAACAAACGCCATGCTACTCGTGAGAAAAACCAGATTATAAGTAACAAAACAACAGACAGAGCTGCGGCGTATCCCATTTCGTAACGTAAAAATCCATAATCTTCGATGTGGTTAACTATCAATTGACCTGCGTACTGCGGTGTTGGATTAGAACCAGATAATGCAACACCAATACCAGCCGACGTAAATGTGTTAACTATCGACATAACCGCACCAAAGAGCATCTGCGGTTTCATAGCCGGAATTGTAACGTATATAATCTCTTGCAATCTGTTTTTTATCCCATCTATATAAGCCGCTTCGTACAACTGTTCATCGATATTCAATATACCAGCAAGCATAGCAAGAAATCCAACACCCATACTACTCCACAATGAGACGATAATCATAATATCCATAAGGTGTTGAGGAGACTGTAACCACTGCACAGGTTTATCTATCAACCCAAGGTTCAGTAATAGTGCATTAAGATAACCTTGCTGGTCACCGTTGAACAACACGCGCCAGACAACGCTCATCGTTACACCGGCGGTTAGAGAAGGTGAGTATAATATAAGTGCAAAAATCGTTCGTGGTACCTTGGTAAGTTGAGCAACAAGCCAAGCAAGTATAAATGAGAGTATATATCCGCCAACACCTACTATAAGAGCGTATTTGATAGTATTTGGCAAAACTTTTTGCATGAAGATATCATCTCTTGTTAATAAAGTGATGTAATTCTGAATGCCTATCCATCTTGGTTTTTCGATGGCATTGAAGTAAGTAAACGAAAGAAATATTGCAACTGCAACTGGTAAGACGATGAATATTGTAAAAAGTGTTAGATAAGGTGATAAAAGAAGCCAATGATTTGAGCGTCTTTTCGGAATTTTAGTTACCATATGTATCACCCCAAAGCTTTCGTTGATTATCCAAAACAACTGATGCTCTTGCCCCAAGATTTTCTTTAACGAATTCTTCCATATTAGCGTACATTTTGTATGGTTTAACAGGTTTTCCTTCTTTTATATAACCAAATTCGGTTAACTTTCTCTCAAGCTCCCTGTTAACTATAATTACTGACCTGTCTATTGATGTTCTAAGTGGATAACCCTCTACAACTACTCTATTCCATATGTTACTAACTTCCCTCTCTGTCATATAACCACCCGGATGTCTTTGCACTTCCCTTATCCATTTCCACTGATTTAAAATTACTTTCTTGTGTCTCTCATCTATGAAATCTAGTTCTTTGAAAGCGTTAACATTTGCTGTATTCCAAAGGTACGTTGGACCGTATCTATTGACAAGCGTACGTGCAAATTTAACTTGTGTTTCTTTCGAAAGCCACCATTTTAAGAAGATCCAGGCTTTCTCTTTTTTATCAGAATTTGCGAACACCACATCTGCACGGTCTCCGGACACTTGATAACGTTTTACCACACCTTCTGCACTTACTACACCGGGAGAGAGGGCGATATCCCATACACCATATAACTCATCAGCGGCGTTTGAAAGCACAACGTACAGTCCAAAATCACCAACACCGATTGGTATCCTCCCGTAACGGAACGAATTGTAAAAATTTGCAACTTGTTCAGGCATACCGTACACAGAGAAAAGGTCTGTCATCAATTCAAATGCTTTTACAGAATTCTCTTCATTCAACGCAGCCTTTAATCCATCTCGTGAATACAACTTTGCATCGTTTTGGAAGAAGAAAGGAGCGGTGGTATTGAAGTACTTTGTGGTCTGTTCGCACATCGGTATGAAAAAGTTCATTCCTCTTCTTTGCAGCTCAGGAAGTATCTTCTTCACATCATCCCAAGTATTAGGTAACGGAATATCGAGGTTCGAAATTATATCCTTTCGATAAAACAACACATAGAAATTTTGAGTTTCTGTGACACCGTATACTTTATCTTCTATCACCATAGGTAACAGTGTTTCGATATTATAATCCTTAGAAACAACTTCGAAAAAGTCAGGAAAATCCGAAAGTGGATACAAGGCCTTTCTGATTGCAAGTTCGAAAGGAATCCAGTTACTGATACTCAAAGCTATATCGGGTACATTACCTGAAGATGCAGCTAATATAAGCTTTTGCTCATTTGGCATCAATGAGAGTATAACAGGAATACCTGTCTTTTTAGTAAAATCAGTATCAATAAGGTATTGCAATGTTTCAACGTATTGAACAGGTCTATTTACCCATATACGCAAAGCACGTACATCGGTTTTCTCAAAAACTGAATAATCTTGATTTTTATTGAAAAGTGAAAGCCAAAGCTTCTCTACCTCTTCGTACATCGTTATAAAGCCAGTGTTAACACTCTGGAGAGTACTTGGAAGATTACCTTGGAAGATATAGATCTTATCTATACCCATCGGTTGTTCTTTCAGTCTCATAGATAACTCAGATAGCCTTTGCGCTACAGACGAAGCACCACCACTTAACTCATCGAGGAAAAATGGTAACTTTTCAGGCTTCTTGAGAATCTTATCGATAAGATCCGCAGCAACAATCAAGTCGGATATAGAAGAACGTCCTTGTTGACCAACAATACCGAGTAAACTTGTGTATTTTTTTCTTAACTTAAGTGAGATATCCCTTAATTCCTTCAACACACCGGGCATATACTTTTCGATATCCCACGTTCTGTTTGGGTCGAGGTTATTTCCAACGAGTTTTTGAATATCAAGACCTATACTCTGTACTCTCCTAACAATACTTTGAAGTTCTTCGATCAAATTTTCGTATATACCAGTTGATACTTCCAAAGACAGTACGTGGTAACCTTTATCGAGATAGACCTCATAAGGCAAGACTTTATCTTTCCAAGCGTAAGATGTATATTCAAATGGTAAATTATTGAATTCCTTGAAAGGTAAGGTGCCATCTATGTACAAATTACGAAAAACAGGAATACCCTGTCGTGTTGATTGTTGATATCTAAAGCCTATTTTGTAAATTCCCGGTTTATCAATATGCACAATCCAGAACAGTTCCTGACCAGGGGTTTTAAATGTATTCTCATCAACAATATTGATTTTTCTCTTAAGCACTTCGTAAGGACTAACTTGGGCACTTTGTATATTCGATATACCAGCAAGAAAATCATTTTTAGCAAAAACATCCTCAGCTTCAACGAGAATGAAATCAGAAGCATCTTTGTCTCCAAGCTTTAATTTCTCATTTTTGTAATCACTGTAAGAAACAAGGGTTTTAATTTCTTGTATCGGTACGAATGCGATACTTTCGATTCTTATCGCTTTCCTAAGATTTTTAATTTTCAATTCGTTCTTACCAACTTTCAAATCCAGAACAATCGGTTCACTTGAAATCCTTCGCCCGTCTTTAAAGAAACTATAAATGGTACCATTTACAGCGTACTGTTCTGGAACGATTTCGTTACCGTACCTATCGTATTGTTTCTCTGAAAAATCATAATACACGAAATTATCAAGGATAACTTGATAACGTTGCTTTCTATTAAACTCAATTTCCAGGGATGCATTTGCGCTTGTTTGAGAAAGATATCTAAAACTAACTACAACATTGAACTTTCCACTCTTATCACTTTCGAATGAGAAGGTGTAATCTTCATCGATATCTATATCTTTGTTGATATTAAAAATCTGAGCGTATTTCAAAACATCACCGTAACGTTTTTTGTACAGATTAGAAAGTACCGACGAAATTTCAGCAGAATCCTCAGAGATATCCGCCTTTTTATAATTTTGAAGTTTCGAATTCAATCTTGTATATTCACTTTTTCCTAATAAATAAAACGAAGATAGAAAAAGAACGACTATCAAGAAAACTAACAACGAAATAAAAATCAATCTTTTCACGTTTCAACCTCCATTTGAACGTATTTCTACCTTGTAACTGTGTATAAAAACTGTGCATTACAACTCCAACTTTGCATGTTGTAATGCACAGCTCGGGTAAAAATTACTTACCTTCGACCTGCTTTCTAATCTTTTCAAAATTTTTCTCTGCTTCGGAGAGCTTTTTGGCAAACACTGCCCAAGATTCCTTAATAACCTTATTTGCCTTTTCTTGAGTTTCAGCAGCAACAGCACTTGGCTGTGCTTCACCACGTCTTATCTTTTCGTTAACTGGGAATATAACATCCCATATGGCTTCAAACCAACCGGGTACGACTTTCCACATATCAACACGAACAGTTTTGTCTAAGTTTTTATGCATGTATTTTATACCATCTGGTATTTTCAAGGTTCCAAAATATTTCACAACATCTGGATGCATCGTTGCTGGAATGAACCAATCATTGAGTCTTCCTGTTGTTTTCTCAACCCCCTGGTCTTCGAATATTTTTAACCTTGCTATAACACCACGTGGATCGTACGTAAGAAATCTGGCAAAAAGGAAAGCTTCTTTTGGATATTTCGTTGTTGATGACACAAATGTGTAATTTATATGTACAGGAATTCTTAGACCAATTTTTGGATCCTGAGGTAACGGATACATATCAAAATTCCACGGTACACTTTTAAGCCAACTCCAATCATATGTTGCTTCAAATCCCATCAATACTTTAGATTCCCTGAACGCATCAGCATCTTTTCCAAACTTCTTTTGATAGTCATCCAACTGGTTTTGATTTCTCAGATCTTGGTTTATGAGATCATCAGAAACAAGTCCCGGAATTGATTTCAACTCTTTTTGAAGAGTTATCGCTGGTATCCATCCACCATTTACAAGGTCAAATTCCCACTTCACTGGATCAAAACTCCAGAAAGTTGTCTTGTTACTCAACACAGCCGCCATGAACGTGTCGAATTCCCACAATTGATTAATTCCAGAGTAATCTTTTGTTGTTGCCCTTCTTGCATAATTTTTGAATTGGTCAACAGTCCATGTATAATCTGGTCTCTGAAGATTTAACTTCTTTAATAACTCCAGATTCAAAACAATCGTCTCAAAGTGCAAGCGCTCACCGAGAGCATACGTCTTATTGTTATATTTAAATGCGTTACGGACACTCTGTGGAACATACTGAATATAAGGGTCATCTTTAAAGAACTCATCAAGTGGATAAACCCATCCTTGCGAAACTGGATAAGCTAGTGGTTCCCAAGATTCAGCAATAATATCCGGTAATGCCTTCTTAGCTGCCGCACGTGCCGTTAGA
>Ga0209289_100724_pt1 | contig 15513 bp, 11 predicted proteins | sample GXS110809BmetaG_FD_184121 | JGI IMG/M metagenome (GOLD analysis project Ga0209289, IMG submission 184121) | Hot spring microbial communities from Gongxiaoshe hot spring, China to study Microbial Dark Matter (Phase II) - GXS 110809B (SPAdes)... ...
GGTGGGGCTTATCCCTGCGGAGGAAGGTTCAGGCGAGGCAAGCCTGAGCGTTCATCACGATGAGTACCTGTACCCGCGCCGATGAAGCGACAGGTTTTTGTAGACACCAGCGCGTGGGTAGCGTTGGTCTATGCGGGCGAGGCACAACACGCAGCCGCCCGCGAGTGCTATCAGCGGTTGTCGCAGCAAGGGGTGTCGCTGGCGACCTCAGATTATGTGCTGGATGAGACGCTGACTTTGCTGCGCACGCGCTTTGGCTATGTATGGGCGGAGCGATTCTGGAATCTTGTTGAGAGCGCGTTTCAGCAGGGGTACATCCAGTTGCTACGTGGGGACGAAGCCGCTTGGCGCGACGCGCTGGGGATCTTTTTTCAGTATCGGGATCAGGACTTTTCGTTCACGGATTGCACCAGTTTCGTCCTGATGCGTCGTGAGGGGATGGACACTGTGTTTGCGTTTGACCATCACTTTTGGGTGATGGGGTTTACTGTAGAGCCTGTGAGTGGGTAGCGAACCTCCCGCTCCCCCGAAGCAAGGGCGCAGGTGAATATCAGTAGCCCCAACCCAGCCACGCGCGTGGTCATCACGGGGCAGATTCGGCAGAGGTGGGGGAGTTTCTGCCATACATCTCACAGTAGGACTAAGGACCAGAGAATTCATCATCGTTCGCAAAAGCGATAAAGTTGATCAGACTCCTATCCCACCAGCGGACGCTCCCATCCAGCGACAGCCCCAACATTCGTTCTACCTTGAGGTAATTCCGCACATTCCCCTTCGCTACAGGATTGTGAAAAGAACAGGCAAGAATGGGATAGGCAGGATTCCTTGCGATGCTCCGAGCAAAGCGCGGACTGAAAAAACTCACTCGGTAGCTGGTTGCCAGGTTCGGTCGATCATCGTAAAAAAGTTTGAAACCAAGGCTTCTCATGGGATGCCTCCTCAAACATTTGATGGCGACCGCCTGCGGGTATTGGTACGCTGGGAATGAAGCGATTCCTGCTAAAAGGTACAATATTCGCGATCAACGATGATTACAGGAGAGAAACTTTACGGACTCACTGCCGAGCAGGTCGCGTTCTATCACGAGAACGGCTACCTGCACATTCCGGGCGTCATCACGCCTGAAGAAGCCGCCTATTTGCGCGCGGAGGCGCACGCGCTGATCCGCCGACTGGCGGAGACACGCGGAGGCGAGAGCGCAGTGCATGCCCAGTGGGGCAGCGCAAAACTCGTTTCCGACCTGCCCACCACCCTGCTGCACTGCCATAATGCGCAGTTCCACAGCGCAGCGTTCACCCGCCTGATTTGCGACCCGCGCCTGACCGACCGCATCGCCGACCTGATAGGACCCAACATCCAACTGCACCATACGAAGCTGTTCATCAAGCCCCCTGAGCGCGGCGCGCCGTTCCCAATGCATCAGGACTACCCCTACTTCCCCCACGAGAAGCACACGATGCTCGCGGCGATTGTCTTTTTCGACGATGCGCCCATCGAAAAAGGCTGCCTGCTCGTGGTGCCGGGCAGCCATAAACTGGGTCCAATTCCGCATGAGCGCGAGGGCGGCTGGCACCTGCCTATTGAGCAATACCCGCTGGAAAGCGCGACGCCCGTCCCTGCGAAGGCGGGCGATGTGGTGGTGTTCAACTACCTCACGATTCACGGCTCAGGCGTGAACACCACGCAGGAAGCGCGCACCACACTGCTGGTGCAGATGCGCGACCCAACCGACCATCCGACGGTCGCTACGCACCTCTCGCGCGGGCAGGGCATGATGCTGCGCGGCATCGATCCCGAAGCGGACGCCGACCCCTCCACCGACTCGGCGTCGCGCTACTTGAGGAGCCTGAACGGCTGACCCCCTCAGGTATAATCTTCTCGCCGCGGTTCGGGAGGCGAGCGATGGCGTCGAAACTGACTGCGATTGTGATGGCGGCGGGCAAAGGAACCCGCATGAAATCGGAGCGCCCCAAAGCGATTATGCCGCTGCTGGGACAGCCCCTCGCCAGTTATGTGCTGCGCGCTTTAGAGCAAGCGGGCGTGGAGCCGATTATCGTGGTGGTCGGGCACGGCGCGGACGAGGTCAAACAGGCGTTAGGCGAAAACTATCTCTATGCGCTGCAATCCGAACAGCTCGGCACAGGGCACGCCGTGATGCAAGCAATCCCCCACCTACCGCCCGACGCTCTGTATGTGCTGATTGCGGCGGGCGACTCGCCGTTAGTCACTCCTGAGGTGTTCCAGTCGCTGTACGAAACCGCCGTGCAGACCGACGCCGCGTGCGCCTTAGCCACTGCCCTGCTCGATGACCCCACCGGCTACGGGCGCATCTTGCGGAACGAGCGCGGGGATGTAATTGGAATCGTCGAGGAGAAAGACGCCGCGCCAGAGCAGAAAGCCATCCGCGAGGTCTGCACCTCGTTCTACTGCTTCCGCGCGGACGCGCTGCGCGACGCCCTGCCCCGCCTGAGCAACCAAAACGCGCAGGGCGAATACTACCTGACCGATGTGATTGGAATCCTCGCCGAGCAAGGCGCGCGTGTGGTCGCATGGCAGTCGCCCGACCCAACGCTGCTGCTTGGCGTGAACAATCGCTGGGAACTCGCGCAAGTCGGCAATACCCTGCGCATGCGCATCCTCAAGCAACTCTGCTCGGACGGTGTGACCGTCGTAGACCCCGCCACCACCTACATCGAGCCGACCGTGCAAATCGGACGCGACACGGTGATTGAACCCAACACCCATCTGCGCGGGAACACTGCTGTCGGCGCGAACTGCACGCTCGGGCCCGATTTGTACCTGCAGGACTGCACTGTGGGCGACAACTGCCGCCTGTTCCGCTCGCATATCATTCAGGCGCGAATCGAGTCGGATGTTTCAGTGGGTCCGTTTGCACATATTCGCCCCGGAACCGTGCTGCATAACGGCGTGCGTGTGGGCGATTTTGTGGAAATTAAGAATGTGGAGGTCGGCGAGGGCACGAAGGTGTTGCATCTGACCTATCTGGGCGACGCGACGATTGGCAAGGGCACCAATATCGGCGCAGGCACGATTACCTGCAACTATGACGGCGAGCGCAAGCACCGCACGGTGATTGGCGACGGCGTGTTTGTGGGGTCGCACGCGACGCTGATTGCGCCGCTCACGATTGGCGACGGCGCATATATCGCGGCGGGCAGCCCCATCACCGACGATGTGCCCCCCGAATCGCTGGCAATTGCTCGAAGTTATCAAACGGTTAAGGCAGGATGGGTGCGCAAACGGCGCGAATCTAAACATGGCGCGGGAGGTACCGAACAATGAACAACGGGCAGGAAATTCTTTTGTTTGGCGGCAACGCCAACCCCGAGCTGGCGGAGCGAATCGCCGCGTATTTAGGACGACCGCTGGGACAGATGATTTGCACGCGCTTTGCGGACGGCGAGGTGCGCGTGCAGGTCCTCGAAAGTGCGCGCGGGATGGATGTGTTCGTGGTGCAGCCGACTTGCGCGCCCGTGAACGACAACCTGATGGAGTTGCTGGTGCTGCTGGACGCTTTTAGACGGGCGTCGGCGCGGCGCATTACCGCCGTGATCCCCTACTACGGCTACGCGCGTCAGGACAAGAAAATCAAACCCCGCGAGCCGATTACCGCGCGCTTGGTGGCAGACCTGATTACCGTCGCGGGCGCGACTCGCGTGATTGCCGTCGACCTGCACGCCGAGCAGATTCAGGGCTTCTTTGATATCCCCGTCGACCATCTCTACGCGGGACCGATTATCGCCGAGTATCTGATTTCGCAGGGCTATCATGAGCAGAACATTGTAGTGGTCTCGCCCGATGTGGCGGGCGTGCCGCGCGCGCGCTCGCTGGCGGAGGCGTTAGACGCGCCGCTCGCGATTATCGCCAAGCGACGCCCGGAGCCGAACAAGGTGGAAGTGATGGAAATCATCGGCGAGGTGAAGGGGCGCATCGCAATCATGATCGATGATATGATTGATACGGGCGGCTCGGTCGTACAGGGCGCAGAGGCGCTGCTCAAGCGCGGCGCAACCAGCGTAATTGCCGCATGCACGCACCCCGTCTTCTCGGGCAGCGCGCCGCAACGACTCGCTGAATCGCCCATCGAGAAGGTCATCTGCACCGACACCATCCCCGTGCCGCCGCATAAGCAGTTCGATAAACTGGTGCGCCTGTCAGTGGCGCCGCTGCTGGGCGAAGCAATCAAACGCATCCATAACGACGAGTCGGTCAGCGAGCTGTTCAAAGACTATCGGTGAAACACATCGTCTCGGTCAGTCTCGGCTCCTCGAAGCGCGACAAGCGCAGCGAGGTGGTGATTGCTGGTGAACCGTTCCTGATTGAGCGCATCGGCACGGATGGCGACCTGCGCCGTTTTCAGCAGATGTTCGCCGAGCTGGACGGCAAGGTGGACGCGCTCGGCGTCGGCGGCGCGGACTTGCACATCTGGGTGGGCAATCGCCGATACACTTTCCGCTCGATTCAGAAACTGGTCTCCGTCGCGAAAACGACGCCCGTCGTGGACGGCAGCGGGCTGAAAAACACGCTGGAGCGCGAGGCGCTACGCTGGATTCAAGAGCGACAGGTGGTAGACCTCGCGCGCAGCACCGTGCTGCTGGTCGCCGCCGTCGACCGATTCGGCATGGCGCAGGAACTTGCACGGCTCGCCAAGCGCGTGATTTACGGTGATTTAGTGTTTGCGGTCGGCGTGCCTATCCCAATCCGCTCTTACCGCACGGTCGAGATACTGGGGCGGCTGCTATTGCCGATTATCACGCAGCTGCCGTTTCAGTGGTTCTACCCGACTGGTGAGAAGCAGGAGAAACGCACCCCCCGCGCGGCGCATCTCTTTCAGGAAGCCGATGTAATCGCGGGCGACTGGCACTATATCCGCAAATATATGCCCGATCGGATTCCGAACAAGACGGTTATCACGAACACGGTGCGCAAGGCGGATATCGAATTTTTACGCGAGGCGGGTGCAGCGCGTGTAATCACCACCACGCCCGTGATTGAAGGTGAGACCTTTGCGACGAATGTGATGGAGGGCGTGATTGTCGCGCTCACAGGGCGTCATCCCGACACGCTCACTCCCGACGACTATCTGCAGAAACTCTGCGAGCTGGGCTGGTCGCCGTCGGTGATTGAGCTGAAAGTATAAGCGTACTTACCACAGCGCGACGCCCGCAAAGACCGTCGTGTACAGATCCACCTGCGCCTCGACGGAGACCACCTCAAGGCGCGCAATCGGGAGGTTGCGGTCTTCCATCGCCTCCTCCGCCATCGCCGCAACCAGTTCGTGCGCTTCGCGCTCGGTCATATAGCCCGAGGCTTCCATAATGACGCCGACGGCGTTCGGATCCTTGGGAAACGCCATCGAGACGGCAGCGGCGATGGTGCGTCCATCTTCGTCGGAGCTGAACGCGCCGTAGGCAATCGGCAACAGACTGCCTTTCGGAACTTCGACAGCCGGGCGCAGTTGCACCCCCGCAGGCAAGATGCTGGACACGCGCAGCAGGTTGTAATCGGCGAAGCCTGCCTGCCTCAAAGCCCGATCGAACGACACCAACTCAAATGCCGAGACGCCGACGCCTGCGCCTGCCGTGCAGCAACGCGCGAGTTGCGTCAGCGCGGCGACGCTGAACTGCCTGACCTCTTGCATAGCCTGCCTCCATTCATCAATAAAATGCTGTAAGTAGATCGAAGCTCCATCGCCGGGTGAAAGACGACCATGTCAGCGCTACCTCGCGGTAGCCGATGCGGTAGGCGATTGTCAGAGTCTGATCGCGAAAGTCGTACTGATTGTACGACTGCAAAGTATACCCGACGCCCATGCGCCAGAGGGGGCTGATTCGCCACGAGAAATCCCCGACATAACTCACAGAATTGGCGTCCAGTGCGCGGCTCATGTAGCCCGTAAGATAGAAGCGGTCGCCCAGGCTCCAGCCGAGACTGCCTGAGAGGCGATGTCTGCCCAGCAGGTTCGCGGCGAGGGCGTCCTGCGTGTAGTCATAGTTAAGACTGAGTGCGCCGCTGTTCCCCAGCGCGTGTGTAATCCCCACTGTACCGGTAATGCTCCAGCCCGCGTTGGGAAGATTGCCCACGAATCGCCCCACGGTCACGCCTCCTGTGAGCGTCGTGGCGCGTCCAAGCGACTGCGGGATTAGGTTCCAGCGCATCCTGACGCCGACCCCTTCGCGGTTCTGTACGCCAAGCGCGCTTTGCGTTCGGCTCGAAGTCAGACTCAGCGAATAGCTCTGGCGTAAGGGCAGGTCGGAAACGCGGCGCGGGGTGGTTTCAACGAACAAATCGGAACGCAGACTGCTGGCGCGGACGCCCTGCCAGTATGTGCTGCCCGCAAGGGTCAAGCCCGTTGAGTAGCCCCGCGCCTGATGGGCGAGCTGCGCGGAGCCGTAGACTCCCCGATGCGCTGGCGAATCGAGCCACAGGGTAAAGCGCGCGGTCGGCGAGAGCGGCTGCTGGTGTCGCCAGTTCACGCCCCAGTCGTCCCGGGCGAGACCCGTTATGCTGAACATTCCCGTGCCCAGCCCCGCGCGATACTCATGCTCCAAATCCAGAAACATCCCGCGTGCGGCGCCCATCGTGCGTCCGCCGACCTGCGCGGTGCGCAGGCGCAACGCCCCAATCTGCGTCGGGGTCAGCGCGTAGTAATACGGCACATCGAGATACACCTGCCCGTTCTGCACCCCAATCAGCGTGTCGCTCCCTACCCCGCCGCTCCAGAGGCTCTGTGAATAGAGCGGCAGGCTCAGCGACCTCACCTCGCCCACATAGAACTCCGCCCGATGGAACTGAATCCGCTCGCCGGGGTAGAACCAGATTTGCGCCGCTTTGATGACCAGCTCCGATTCGGAAATATCGGCGAACTGGAACAGTTCAGGCGGCGCGACGGCGTCAAACGGCTCAATCGCACCAGAGCGGATTCGCACAACCTCCCAGCGATTCTCGCGCTGGCGCACCCCGTAGCCCTGCAAGGAGCGCAGCTCGTAGCTCAGCTCCACGAACTCGTGTTGCTCCGAGCCGTACTTCAAGCGGGCGTTGCGCGCTTTGACGCGCAGGCTGTCGACTTCCAGTTGCAAGTCGTCCGCTTCGATGAGTGTGAAACTGAATCGCACGCTGGCAGTGCGCTCCTTCCCAGAGGCGGCAATCACGCGCTGTTCGTTGGCGTAGGCGAGGTATTCGGAGCCAAGCACCTGCACATAGTCGGTTGCGCTGCGCAGCTCTTCCTGCGTCGCCACGAATAGCACCTGCACTTCACCCACGACGCCCAGCCCGATGGCGGTCGCGGTAATGGTCGCCGTGCCAGGCAGCTGGCTGGCGATGAGCGTGGCGCGTGCGACGCCGCTTTCAGTTGCAACAATCGCCTCACGGAATGCGCCAAGCGTTGTGCTGAAAGCAATCTGCGTGCCGTCGGGCGCGGGTTTGCCCTGCGCGGTGCGCACTTCGGCGGTAATCAGGATTTGCGACGCGCCGTCGGCGACCGCCGCGCTCGGATAGGCGGTGAGCCGAATCGCGCCGTTCGCCCAGCAAGCGCAAAGGCAGAGGAGCCATAGCCCCCCTGCCCCACTCCAGAAGCTGAGTGGTTTACCAAGTGTGCGCATCCATTAGAACTGAGAGCCGCCCAACACCGCGCCCAGAATCAGCACAAAAAGCGAGACCGCCGCACGCTCGCGTTTTCGGTCAGGCTGTTTCTTCTGTTCGACAACGGTCGGCTGCTCAGTGGGCGGCGCGAGGCGCGTGCGAATGGCTGCGCCGATTTTCTCCGCCGCCTGCGCAACTGCCGCGATGCGGGCGATATTCGGATCGTCCTGGTCAGTGCTGAGCCGTCCCCGTCCCGTTTCCGCAACGGAGACCAGCACCTCGCCCGACTGCACATCGATCAGGTCGCCGCTGATGGTCACAATCGCCTCGCGCAGGTTCGGGTCGTAGCTGAACTCCTCGATGCGCCCGGCGAACGCGAGGTCAACGCCGAGCAGCGCGCCCACGCGCGCCGCACGCCATGTGCCGTCCGCCTCACGCTCGTTAAACGGCGGGGTCAGGCGGTCGCGGCGAATGCGGTTCTCGTCGATGGCGCGTCGGATAGACGGGTTTGTTTCGCGAAAGCGCAGCACATACAGGCTCGGAATATCCTTCAGCTGGGCGTAGAGCGCGTTCAGCGCCTCTACCTCGACATTAAACTCCTCCGCGGGCTGCACGGCAGCGCCCTGTCCGAAGGGGAACAGTACGAGTTCGCGCGTTCCGTCCGCCGCGAAGCCCGCCGTCAGAAATAAAGCGATGACTAATGCGCCGATACTTTTCACCTTTACCTCCTCCAGAAGGGCTGGAGCGCGCGGCTCCAGCCCATGCCAATTTAGCGCGTCAGTACAAGCGGTCGCGTCGCGCGGGCGACCTGACCGTCTTCGGTGCGCGCCTCCACCTGCACCTGATAAGTTCCCGGCGGCACGGCGCGTCCTTGATCGTCGCGCAGATTCCACGCGACCGTGTTCACGCCGCGCGTGGCGGCGCGCCCACGATGCAGGCTCGCAACCGTGCGCCCGTCTGCGCCAAGGATTTGGATGCTGGTCTGCGCGTTGTCCGCCAGCACATACGAGATGGAGACACTGCTCGCACCGCGTCCTGCGCTGCTGACACTCACGCTGGTAATCAACGCGCCCAGACGCGCCGCACGCTCCACCGTCAGTTGCAGGCGGGTGCGCCCCGTCGAGACGAACCGATATTCGGGCGTCGTGCGCAGGTCAACCGTGCGTCCCGTATTCAGGTCACTCAGGCGGAGACGGAAGCCCTGCGGTACCGTGTTCATGTTCGGGAAGGTCAGCGTGACCTCCTCGCCCGGCGCGGCTTCCACCACCAAATCGAACTGCTGTCGGTTCGCCAGCGGTCGGATTTCCTGCATCAAGGGCGTTCCCGTGCCCGACTTGAGTATCATCAGGTTCACGGCGCGTTCAGACAGCGGGGCGGGCGGCTCCTCAATATCGCCAGCCGCGCGACCGCTGCTCATGCCGATAAAGTTCTGCGTGTCCACGCCGCGACTCGTGCGGGCGACGATTTGTAGACGCCACTGGTTAGGATTAGAGACTTCCTTCGCCGAACGGGGCGCAGTGCCAGCGCCGACGCCTGGCAACAGCGCAGGCGGGAATACAAACTCCGCGTCTTCGTTGAATTTTATCCAGTAGCCCCGATGTGGCAACAGGAGCGTACCGGGATCGGAAACGAACTTGTATTCCTGCGAGAACTCGTCCCAGTAGTAGATGACGCCACGCAAGACGCCAGCGTTCGCTGCCTCCTGAAACGATAGGCTCTGCCGAGGATTCGAAGCAGCGACGACTACGACCTGCCCCAGTTGCAAGGGATAGGGGTAGGGGTTGCCCAGTTGATTCCAACCTTTTGCCACCTGTACAGAGATGCTTTGCGTAAACACCTGTGAGGGGAAGGCGATGGCGCTCGCGTTATACTGGATGGCGGCGCTGTCGCTGGGCAGATACAACCAGAACCCTTCGCCTTGACGCACGACATCAATAAGCTCATACTGCTCGCGTTGCGGGTTCCAGCGACGCGCCTGATACGCGCTGGGAAGATTAGCCAGAATGTCTGACAGCGCGCCGCGCGTCACGAAGGGAATCGAGACCAATTGGAAGCCCGCCTGGAACTTGCGATTGGCTGTCGCCGAGATAACAATTTCACGCCTGACGGTCTTGTTCGGCGCGGGCGGCGCTTGCGCCGTGACCTGAACCACAGTCGGCCCAGAAAAGTCGGGACTCGCCACCACTCGCCATCGCACGGATTTTGTCTCGCCTGGACTTAGCAGGCTAATCACCTGACGGCGATTCTGTCCCTGCGCTAATTGAAGCCCCGGCGGGAGCGAGAGGTCGAGCGTCACATTCTGCAGATCAATCTCGCGTCCGACCACAAAATATTGGTTGGACACATTCGCGACGATATCGAACTCGCCGTTGTTCGTCAGTTTGGTCACATCTAAGGCGTCTGGCTCAATCACAGGCAAGGATTCGACGCCCAGCGCAAGCGGCGGCTGCACATCATAGGAGCCGGGCGTGAGCATTACATAGAACACATACTGCACAGGCGGCTGCGAACGGGACATGTTGGGCGGCAGCGTTCTCGACTCCGTATACAGATTGAGCGCGACATCTCGGATGAAAGTATCGGGGAAGATACGGGAGTCATTTTCCTGCAGCCAGTCCGCTGTAGCGTGAATAAAATACCACTCGCCAATGACCAGTCGCTCGATCTTTGTCTGGTCAGGGAAGTAGGGATTAGAGCGCAGCAAGTAGCGCGAGGAAGCGCGAAGATTACTTTGCGAGCGATAGATATCGATGTATTCAGGGATTTCGTTGCGTCTCAGGAACAGGTTCTTATCCGTGCGGACGGGGCGCTGCCCAGGCAAGTAGACAAACAGCGCAGGATATTCATTGCTGAAGAAAATATTTTCTTCAGCGCCGGTTTCTACATCCGACGAAAGGCGTACGGAGAGTTGCACGGACGAATTGTTGTCCACATTCCACACAGACAGGCTGATACGGGCAACATTCTGGATTACATCGACGCGCACTTCCGTATCTAACCCTTGAATGTCCCATCTTCGGTAGACATAGGAACCGCTTGCGCCTGGGAATGTTCGATCGAATCGCGCTTGCGTACCTTGTGCGCCCCATCGGATGAAGTTTTCTTCACCGTTGCGCACAGTGCGCAAAGTAAGGTAGATTCCGCCGCCGGGGATCGCGCCGTAGGGGAAGCCTGCGGTCATCGCCGTACTTCCGTCGTTCAGGAGTTGACTTCCGCGATCGGTGCCAATCTGGATGCTGCCTGACACTTCGTAGCCGATGCATCCTGTGCCAGGCTCTGGGAAGCAGGCGCGCCGCCACTGGACTGTCCCCGATACGCCCATCACAGCGCTTAACACGCCGTTGGAGGTACTTACCGCGCGATAATTACTGAATGGATTTCCATCGGGACAGAGGCAGACATCGTACAGCTGCCCCTGCCCTACCATCATTCCAATCGCAAGCAAGATCCAGAGAACTCGTTGGGTCATTATTCGCTTCCTCCTTGCTACCGAGTCAGGATAACAGGTACGACGGTGCGCGCTACCTCGCCCGTGTCGGTGGTCGCCGTAATATGCACCTGGTAGCTTCCTGGGGGCACGGCGACGCCGTTATCGGCGCGTCCGTTCCAAGAGACGGAGTGAGCGCCACGGCTTCGGCTCTGGGCGGGTATTTGGCGAATGACTTTGCCCGCTGCGTCGCGAACAGTGATTGAAGTGGTTGCTTCCGCGCTCAAAGTGTATTGGATGAGGAACTCGCCGCCGCGCGTTTTGGTGGCGGAGGCGTGCGTAATCCTCAGGGCGGCGCGGCGCGCAGGAGTCGCCTCGATTATCAAGCGGCGACGCTGCTCGGCGCCCATGCGAAACCGATACGAACTGCTCTGGAGCATATTGACGCGCGCGCCCGAAACGGCGTCAATCAGGGTGAGCCGCACATGGGACGGAGCCGCGCGCACTTGTTTCCATAGCAGCTCCACTTCAGCTTCAGGGGCGTCGGTCTCGACCACGACCTCCCAGCGTTGAGCGCGTTGGGCGGCAGGACGGAGGTCTTGAGCCAGCGCCGCGCGCGTATGAGGATGCTCTAAGCGAGTCATCAGATAGGACTGAAATGCAGGCGGTTTTTCCACATCCTCACGCCCAATCTCCTCGCGGGCAGTCTGGCTGACCCCAAGGAACAGGCTGGAGTCTTCGCGTTCCGCGCTGCGCGCAGTAAGTTGCAAGAGCCATCCGTCGTTCGGCTCAGCGGGCAGCGTCGCGTCATGAGGGCGACTGCGTTGGCTTCCAACGGGCGGCACGATGAGGGTACACGGCTTGAGCGCCTTGACCCAGTGCGCTTGCCACGCCAGAAGCTCGCCCAGCGGCGCAGTGCGCCAGGTATACGCGCCTGTGAGCGGTACATACCGATAGAGCTGCGGACGGATAATCTCCTGTTCGACCGCTTCGGCGAGGCCAAGACGCCGCGTCAGCCCCCCTGCGCCGACAATCTCAATCTCACAGGCAGCCCACGGCACATTGAAGGGGAAGGGGTTGCCAATCATGTTCCAGCCTTCCTGCAAGGGGATAAGGTATGCGCGGTTGAGGTCAATCTGCGTGTCGCCCAGCAGAGAGGCTTGCTGGCGTGAGTAGAGGAAGTAGCCGACGCCGCGCGGCGGCGTGGGCGCGCTGGCGCCTTCAGGACGCACCGCAAGTCCGGGCGGCGCAAAACTCGCCTGCGGGTCAGGACTCGCCTGAGTGTAACGCGCGTAAGCCCCACGCTCAGGCAAATAACGCGCCAAGACCACTTCTACGCCGAACACCTCTTCGGGACGCAGACTAATCGAGTAGGGCACGGAAATCATTTGCACGCCAGGCGGGAAGACCTGAGGGCGCACAACAAAGTTGGTCGAGCCGCGTCCGATAGACCCGTCGTCGCCTTCTGCTTCGGCAACCAGTTCATACCGCCCTTCGCTGGGAACTTGAAGCTCAAAATCGAGGGTGATGGCGCGACGGCGGGTATCGAAGCTCACATTCTGCGTCCAAAGCGAGCGATCCAGCGACTGACCATTCAAGCGCACGCTGCGAATACTGTCTACCGAGTCGTTGCGCACGCGGCGCACGACGAGGCGCACAGGAACCGCGCGCGTGTCGGTCACATAGCCGCTTACCGGCTGGCTGAACGCGACGCTCACCCGTGCGACACCCGCAAGCGCGTCTTCCATATTGATAATGCCTGCGCCGAGATACTCGTCAGGCACGACGCGCCCGCGCGGGTCGGCGGTCTCTTTCAGCACAGTGACGGCGGGCGGCTCTGGATCAGAAGCGGTGTGGCGCGGCACACCCGAGGAAAGCACCAGCGCGACTGCAGCGGCAACATAAGGCGAAGCCAGCGAAGTTCCCTGCTCCGCCAGATATTGCTCGGGTGTAGACGAGGTCGTGAGAACTAACCCACGTTCCCCGAAGTTGCTATCGCCTCCCGGCGCTGCTAAATCGATTCCCACATGATTAGTGTACGACGCAGGCTCCCCTGTTGGACCAGTCGCTGAAACATTCACAACTTTCTCGAAGTTGGCAGGATAAGAAGGCTCATCCGTGCTGTCGTTGCCCGCCGCCGCGACGGGAACCACCCCACGCTCGTACATTCGGTTGATAAGGTTCTCTTGCTGTGAGGAGCGAAAGTACGAACCAAAACTCATATTAACGACATGAATCTGGCTGGCGTTGTCGATGACATACTGCATCGCCTCGAGGATGTTTGCGCCATCCAGATAGCCTTCCGAGCGGGCTGTGGTTTTGAGAGCGACCACAGTGACGCCCTCCCAGCACAGCCCAGCGATTCCGATGCCGTTGTTGGTGGAGGCGGCGGCGACGCCCATGACCGAGGTGCCGTGCGAGGGGATAACACCCCCTTCCCAGTCGATATTGTCGTCGGGCGGGTCGGCGGCGAAATTGCGGGAGAGGGGACTGTAGCGCGCCTGCAGGTCGGGATGAGCGCGATAGAAATTATCATCGATGATGGCGATTCGGATGTCGGGGCTGCCTTTCTCGACCTCCCATCCCTCGAACGCCTTGATTTGCGTAAGCGCCCACTGCTGCGACACTAGTGGGTCGTTGGGTATCGCCCATACTCGCGCTCGCCAGTGCGGCTCCGCGCTCAGCACGCGCGCATCTTGCTGCAACTGTTCCACCAGGCGCTGCACCTCTTCAAAAAGCTGCTGTGCCGATTTATCTTTAGTATTTTTCAGACGGAGCAGGTAGGTATCTTGCACAGCGATGGGTTGCGCCTCTGCGTTGATGCGGCTCGCTATCGAGCGCGCGGTATCCAACGTGTGCCCAGGCTTGAGGCACAGGAGAATCTCGCCTGGCACAAAATCGTCTGGCGTGTATTTTTGCGCCCACAGGCTACAAAACGCGCCTCCCACAATAATGAGTAGCCACCAGTACGCCAATCGCCTCATGATTTACCTCCGTAATTTTGACGCGCGATTGAGGGCGCGGTTTCGCCCGCGCCCTCGTGAAAGGGTTATGGACTGGGCGGCAGCTCCTGCGTAGTGAACTCGAACGGTCGGCTCCACACATAGCGCAGCTTGCTGTGGGGGTCTGCGATGGGACCTGGGTCATCGCTCAGGTTCCGTGCGCCCACGCGCCAGTAGAGCGTCACCCGTTGCCCCACCAGCCCCAGTCGGTTCAGGAGCGCGGTCTCCAGATTGATGCGCTCGGTGGAGACGGGTGTGCCGCCTGCCGCTGTGGAGAGAATTTCATTCGAGACGAAGGTGCGGTTTCGGTCGCGGAAGGTGGGATCGGTCGAGACCTCCACGCGATAGGCGTTCGCGCCTTCCGCCGCCAGCCAGCTGAAGCGCACATCTTTGGGGTCCACATCCTCGCTGCGCTGGAACGGTGTGTTGAGCTGCACAGGCAGCAGCACGGTCGCCTGTCCCGAACGCACACGGTCGGAAAGTTTGAACAGGACGATGGCCCCCCCTTCCACCTCGATGCGTTCGCGGTACACCAGCGCAACCTGATAGGTGTACGAGCGTCCCACAGCGACTCCGGGCGCGGGGTCAATCTCTTCTAGTTCCAGGTCTTCGCTGCCCTCGCGCGGCAGGCTGGCGTAGCTGAAGGTGCGCGGCACGGTGGTATCGATGAAGAAGTTCTGGTTGCCTGGCGTCACGCCAACTGGTATCAGGTTGCCGTTGCCGTCCGTGCCGATGAAGTCGGAGCGGTAGATTTGCCACTGGATTGTGTCGGACGCGCTCTTGGCGAAGAGGGTGGTTTTCCATGAGACGCGCACATACGGTTCGAAGTTGCCGTCTGCGCCCGCCTCCGCCAGTACAGTTTGCACCGGTGTGTTGCCGCCCGACGAGGCGCGCGCCACGCCGAAGGCAATCAGCCCAATAATCAGGATGGGACCCAGCGCGCGCAGGAGTTTGTTCCCTTCGCCAGGGCGTCGAGGTTGCTCGGTCTTGACCTTGCCTGCCCTGACCTGCACGGTAGGCACGCGATAGACGGCGCGCGCCCGATCCTCGCTCTGGATGCCGCGTCCGAAGTCGATAATCTCGCCCACCGCGTCGCTATCGGAGACCTGCGTGATGCGAATACGCCCGACCTCTTCGCCGCGGCGCACGACAATCATTTCCATGCCGGGCTGAAGTCCGCCGCGAATGCCGCGGTTGAGCAACACTTCCGTGCCCGCGCGCGTGGTGAGAATGGTCGCTTCGGGAATGGTGTAGTTCTGGATTGTACGCACCGCTTCGAATGCGGCGTTGCGGATGGCTTCCTGTACGAGCGTATCGTCGTCGCCCGTGTAGCCTGGTCGGCGGTTGCTGTAGCCCGTCGCCACCGCGCCGTTAATCGGCTCGCCCGAGGCGATGTCGATTACGCGCACAGTGATTACCACCTGCGCCTGCTTCGGGCTGCCCACGAAGGTGACGGCGTTCACCTCGCCCGTGATAATCGAC